>Ga0157364_1000794_pt1 | contig 24015 bp, 10 predicted proteins | sample AttsexASBM2_FD_111476 | JGI IMG/M metagenome (GOLD analysis project Ga0157364, IMG submission 111476) | Fungus gardens microbial communities from leaf cutter ant in Ribeirão Preto, State of São Paulo, Brazil - Atta sexdens ASBM2 | ecosystem: Host-associated > Fungi > Mycelium > Unclassified ...
ACACTATATGTATACTATAAAGTAAACATGCTGTTAATATGCTTCTTGACATCATCCATCTAGTCTGCTCTTCTACTCTAGGCTTATAACCTCACATCATGTGACAAGTCATGTGACTGCAGTCATGTGCCTTTTCATCATCAATAAAAAAAGAAAAAAAATTCAAAATAAAAGAAATATAAAATCAAGAAAAATAGATAAAAGAAAAAAGAAAAAAGTCACTGTTTCACTACATTATAACACTTAGATGTCAGTAAATAGTAGTCTATAGAGTTAATCAAGACCAGTAAGAACATCTGAGATGAGATAAACAAATGTAATCTATATTGGAAGAGGTTGAAAAGTACAGATAAAGAAAAGAAGATTATTCATAGATTAGAACAGATATGGTCAGAAGAATGAGATATAACAATAAGTCTCTAAACTTGATCTGCAATCTGAGTATCTGGTCTAACCTCATAGATATTCATATTTATTTCTGGATAAGTTTTCATACTTGATCTGATCTTTTTCTTATATGACTAATCATAGATAATTACTCAAAACTAGTTTTACTTATCTTAACAAGGATCTATACTAGACACCAGTTCAATAGTATGATCCTATCAATGGTAGTCTAGAAGTATGTTAAAGTCTTTCTTAACAAACACTGACTTAAAGTCCTTAACATATGGCAAGAGCTATAGAGTAGTCTTAGTAGCAATATGAGCTTATTTAAGAGCCAACAAGAGATGTCAAGATATAATAGTAGTATAAAAGTTTAAAATCTTGGGTTGGAAGAAATTCTTATTATATAAAAGTAGTTATCTGCTTTTTTTAAAAAAAATCAATAATTTATTACACAGGTATGTAGGCAGACTAGCAGTTATCAGCCTTAATAGAGAATACTATAATATCAAAATTATAAATAATAGACTTAACTATATTCTATTTCTCTTTTCTTTTCTTTTATTTTTGAGTTTTTTTCTTTTTATTATTATTTTGGACTTAGACAAAGTGTCACATTCACAAGCATGTCACATTCACAATCATACAATCAGGTGACATAGAAAAGGTTGTAAAAGACTCTGGAACAAATGACATTATACAATATAATAATAGTATGTTAGTTTTATAGAGTATATATGGATTTTAAAGTAGGTAAGTTGTAGTGTGTGCACAGACCATAGTCTGTAGTATATAAAGTAGACTGGTTTGTACTTAGAACTCTATTGAGTTCTTTTGTATTACTCAATACAAAAGTAATCTTTAGTTTTTACTCAAAGATTTAAGTTATAACATATAATGTTAGCTTTCAGTAAATCTTCATCTTCAAAGTCTTCTACCACTATAAAAAAGAGACTAGAATAATATACATCAAGAGTTCACACTCTTAGTCTCTTTGTCTTATAGGCCTCTTGATAGCCAAAACAACAGATAAAGTAAAAGGTTATTACAAAATGAACTATTTACTTATTTGTGATATCTAAATCTTAGGTGCACTCTCAAAGGCTTAAGAGTGATTCAGAAGTTAAATAATGATAACAATGATGATTAAGATTAATATAGATAATAAAGAATAAAGATTGATGGTAAATGATAATAATTAACATTGTTAAGTCTAAAATCTAATCTTTAGACATAGAAGTATATATACAAAAGAGTAATGGTCTGTGCACAAGCTGTTTCTATCATATGATCAAAACTTGTACCTGATGGGAGCTGTCATCTGTCACAGCAGCTGTTAGGCTAATTTTAGAAGATAACTAATTATGTCACTACATTGATATGCTTGTATCTTTATGAATACTTATTGTTATGTGATATACCATATATCATTGAAAACAGTTTGATAAGAACTTTCCAATATAAGTTTGATCATGCAAATCCATCTAGTCATTCATAAGATATTAGCAAACAAAGATTTTACAGTTACTGATGACCTGATATTTTAGTTGTTTGCTATCGCTTTTATACATCCTATATATATACAGATAACTCTCATTTGGGGCTTTACAGTACAACTTAGTTTGTGAATATCAGTTTACTAGTTGTAGAGATACAAACTAAATATGGAGATACAAACTAAATAAAGTTTGTAATATAGATTATAAGTACTTCTCTCTTTTGCTAGTTGATCTTGGTATTGTAGAACTTTAATTACATAAATCTAAGAATGAGATCTTACTTGCTAAGACTCAAAACTACTAGAAGAGTTCATTCTGTATAAGTCTTATACTGTAACACAATATCTACTACCTTGGATATCTAGCCAGTCTTATTGGAGGTTTTGCTAACATCATAGATAGATATAAGTTTAGACAGTTTCTAAATGTTCAAACAGTGCTTGCTAACAAAGCTCTTACTAATAAAAACTCTAGTATTTCTAGAGTTAACTAGTACTTGTATAGAAAAGAACTGAGATATATAAGTAGTTTCAAGAAAGATTTGAAGATATAAGAAGGTTCTATGGATACTAATAGTAGAGTAGAGAGAGGGCCTTTTTTCCTACTTGAAGTGGCAGACAGTATTATGACTTAAATCTTAGAGTTGAGACAAAAGCATATACTTGTATTAAATAATATAAGATAACTTAATAGAGTTCTTAGTATAAGATAGTCTATCTTATATACTATAGACTATAGTCTGTGCACACACTACAACTAACCTATCCTAAAATCTATATATACTTTATAAGGCTAACATACTATTGCTATATTATATGATATTATTTGTGCCAGAATCTTTTATGTTCTTTTTTATATTATATGATCTTGTGACTTGTGACCTGTGTAACTGTCATACATAATGTGACTTTTTTTTTTTTAAATCAACAATTTATTATATGGCACACAGAGATAGACCATGGTAGCTACTTCATAACTATGTACAGAAGGACCAAACTATATGAAGGAAGAAGAAATGATAAGGAGGAAGAAAATATAAAACAAGGAGCTAATCGAAAAGGAGATCCTAGGCCAAAGGAAAGAAATAAACTACTAGTTACTCCAAGTTTAACTCAGAGTGACTGATGAAACATTGTCAGAAAAAGTAAAAGCTTTAGGATTAGATCTCAAAAACATGACAAAGTGATTGAGAGTATCTCTTCTGGAGTTCCAGTATCCATTGTGATTTGTGCATTCATAGAGGATATATCTTCTAGTTTCAATTGGGTACTGCTCGCATAGACACTTGAACTCTTCTTTAGGGAAGAATCGTAGATGATATTTGCCTATCAGTGCATGATTAGTGATGGCTCTTGTAGCTCTAGTGCATAGCAAGTTGGAATGACCAAAAGCCTGGAGCTATGGGCCCCCTAATACATAATGTGACATCACACCTTTTATTTAAGTTCAAAATAAAGAAAAATAAAATAAAAAAAATATAAAATAAAAATAAAAGGAAATAAAATAAATAAAATCAAGTTTATTGTTCACAACTCTGACAGACAAAGAGTACACAAGCTCAGAGAGTCAGAATCTCAGATATGTTTTTTAGATCACTTTTTCTTTATATTTCTCTATTGATAATATAGCAAATCTATTATCCAGTAACCAAAGTGTATATGTTACTAGTTACTCTATATAAAATTCTGACTATTATACTTTAAATCTGAATCTTTTAGTTCTATAAGCTTTAATTACTATACTATTTCTATATTCTTAAGTAAATTCAAGTTCTCTATTAGTTTCTCTTGTTGCTCAGTTGTTAGATATAGTTTATATCTCATTATATGAGATCTAATAAAGCATCTTGAAGAAGTCTAGATAAGTGATTAATATATTATCTAAGAATACAGAATACAGATTAGAATAATCTTTGACTTCAGCTTATATATTGTCCCTTTACTAACTGCACTGGTTATATATTTTGGAATGGGACTTTGAGAAACTTAGTAGGTAGAAACCACTAGAGGATGGCAAGGTATGTTGTTGCCAACACCAGAAACAGATGTCAGTTTTAGTTAATTTTCAAGATAATTAATATAGTATAAACTACTGGATTATATACTAGGTATACTACCTAGGATAGTTGTCTAGAATAGAGGCTATTAAGTAAGTTATTCTAATTTCTAGTGATCTTCAGATGTTAGAGAATAAAGGTCCATAAAGTTAACAAAGAGCTAGTAAAGACATCCAAGGTGGAATAAAAATATATAATCTATGCCAGATGAGATTAGAGTATGTAAATAAGGAAAAAAGATTATTCATAGGTTGGTATGAATGTGGTCAGAATTGAATGTGACATGAGTGGTCAATTACATAATATTCAACCTTACTTGACAGTCTCAGATAACATGATTCAGATCTCTATAGTGGTAATAATCTTTAGTGAAGGTCAGGTAGGGCTTTTGGGTAATATTTACATTTATGAGAATATCTAGGGAGAGGGCTAATAGTACTTGACATGAGAGCAATAATGTAGTAATGTGGTAGAAGAGTGTTTAGAAATAGAGAGTACCAAGGAACCATATAGTAGCTAAGAATCAAAAGAAAGGTTAAAATAGTCTACTAGATTGACTTTGTTTATTTGTCAGGCCTAGTCACTATACCATATAGGTTTGAACCAAGCAACAGAGTCTATGTCATCTAGCTTACCCACTAGCATGATTACAGTTTGATTCTGAATTGTAGTATCAAGGCTTTTACAGAACTTGACTACTATGGTATGTAAATTGGTATAATTGGCTTTTAATATAAGAGATTGGAACTTATCCAAGTAGTCCTCCACTGCATGGCTTTCCTCATAATATATTATCTCTTCTAGTTTGTTAATAGCTTTGGTAGTAGCATTAATAAAGACAAAGTGCTCCTAGAAGAGTTGCTTAAACTTAGGCCAGGTAGAAATAAGAAAGGTACCAGTAATTAACTCCTTATAGAAGATTATCTCTTACCATTTGATAGTGTGACCACTCTTAAAAAAGAATAGTGTTATAATACACATGAGGACTAATATTTTTCTTTTTCTTTTATCTATTTTTCTTGATTTTATATTTCTTTTATTTTGAATTTTTTTTCTTTTTTATTGATGATGAAAAGGCACATGACTGCAGTCACATGACTTGTCACATGATATGAGGTCATAAGCCTAGAGTAGAAGAGCAGACTAGATGGATGATGTCAAGAAGCATATTAACAGCATGTTTACTTTATAGTATACATATAGTATACTTATGAATAATACATAGACTTTAGGGTAGGGTAAATATTAAGTAGCATGGACCATGTGTAAATTATATAAATAGGGTAGCAATACAGTGGGGACTTCTTGTCAAGTTCTCTTGTGATCTCTATATTGATAGCCTACTAAGAGCTTTGCTACCTTGTGTTATAAGACGAAAGTGTGGACAGACTTTGGTAAGGACAGAGATAAGATATAGATAGTAGTTATATTATTAGTCTATGACAAGAGAGAGAGAGGGCACATGACTAGAAAGTCACATGACATGATGTCATAGGCCTAGAGTAGTCTAGAGCAGTCTGGAAGGACTTAGAGTCTAGAAGGATTAGGAAGAGTCTAGAGATAGGATGACATCAAGGGATATGGGTTCCTCATGGTGTATACATGGTACATGCATGGTCAATGGAGATTAAAGAGTATGATGTCAGGACACATGTATATAGCATGCTGGTCTTGAGAAAGAAGTATAGAAGATTAGTAATGGACATGAGGACAGGGCATGGATATTAGGGTAGGACAATGCACAGTCATAGCACAGACCAGGGTTAGTTTATATAAATAGTTGGTAGAATACTGTTGTGGTTCCCTGTTGAGTTCTCTTGTGAATTACACAACTTGTGTTCCCCACTAGATATCTGCTTTTGAGATTTATTGCTTGTACTGTCATTGGACATTGGTCTAGTGGTTGCTACAACACCTTGTGTGATTATTAGACTTTGTGTCTAGTGGTTGCTACAACACTGAGAATCACTAGAAATTAGAGTAACTTACTTGGTAGTTATATTCCAGATAGTTACTCTAGGTATACTAACTAGTATATAATCTAATAGTTTACACTATACTAGTTTATTCTGGAAATTAACTAAGACTAGCACCCCTCTTTTAGTGTTAGTAATAATATATCTTGCTATCTTTCAGTGGTTTTCCACTCTCTAAGTTTCCAAGTTCTGATCTAAAATATATGACCTATACAACTAGTAGAGATACAGCACACAAGCTACAGCTAAAGGTTATTCTAGTCTACCTTCTACATTTTTAGATAATGTAAAATTACTTATTCTGAACTTCTGAGATATTCTATTAGATCTTGGATAACAAGGTATAAGCTATGTCTAATAGTACTATTATGTAAGAAATATACCTAGAAAAAGAAACTATTCAAAGAAAAATTTGTGGAAGATATTAGAAAAGCATGGAAATTTTATGTAATATATACAGATATAATTCTAGGATGATCTTGGCTTCAGTAGATGAGCTGTGTCTCTACTTGTCATAATAGTTATATTTTGGATAGAAATTATAACAAGAAATAAACTATTATAGAAGTCAAACTTCTAAGTATGGGCACTCAGAATAATAGACTATACTAGGTAATTTTCAAGCTAAGGAATTACAGAGTAATTACATATCTTAGATACTAGTACTAAGTCTATTCAAGGATTAAAAGAGACAGACAACTACTCTGGATATACTAAATTTCTTGTAATTAAGTTCAAAGTTCCATGAATGTCATAAGAAGCCATATAATCAGTAATGGAGTGATCTAATAACACAAGCAAGTAAAGCTCTCAGTAGATTATTAATGTGGAGATCACAAGAGAACTTGATAAGAAGTCTCTGCTGAATTGCTACCCTATTTATATAAATTATACATGGTTCATGCTACTTAATATTTACCCTATCCTAATGTTCATGCATCATTCATGAGTGCACCATATATACACCATAAGATAGCCATATAGTTAACATGCTTCTTGACGTCATACATTTAGACCACTTCAGTCTGCTCTAGTCTGTTCTAGGCTTTTATGATATCTGTTGTAGCAACCACTTGCCGGAATGGTACTTGTAATATGCTGACTTTAGCAAAGCTCTCAGTAGGCTATCTAGTAGTGGGGATTACAAGAGAACTTGACAAGGAGCCCTTGCTGCATTGCTCCTCTATTTATATAAATACAATGTGGTCCATGCTACAACAATATTTACTAGCCCTTATGTCCATACCTTTACCTCATGTTCTATTACTAAGGCCACCATGCTGTATACATGTGTCCTGACGTTATGCTTCTTTAATCTCCATTATATATGTATGCACTATGTGTACACTATGAGGAACCATAGTTCCTTGGCATTATCTCTAACCCTAACTCTTGATTTAGACTTCTCTTGATTCTTCTAGACCTTAAGTCCTTCCAGACCATTCTAGACTCTGTCATATGACTTCTAGGTCACATGCTCTCTATCCATTGTAGACTAATAATTATTTACTATCTATCTATGTCTAGCTAACCCTAATCCTAGCCAAAGTCTGTCCACACTCTCATCTTATAACAATATCACATCATGTGATATGTCATGTGACCACAGTATCACATGTCTCTTCATTGTCATCATCAATATAATAAAAGAAAAGTAAATCCAAAGTAAAATCCAATATAAAATCCTGAAGAATATATAAAGAATATTACTACTTTCCCCTTTACTATATTATAACATATAGGTTAGAAGGAGAATATCCACTTTTATAGATATTTTGGGCAGAGTGGAGCTTAGGTAATTGTTATTCATGATGTAGTTAGATGTGACAGATATGCTTAGATAGTATGTAACACTTATCTACAGACTGGCAATATAATCTCAGATGATAACCTTAGCCTTAACTTATGTATTATGCCTACTGTTTATCACATAGTTATAATTTTGGATGACAAGATATCAGAGAGAACTAAAGAACTAACTAATATCTTATTTAGAAAAGTAAGAGAATCAGTGTTGAAAGATTTTTGATTGGTTCTTAGTCAATTTCCAGATTAAATACTACAGAGTATTTACTTAGTCTTAAATACTAAGTCTGTAATCAGAACTGTGGTTAGAGAATAGTAGTATAAGAGATAACTAAGAAGACATTATAAAGATGGTTTTTAGGATATAAGATGACTGGAAGTCTAGGTGATGGGTTGTTAGGAGATAAAACATGAGAAACTAATCTATATGCAAACAACATGAATATAGAAGTATATATCTAGGTATAGTTCAAGTTTTATTCAGAGATTAGGAAGCAGATGTTTCAGATGTCTCAAAAGTCATTTTATGATACTGAATTAGGATTGTTATAGTGTGCCTAAACTCTTAGATTTTATTTTTATATCATTTTTATTTTATTTTGATTTTCTTTTCTTTTCTTTGTCTTTGATTTATTGAACAATAAAGAAGCATGTGACTGCAGTTACATGATGTATCACATGACATTATGTCATAGATCTAGAATATAAGACAAGAGGCTAGAAGAAATAATATCAAGATATATATCTATAACATATCAATCTTATAGTATACTCATGAATAATATATAGACCTTAGAGTAGAGTTATTTATCATTAGCATGGACCATGTACTTGTAGTATATATAGTATACAAATACATTGGAAACTTCTTGTCAAGTTCTCTTGTGATTTCTATAAGACTCTTTGTGGTATAAAACTACTTAGTGTACTATTAACTATCTTAGTTAAGTAGTTACCACAACAAGGATGTGACAAAAGGAAGGCATACCTTCAGAAGAAACCTAAGAAGACAGAATAAGGTTTCTTAAAGATAGTAGCTATCATAAGTATTCTACAGTTTATTCTAATCTAGTAGAACAGTACTAAGATAATAAGAGAATAATAGTAACTAAATGACTAGAAACTTTGATAAACTTGACATATGTCTAAGTCACAGCAAACATAAGATATAATCATTTGTAACAATATTCCTTGTTCTTCTTTTTATCTTTGACTTATATTGTTAAAATTAAAGATAGTAGACTTTGTTTTTATTTTATTTCTTTCTATTTATTTTCTTATTTAGAACTTAGGGTTAGGAGTTAGTGTGATGTCATAGGTTACATAGTTATATGATACAGAAAAGATTATAGAAAGTTCTAAAACAGATAATATTATATAGTACAGTATCAATATGTTAGACTTATAAAAAGTATATAGATTTTAGAGTAGATTAGTTGTAGTGTACACACAGACCATGGTCTGAAGTATATAAGATAGATTAGTTTGTAATAAGAACTCCATTAAGTTCCCTTATGTTAACCCTAATACAAGGTTTTTTTTCTGACTTAACACTTTGAGTCTTGAATTGTAACATATATTTACTGTATCTTATATCTCCCTCATGTTATATTAGTTATTATCTTACATAATAGTGGAGATCTCTTGATATTTTTCTTATTTCCTTCTTATTATTTTCCCAAGGATACTGTTATGTTTTCTCATAGTTGATAGATATATAGCTATAAGTACAAGTCTATATCTTTATGCTTTATCAATTGATCATTTTCTCTCTCCTTACTCAAGTCTTTGCCTAAGTTGCAATCTGAGCCAAACTTAGGAGTGTAATAAGTATAAAGCAATAATTATAGAAGCAATGGTGACAAATAGAGTATGAGTACAAGTATAGCTAATTCTGTGGAGTTTAGAGTCTAAAAAGGCTAGGTTAGTACTATAGGATTACAGTATGATTTTAAAGCTGAGATGTAAAAGAGTCAGGTTTCTTGACAATCTGTTCTTTCAACCATATAATACTAAACACCACTATTAATTCCACAGGGTTTATTCAATTAACTTTGCTATTTTCTACTACTGATCTCTACTAAGTTTAGTCCTATCTATTGTTATAGATCTTCTTTATTAGTGGTAAAATTTTTTCTTTCTAGGCTGACATTCTACATGTTTCTATTGAAAATACCCCTGGCCATACTGCTCTTATCATTTCTTATGAAGTAAGATAATCCAGGAGATTAGAATATATAGTAGAAATATTATCACAAAATGAACTACTTACTTGTTTGTGATATCTGAATCTTAGATATACTCTCAAAGGTTTAGGAGTAATTCAGAAGTCCAATAATGATAACAATGATGATTAAGATCAATACAGATAATAAAGGATAAAGATTGATGAAAATTGATGTTGTTAAGTCTAAGGTCTAATTCTCAGATATAGAGATATATATACAAAATAGTAATAGTCTATGTACAAGCTATTTTTATCACATGATCAAAACTTGTATCTGATGGAAGCTGTCATCTGTCATAGTAGCTGTCAGGCTAATTTTAGAAGGTAACTAATTATATTACTATATTGATATACTTGTATTTCTATGAATACTTATTGCTATGTAATATACCATATATCATCAGGAACAGTTTGATAAGCACTTTCCAATGCAAGTTTGATTGTACAAATCCCTTTAGCCATTTATGAGATATTAGCAAACAAAGATTTTACAGTTACTGATAGCCTGATATCTTGGTTATTTGTTGTTGCTTTTGTACATCCCACATATGTGCAGATAGCCCTCATTTGGGGCTTTCCAGCACAACTTAGTTTGTGAAAATCAGTCTACTGGTTGTAGAGATACAAGCTGAATAAAGTTTGTAATAAATATATAGAATGTCTGCTGCTTCCAGGAACCTCACTCTATTCTCTTAGGTTTTTCTGGAGGTAAGCTGTATTATCATAATATGTAGTCAATAAAATTAGGTTTTCCTGAAGATATCATAGACTTCTCACTTTCTGTGGACTTTTTCCAGTTACTCTAATAGTTGCCCTAATATTGACCTACTCAATCTTGCTTACTATCATCAAATTTTTCTCCAAGTCTTAGAAGAACCTTCAGAAATTTCATTCTAAACTATACAACAATCTAAGTGAATAAAAAATGCTGGGCTAGTTCTACTCTACTTTACATGCTCTATATATATTATAGTTGGTTGTATTGATGGTATTATACAAAGTGTCTTAAATTAGTGTGTACAGACCATCTCCTATATAATGTAATCTTGCACTGAAATGACAAAAGAGAGAGGGTGATGGTGGAAAGGCAATGAGATAACTATTAGTCCACTTAGCTAAGCTCTTACCATAGGTAGTTGAATAAGCACTCCGTTCCGTTACATTTGATGAGTAACCTGCAGCCATGTTTACTCTATGTTTCAACAGATAATTCTCTAGCAAATCATCGGTGGGTGACAGTGCTGAGGAGATCCCCAACATATGTCAGCATGGACCATGCTGAGAAAATCTGGATCCTGCTATTTTTGTCAGACGTGGATTGTGGTACAAAGAAGTGGCTAAAACGGGAAACTCATCCCTTCATTTGCCAATTAGGACTAGACAAAGCCACAGCCGAATATGGATATCATTCTTTTGCGGTTGTTCTCGCGACAAGGAGTTTCTTATATAGTGTACAGCGAAGGACGGAGGGTTTATCACTTATAGTTGCTCTCCGTGCTCTTTTGTCAAGACTTTCTGAAGGTCCAACCTCTGGATTGACATAGCAGTACGGTAGCAATGCCCTACCCCAACTGGATCTTCTCTCTGTTCTCAGGTATCGGTTTTGTTCTTTGCTGTATTCCGTTCCCGTGGCACGTAAAGGGTAATCAACCTCTTCCGTGCTTGATGTCGCTCCTACTGATGGCATCTTAGCCTGGAACACAGGAACATGCCTTGTCATGGCTTGGTCAGGCTTCGCTTGCCTTGGACTTTGCATTAATTCTATCATATGGAAAGGTAACACGACCGATTGGGCTCCGGTCTGGTGTGATATCTGTGAGTTCTACCGGGTGTATTACCGAGATATTGAGGCCTCTGATCATGCTTTTTTCAGTTACAAGATTTCTCTATGGTTTCAACCTTGGAATTTCGGCAGCTTCGCTCTGTATCAACCGTCGCCTTTACCTCATTGTTTCAGTGCGAAAAGTTACTATCTCGCGGACAGAAAAGTGCAGGGAGATCGTGATCGACCTAGCAATTGGTCTTGGCATTCCTATTATCTCCATAATTCTTTGTAAGCATTTTGAAACTGAACAGCTGAACGAGGCCTCAAATTTGTTCTAGATGGCATTCATCAAACCAGGCGCTTCCTCATTCTTGAAGACGTTGGATGCTTTTACGACACATACACGACCTGGGTTGAAGTTGTCCTCTTCTATGTTCCTTGTATTGTAACTGGCCTCGCCGCTGGAACATATGCCATCTTGAGCATCTGTGCCTTTCTCAGGGTCCGTGCCCAGAGCAACGAGATACTATCCCTTCATTCCAGTTTGAGCAGCAGCCTCTATGTCCGTCTTATGGCCCTTGGGACAACTGAAGTGATTAGTTCTGTTCCAATCAACATCTTCTCTATGATATCCACTGTTCGCGAGGGACTCGTGCCCTGGACCAGCTGGGATGACATTCATGTTGATGTCTCCCACGTGCTCGAGTACCCAGCTCAAGTCTGGCACTACCACTACAGTCAGACCGAAATGAGTCGATGGATATGTGTTGCCTGTGCCTTCGTATTTTTTGCGTACTTTGGCTTTGCAGATGAGGCTACAAAGCGTTATAGCTCTGCCATCAGATCAGTTGGGAGAATTGTCGGAGTTGCCACTGAAAGTTTCGGCAGTTCATCTAGGTATGCCATCTAACCGTCTTGATCATCTGAAGCCTTGCTGATTTACTGTAATGTAGTATGTCCACGGGTGGAGTCGGACTACACCTGAGCTCCATCTCTAAAGAAAAGATTATACACAAAGAAAGTTCTTTTTCCAACATCAAGGATTCTGGTTCACTCAACACGTCGTCGACTCCCACTGTCAAACGAAAAAAGTGGGCGTTCTTAACCACTATCCTCTCTTCGAAGAAAAAATTTAACGAAGGGGTTTTTAAATCGAATTTCCAGTACAGCGACCTTGTCCTTCCCGATATTGGTCGCATCCCGCCTGGTTACTCTAGTGACAACGTCTTGACAATACCTTTTTCAGTCTCGTCGGACACGCCGAACACTTCCAGTCTCAAATCTTCGGTCATGTGCCAAGAAGCGGTGAATGTCCCTACAGTTTCGGTTGATCCCCACACACACTCGCATGATATTGTCTAGAACCTTCGACTTCTGTACGTCTTCTGTACATATTCAAATCAGCTCACGCATATGACCATCCCACTTCTGTTGATTTTTACTTAATCTCTTCCACTGTAGCCTTAGTGATACCAAATACGAGGAAGTTGCACTGTTGTATTTCTTGTTCCTTATGTCATAATATTAGCCATTGCATTCTGAAGAATAGATAGATACAGATAAATTGTGTGGTCTTCCCAACAATATCAATATCTGGCAATGCTGAGCTGCAATTGAACCCTATGCGTAGGATGTGTAGGAAATGGCCTAGCATATCACCATCACATCATTTTGGGTAACTATGATGACTAGGCCAAATTCAAAGGATGTGCTTAGAATCAGATGCTCTGAGCAGTAGTTGGTAAAGACAAGAGATCCAAGATCCAAAGGCCCAAAAGTTTGGAGGAATAAAAACTCTAAGTTAGACTGATAGCAGATGACCTTGGGTTCAACATATATGATACAATTGCATCCATATACATATACTAACAGCTAAGACTTGATTAGAGAGTAATCATATTTGCTACAAGTATCCAGAGTTTTACAAGATCAGTTTTATTGTTCTTCAAATAGTCATTATTATTGTATTTGCTGTTTTTGTCTTGACAAATCAACTGTTCTATTACAAACTTATTCATTCAACTTATGTCTCCACAACCAGTGGACTGATTCCTACAAACCAAGTTGTACTGGAAAGCCCCAAATGAGGGCTATTTACATATATGTGGGATGTACAAAAGTGATAACAGATTACTGAGATATCAGACCATCAGTAACTACAAGTTTTATTGGCTATTATTTCAGGAACAACTGAACAGGTTCTCACAATCAAACTTGCATTGGAAAGTACTCATCAAACTGTCTCTAATAATATATTATACATTATATAGAGATTAGTATTCATAGAGATACAAGTATATTAATATAGTAATATAATTAGTTATCTTTTAAAATTAGCCTAACATCTGCTATAATAGATGATAGCTCCACCAGGTATGGGTTTTGATCATGTAATAGAAAACAGCTTGTACACAGACTATCATTATTTTGTATAAATACTTCTATGTTTGAAGATTAGACTCCAGACTTACCAATATCAATTATTATTCATTATTTATTCCTCATTATTATTGATATCTATATTGATATTCATCAGGGGAGAGATGGCATAGTGGAAGAGACTCCTGTCCATGTGTATTATGCCTACCTCAAACCTACTTGAGGTTATGAGTTCAATTCCTTAGTAGTTCTTTGTGTTGGGTAACTGCATAAAAAAGGTTAGGGTATTGATACTCCATACATAATTTCTCCTGTAGGCACAGACTGCCATCGTGCCCTGTGTAATAAATTGTTGACTTAAAAAAAAAAGGTATTAATATTCATCATCATTGTTATCATTATTGAACTTCTGAATTACTTCTAAACTTTTGAGAGTATACTCAAGATTCAAATATTACAAACAAGTAAGTAGTTCATTTTGTGATAGAAAGCAGCTAAGAAAAGACTAGGTTTTTAAAAGAACTAATAAAGAGTACCATATCTCAAAAGATAGTTTACTTTTAGAGATTACCAGTTTTAAAGGATAAAAGAGAGTCCAGAGAAGAAAAAAATCCTTATTTCCAGTAGCAAAAAGAAATGTTAGCCATTTATAAGAGAACAAGCAAGAGTACTAGTATAAGTTTCTTTATAGAAGAGTGCCAGAGATGATTGTAGCTACAAATTATTTTCCTATACTAACCAGATACTTTAAATAATTCTAGAAGAAAGAAATATCTTACAAGGTAAAAGCCCCAATAGAAGGAGTTAATCTAGATAAAATATTGGAAAGAATATCAGAAGAAGGAATAAGAGTAATATTCAAGAAGCTATAAAATGTCACTTCTAAATTATGAGTAGTACTAAAGAAGATACTGACTAGCAAATAAGAAAAAGAAGGCTTAGATGAGAGTGTTTGAAAAAATGCTCACAAATAGTTAGTCTCTGTCCCAAAAGAAAAAATAGTCTTGGTGACTGCTCTGTAAGAACTAGAGAAGATTTAAAAGACTATTGATATAAAAAATGGAAAAACTATGGAACTCTGAACTATTAATTATTTAGTTGTATAGTATTGGATAAAGTATAATATCTCAAGACAATAAGTTACTTAATATTTTCTTTTCTTTTTCTTTTTCTATTTTATATCTCTTTTATATTACTTTGTCTTACTTATAAAAGGACTCACTTGATAGGCAAAAACCTTAGCTATTTACACAATCTAGTATTAGACTGAGCATATTTTTTAATAGGTTATGAATATTGAGCTGGAACAACTCACAAAATTGGTCTTGTCATTGAGTATGGAAAAACTAAAGTTTCTTATTCCAGGTTACAAAGTTTCTTTGACTCTTTTCTACTGAATCTCAGTCACATTAGAGGCCCTATTCTTCAACCCAAAAATTTATGGAAATATCTGGGGTTTATCTTTGATAAAAATTTACTTTTTGTCAGCATATCAAATTGTATACCAATAAAGCTCTATCTACAGTCAAGTGTATGAAAATGCTCAGAAACTTGATGTATGGACTTCTTTCTTATTAGAAACACCTTCTTTACAGAATATGTGTTCTTCCCATTACTCTTTATGGCTTCTTTCTATGGCATTACAATAAACTGTCATTATCTTACCTGCTTAACATACTTAATAGAATATAATAAAGAGCAGCATTATGAATTCTTGGTGCTTTTTATACTTTACCCTCTATATAAGAATAGAGGTCATTACTGGTCTAATTCCCATTCATTTACATCTTTGTAAACTGAGTAGTAGATACCAATTATGAATGTCTATGCTTCTTTAAAACCATGTCATCGAATCACTTCTTGAGAGAAAACATGTACCAAACTTTTAACCTCATTACCTTTTCTTGGAAAATATAACTTTTAAGCAACAGGAAAAAAATCAAGAGTTCTATTATTAATATCAACAACTGTCTTAATAAAGTTTTTCCATCTTTTGACTCTTTAAATAGTGAATTCTTTCTAGGTCTTCAACTGATTGATATTTTTCCTAGTTATACATTTAATGCTTCATTAGAACTGAATACAGTTGTTGTTATCTCAGATACCAGTATCAAAAACAATGTTACTATATCCATTGCTCATGTTCACTTTTTTAACAACTCTTTGAAGAAGACACTTCATTATGCTTTTGATATTCTATTAATAGAAATAGAATTGTTTGTCTTCAAATGTGGGATTAATCAGACAATTCAAATATCTGGTTCTTCTTGCATTATTGTCATCATAGATGTCTTTCATGTGCCATAAAAACTTTTTGACTTCTCCACACATTTCTATCAACTTCAATCAATTATGATATCAAAAGATCTTAGAGTATTCTTCAATAGTCATTCAAATAATTCTATAAAATCTTGTGATTGTCCTAGCAATGAAAAATGGCAACTTCATGCTTTGGTAGATAAGGAAACAAAGAAATTTGACCTTATTCCACTTTATTTTAGTAAAGTGTTATGAAACTTCAACAAGAAGGAGAAATACAATAATATTATCAAAGAGTAGCATACAACCTTCAAAATGTTAGATCTCAAGGGAAGAAATTTCTTCATTCTCTTAAATAATAATAATTCAGTTATAGAACCTTCCTATATAAAAGAAGATCCATAGATTGAGCAATTTAGCTTCTCAAACTTGCTCTGTGCTCAAGCTACTCAAGCTATCACTAATAAGGAGAATACTGACTCAGATTTTTCCTGAGAGAGAAATTTAGTTGTTAGTGTAGATCATACTCAATTGAAACAAGATGTCATATCCTCTATAATTGTAGAAGATTTAACAAATAATGGAATCCAATAAGAGATAAAATTGGTCAGTTCATTTCCTTTTTAGAGTTCAACCTGAAGGAGTATGTGATCTTGCTGCTATAGTAGTTGTAGTTTATTATAGATATTATCTTTTTCTCTTCCCTTCTTTTCTTCTTAGTTCCATTTAATGTAGTTATAAAGTAGCTACTATGGTCTGCCCTCATGCTCCATATAACAAATAATTGTTGATTTAAAAAAAAACAACTAACAAAATTTTGAACAACCTAAACTACCATTAAAACAAAACTTACTTTTAATATAAATATACATACATCATAACAGACTCTAACATTTGAATACATATATTATACTAATATATAAACAAATAATGTTCAAAACATCTCATAGACTCTCATATTCTCTGAGAATAGCAAGTTCAATGAGACCAACTAGATCATCTTCAAGAATCTAGTAATTATGACTGTTGAGATAAGAGGTGTAATATTACAATCTCAAAATCTTAGGGTAGATCAAGAAAAAGAATCTTATATAGGGTTTACATAAGAGAACTTGATAAAGAACTCAGCATAGGATGATTTATCTTATATACACTCAAAGTCCATGGTCTGTGCCCTACTATTTTAGCCTACCCTAAATAACCATATGTTTTCCTTAAGATCAACATGTGTTAAACATATTGTATGTCATCATTCTTTCAGATTATTTTACTAGATTTCATTATGACCTCATGACTTGGTGACTATGTCATGTGACTTGTAACAGGGTGTCTTTGTTGTCACACCAAACTTTATCCCAAAATAAAATGATAAGAGAAATGAAAATAAAAATAAAAATAAAAGGGAGAATTTTTAGAAGAAAGTTAGGTTTAAACTTTGTAAGCCTAACATGTAGTAGGATACTTAGATGACTTGATAAAAGATCCAACTACTTTGAAAAACCAGCCAATTTAGCCAATCCAGACAAATCAATTACAAAACCTAAACTAATAACAATGATAACTGTATTTGAACTCATTTCTTGGGATTGTAATAAACTTACTGCTAGTAAATGAAAAGCAAGAAATGCATGGACAAAGGGACTCCTAATATACAACATCTACAATGTGATTAGGCTTAGAGCAGATGTATTAGAGATAGTTAAAAAGCTTTAGAGCTTTCTAATAAACCTGTATGACAAAATATTAGAGATGGCCAAGTTACATACAGAGGAACAATTAAGGAGTCTGTGCTTCTGTGATGGAGATGACTTCCCAAACCATATTACACTTCTTGGGCAACTGTAGCAGAAGGTAAATTCTATGGGTAGGGCAATAAGTAATGTAACAATCAGATTTATCTTGCTTAGTTCACTATCTACCTTATCCTATTTTTACTATATTATACATGAATACCCTGTTTGTGAATATACTTGTCTAGCTGAATGTGTACTGAACTTGAGTCAGTGAATATAAAAGGAAAAATGTAAACTCAGCTACATTCCCTACTGTATTAAAAACCAGTGAACCTAGATATATTATATATACAAATTAGAACTGCTGGAGGCTAGAGGATGCTATTGAGAACTAAGATTGGCTAGGAGGAGAAAAATAGTGATAATTCCTGCCAGGATTTGGAAGATATTATTAGCAGCAGAATAGAAGAGGATAGGAAACTTATCAGAATAATACTAATGTGAGACAATCATAGAACAACTAGTAGCCATATTACAACTATAAGTTGCTAGATTATGAAACTGATGTTGTCTATAGTAAAAGAAATATTTATTTTGATGAGAAATCAGCAAATCTTATGAAGAGCCCATAGTAAGCAGAGTGGGGAGGGATGAGAACCCTTTTTCTATTAGTGTGTTAGACAAGAGAGTTTCTAGAAAAAATAATAGTCTAGTAAAAGTTGTAGAGAAAAAAAGGATTGATATACAAGATGACAAATTGGAGGTTACAAAGATAGTAGACTATAATAGTAGTAGTGAGTTGTTAGTGGTGCTAAGACTTTGTTAGAAAGTGAAGTTGAAGTCTTAGTTCTAAGAGATAATATATAAGTGACAGAAGTTGAGGATATCACATACTATCTGATACCTACATATTTCTACTCTCTTCTAGTGTAGATCACACTCCATTCTAATTACCTATCAACCTAAAGACTAGATCTTGTATCCTCATCAATCTCATGAAGTTCCAAGTAAAAACCCTCTACAGTACTTGACAACCTAGAGTAGGTACAATAAATAAGTATTATTAGATTAGTACTTCTGTATTTAAGAATAATAGCTACTATATACTATTCTTCAGTTTGTTAATTATATTTATGCTACACTTATATTTTACAATATTCTGGAACATTATTATCTAAGAAATACAACCATATTGTTATGATACAATAAAGTATGGACAGACTTTGATAAGATATAGATAAGATAGTAGTATATTATTAGTCTATGGTGAGAGAAGGCACATGACATTATGTTATAGGGCCTAGAGTGGTCTAGAAGGGCCTAGAAGAGTCTATGGTCTAGAAGAGTCTAGAGAAGTTGGGAAGAGTCTAGACAATGATGTCAAGGAGTATGTTAACCACATTGCTATCTCATGGTGTACACATGGTACACTCATGAATGACACATGAACTTTAGGGTAGGATATACAGTAGAAGTGTAGTTGTAGCACAGACCACATGTAATAGTATATATAGGATAGCAATACAGCAGGAACTCCTTGTCAAGTTCTCTTGTAATCCCCACTTGATATTCTACTAAGAGATTTATTGCTTGTGTTGCTATTGGTCTTTGTGACTAGTAGTTGCCATAACACACATAACAAATAGGCTAGGTACAATATCATCTATTGAAGCTAAGGTTAATTATCCACATAGTACTAACTTTCAATCTTCTGAAGTAAGTCTCTTACCTAGTCCTGTACTTCTATCTTTTATACTATTTCCATGGATAACCTAGTGAGTATGAATTGCCTCTTAACAAAATTAACAGATTGTATAGCCACTATCACAAAATCATGCCATCTTTATTCATAGCCTTCTTCTGCTGAAGCTCTGTATTCCTTCTAGCAATTTTGGTTGTTCAATACTTAAGCAAGTAGTTTGCCAATCTAGAAATACCATCTTGTTAATCCAAACAACTGATGAGAATGACACTGATCCACCTAATCCCTTAAAGAATCCCAGAGAACTTATTAAAATCACCTGAAAATATGCTGGTAGATGACAACCACAACTAAGTAAACATATAGAAAATAGAATAACTCTTATTCCCTATAACTACTATTTCTTCTCAGTTTATAGATCTTTTAGCTAAGGTTTTCAGAAAGCTGATAGCTAATCTTACATTAGTAACAAATCCTACACTTTCAGTTGCCAGATCCTGGATGTTGGAAATCTTTGATAAGACTAACCTGGACAAGCTAAATAATTTCCTATTCTAATACTGACTTCATTTCTATGCAAATCCTACACAATTCACTACTGACACTGCAAAGGTAAACTTTTCCATAATCTATTTAACAAAGATAGCACAAGATTAGTTTAAGATTAGATTGGATTAGAAAAAATAGGAGATTTACCAAGACTGACTCAAGGACTGGTCAAGATTTTTGGAAGAATTGTATCACTATTTCAGCTCATCTGACCTTATAGAGGATGCTATAGTTGCACTGGATAATTTGTGGATAAAAATGAGTAATAGGATTGCCATCTATAATATTGAGTTCATAAAATATGCATCCTAACTAGGTTGGGGGAACAATGTACTCTGTTACAGATACTATTAAGGACTTCTGCACCAACTATAGAATCCCATTTGTCTGAGAGAAGAAGGAAAGCCAATTACTTTCCAATCAATGTTCTCCTTGGCCATAATCATTAACAACTGTTACTAGGAAAGAAAACAGGAATGTAACTGAGCACAAAACTTCTTATCTCTTTTTTTGCTCTGCTCAATAAACCTAGCCTAGGAAAAAAACCTCTAAACTTCTCTTTCTGAATCAATATATCTGGTTGATTAGAAAGTAATGGAAGACTTACCACAAATAAACAAAAAAGCATATACTGTGGTGACAAAAGCTACTAAGTCAAGGCCTGTCCTTTGTATCTATCTGGAACCACTAGACTACCTTCTATTTTGAATGTAACCTTAGCCACTCAGTCAAAAAACTAGAATGCAGGCCACAGTAATATTTTCAGACTTCCTCAATATTTACATGGGTATATATCTCAATGACATTCTCATTTACTTGGATAATATATCTCAGCATAAGAATTATATTAAAGAAGTGTTGCACCAGCTTCAAAAAGCTAGGTTATATATAAAGATAGAGAAATATATGAGTTCCACTCTAACTTTATAGAATATTTAAGATACATTCTGTTTTCTTCTATTTTGTCTATATCTTCTAATAAAATCAAAACAATTTAAAATTGGCCTAAACTCAAAAAAATAAAGAATGTGCAAGGCTTCTTAGAATTTGCTAACTTTTATTGTCATTTCATTTACAACTAATTGAATATAGCTGCCCTACTAATCTAACTGACTCAAAAGAACACTTCTTGAAACTTTGACTCTTGTCAGGTATGGTTTATACTGGGAGTGAAAGTCCACAAGATAGGCTTGGAGATATATAGACTTATAGAATGATCTTGGCTTTAGCTTATGTACTGCACTGTCTGTCTACTGCATAGTCACAACTTCAGATAAGAGGAAGAAGTCTGAGATGGGAGTAAGTATTGATTGGTATATTACCATTGAACACTAGTGACTGAGTTCAATAAGAGTTATTATCAGACTAGTGAATTACAGTATAACTACTAGTCTTATATACAAAGAGATAATATAGGAGATACTCAGGGTTTTAGTAGTATAGCCCTTATCACCCTGAGCAAAGCAGAGGTTTTAGTATTGAAACACTGACAGGAGTATGACTCTGTTATAGAAGACTGAGTCAGATAAAAGTATTTTCATCATGGAAGACAGAATACTTAGATAGATATATTACCACTATGAGATATGTTGCAAGAAAAGTGACCAATATAGAAGGTGGACTTGTAGATTAGATGTTGATAAGGCAGTATTACTATGAGAATGTATTTTTCAAATGGGTAAACTTGGTATATGACAGTATTTCTCTCTTAGAACTGAGCTTTTAAAGCTCTATTAAGTTTATCTGAAGAATCTTGTAATGGTGTTTAGGTCAACAATATATAAATATAAACAGAAAAGAGAAGTTTTTGATTTTTCTTCTGTATCACCATGTCTTTTCCCATTTCTTCTGACATTTCTCAATATAATGCTGATATACTAGAAGAGTAGTAATAGGAGATGTAGAGAAGACACAAGGAGGAGCAATGCTTCCAGGTCTATCTAAAAGAGGCAGCAAAAGCCCACTACATTAAGTATGCTGCTCAGAAGGTGAGAAAGATAGCAGAGGCTAAGATGAGGGAGAAAGCTGAGAAAAAGAGGCTTATGGAAGAGAAGAAAAAGAAAAAGAGGTTCAAATACCTCTAACAACTTTGGAATAAGGTATTAGTAGAGAATACCACCTTTTTAGAGAGAGCCAAAAGATCCTAGATTGCAGGATCCAAATGTAAAGAGGTTATCTCAGGAGATGAGGAGAGATAACAGCTCTCTAAGAAAGCTAAAGGAAAACAACTATCAAGGTACTGTGAGGATGTCAGAGTCAAGATGAGAGTGCTAACCCCTATAAGAGATATGTGTATGCTGAGTAGAATTGTCTGGTACATGATTCAAAGTGAGTAAAGAAATTTCTTTTTGTTTTTTCTCTACTAATAGTGATTTCTTTATAGTTGTTTCCTTGTCTATACTAGATGCATCACTATCAAGTAGCAGTGTAAACCTCATATTAATACTAACTCCCTGGCTATGATCCTTACCTATAGCAAGATCTTAAGTGCTATAGAAAAAGCATTCTGAAAACTTGTGAAGGAGTACCAAGACATTGGAAAGTCTCTCTAGGACTTGGTGGAGGGCTAGAAGAGGAACATGGTCTAATTAGAGGGAATTGGGGCCATGGTAGAATAGAGATAGAGCTTGAAGGAGGAGAACAAAAAGAAAAATAGAGATGATGAGAAGAGGTCTGAGAATAGCCCCAGAAAAAGTTAGGAGGAAGTAAAGAAAAAAACCCTATTGCTTGCCTCCTACTAGAATAGTTTTTTAATATTATTTTTGAATTTTATTTCCTTAGTTTTTATATGCTTATACTGTGTGAGTAAGAAAATTAAGAGATAGAAATCAAAGAAAAGTCTGAAAGTACATGAAAGCTGGGGTTAAATGAAAATAAGCAAATAGAATAGACTAAGAAATTAACAAAAGAATTCCCATTAGAAAGTGCATAGAGACAGGGGACAAGTGCAACAGTGTGATTAGAACAAAGAGAGTAGACTGAGCTTGGTGGGATATGCAATATAGAAATTAGATACCAAGTCAGAGGTATAAGTGAGTTCAGATGTGGAGATCTACTCAGATTTATCTCTAGTGTCTTCATACCCTAGCCAGATCATCTTATACAGGAGTTTGCATGCCTGTTGGCAATTGATTTTGGAGTCTACTATCCAAGAAATTTTGTATTCAGGTTCTCTATCAATTATAACTGAAGCAGGAGCTAGTTGTTTTCTCTTAGAGAAAGAGTTGGATATGGCAAGTTCAAGCATAGACACATAGAAAACTAGATGAACAGAGTACATAGACTCTGAGAAACAGAGGATAAATGATATTGTACCTGTTATGAGACACTTTGGACATGGACAATTTTTATTTTCTTTTTCTTTTATTTTCTGACTTTATAGGAATTTTGTTTTTCTTTTCTTTTCTTTTCAGGGACAATAAAGAGGCACGTAACATTGCAGTCACATGACATGTCACATGATGTGACATCATAAGCCTAGAACATAGTGGAAAGATCTAGAAGATGATGTCAGGGCATATGTATGCAACATGGTAGCCTTGAGTAGAAAATGAGGCGGACATGAGGTTGTAGTATGGACCAGATGTATTTAGTATATATAGGATGCTAATTTAGCAGAGACTCCTTGTCAAGTTCTCTTGTGAATACCCACATCATACTTCTACTTTGAGGTTTAC
>Ga0157364_1000795_pt1 | contig 24007 bp, 29 predicted proteins | sample AttsexASBM2_FD_111476 | JGI IMG/M metagenome (GOLD analysis project Ga0157364, IMG submission 111476) | Fungus gardens microbial communities from leaf cutter ant in Ribeirão Preto, State of São Paulo, Brazil - Atta sexdens ASBM2 | ecosystem: Host-associated > Fungi > Mycelium > Unclassified ...
AAGAAAAATGTAAAAACAAAAAAAAAAAAAAAAACACAATCATAAATTTTTATATTTTAATTATTATATATATATATATATATATATATATATATATATATTTAAAAATATCTTAATATATATAAATTAAATTATAACAATATGTATGTATTTAACCATAGTTTTATAGCAAAATTTCTATCTGTATATAGTCTGATCTTTCTTTTCATGAGTTAAACAATAAAAAACATAATTTCATTTATGTTATCACAATACTATAAATATCATTTGTCAAACTGATTGCTGAGTGAATTAATCAACTGACAGAGTTATTCAAAATAAATTTCTAACGACGTATTTTCGTTGTCTCCGATTAAATCTTTTTTCTATGCATTAAAAAATTAATAATTTTAAAAAATTAATAATTTAAAAAATTAATAATTTTATCCACGTTAACAGAACAGTACAAAGATTATTTTGATAATCATCGATTAAGTTAATTTAAGTTAATTTAAGTTAATAAGCAATGTAAGTACACTTCATAACCCCGTTCAGATTAACTTAAGAATAATTAAAATTATTCTTAAGTTAATCTGAACGGGGTTATGAAGTGTACTTATTTGCTCCTGCAACCAAAAATATAATAAAATAATAAAAGAACCTTTACCATTTCGTCTCTATATTTTGAGCACGAGAATTGAGAATCCCGTACACACATTCCTCGTTGAAAAATCACTTGAAGTATTGCGTTGTTCGGAAAGTTCATGCCGATGTTGAAGGAAAATTGAAATGCAGAAGATTTAAATTTTATTATACAGTATACATTTATTAAATTATATAGATTAGTCAGCACGAACTTTCCGGACAACCCAATATATCCATTCATATCTACTCTATATTATGATATTTAAATCCTTCTGCTAATAATTAATAATAATTCATTTCGTACATACAAGATTGACAATAATAAAATAGACAAACAGTGTGAATACCCGAAAGGAATGTAGAAATAAATCATTAACAAGATCGCCGAAGATCGTTGTTTACATGGTGAAATTAATCGCGCGCACAGGGATCGATAGAGAAACGGATTCGATTAATCGAGACATCGGTCGGAAGGCAGCAGCGATCAGCCGGATCAGTGCGGTGGATATCGCTTGGAGCTTACTTCACAACGTTTACGGTGGCGGTACGGTCGTACGATACGGATTACGGGACGGGAGGCGCAGACTCCGCTCCAGCAGGCTCTCCTGTCTCCTCAGAAAGAGAGAGAGAGGAACGCGATCGACTGCACCTCGATGCGCGATCTCTCGTTACGCACGTTGCGACCGCGTGGCTCTGACTGACTTCAATCTCCCGTCGGTTTGCCGCCGTTGGGTTGCATCAAACCAAACAAGACTCAGCCATCCGCACGCAAGCACGCACGCACGAACACACGCACGGAGCTGAGGATGGGCGACAATGGCAGAGGGGACGTCGCGCCGGCGACACCGGAGGACGCGGCCAAGGCGGAATTGTACAAGGAAGAGGCGAACGAGTACTTCAAAAGTACGTAAACCAAACGCACGTGGAAAGCGCGACGATTGTAGACCGGATGCACTCACATTTAACGCACTTCGCCGTCCCGCACGGTCACGTGTGCCCCAAGCTAACCCCAACTTTCGCGTCCGCGGGAGATTATGGGAACCGCGCGAGTTGAAACGCCTCCGCGTTAAATTGGAGCGAAGAAGAGCCTCGAGAAAAGAATTTTTGTTCGACATACTGGAGGCGTTGATTTTATCTTGATGCTTTTCTATGTTTCCATCGATGTGAGAACTTCCGGGAACTTGGGGGGGAGATTCTCTCCCATTCTTTCTGTGATCTTGGAAAAAGTTAGCGACGCCATGTAATTGTAACAATTCCGGAGTATTATGTCAAAGAGAAAACAACGATACAATCATTACTTCCTTGTTTCACTATGCATCTTTTTCTTTTCAGATCAAGTATACGACAAAGCTATTGAATTATATACCAAAGCCATAGAATTAAATCCATCAGTAGCCATATATTTTGGCAATAGGAGTATTGCTTATCTAAGAACAGAATATTTTGGATATGCGTTGACGGACGCTTCCACAGCCATCATGTTAGATAAAAATTATGTCAAAGGCTATTATCGGAGAGCTGCCGCTTATATGTCCCTTGGCAAGTTTAAACTGGCTCTCATGGATTATAAGACTGTTGTAAAAGCTAGACCCAATGATAAAGATGCAAACGACAGATGCATGGAATGTTCCAAGATGATTAAAGTGTCAGCTTTTAACAAAGCTATCTCTGTTGAGGATAAAAAAAATATAGCTGACATGATTAATCTAGAAGATATGGGTGAGTATTTTTTATTCATTTTTTTCTATTTCTCTGAAAATGATTGAAAATTATTGTTATAAAACAAAATATTATATCATATTTTTATCATAAATGTGATTTCTCAGACAGAATCCTACTTGTTGATTCATGGTATATTTATGTATTTTAATTATGAAATATTATGTATTAATTATGATTTGTTTATTGATATTAATTATGACATATACTTTGCAATCACAAATATACCGAAAACTTTCTTTTTATTTCATTAATTAATAATTACATATCTGGAAATAAATTATGCATGTAACGAAAAATGAAATGAATTTATTTACAGCCATGACAAACTGTCGAATAATATATTAATAATATATATAAATAAATATTAATTTCTCTCTGAAACAAGATCATTTTCGATATATTTTACAAGTATTATAAATGTTTATTGAAAAATATTTCAAATATATTTTGCAAAAATTTTGATTGTTTTTTTTTGATGTCATAATTAAAAAATAGTGGTAATAAGAACAGAAGTCTTAAAGCTTTCACTGTAGTAATATTATTTTTTGCTATTTGTATAATTTTTATAAAACAAAATAAAATATGCTTATTATGTAATTAAAATATAAATAGTGTTTATTATGTAATATTTTTTTAATGCACATTGTAAACATTAATAATTAATAAGAGAGCTAATATGCTTGAATTAATTTTTTTTATAGCGATAGAAGGTGAATACACAGGTCCAAAATTGGTTGATGGGAAAGTTACTCTAGAATTCATGAAAGATTTATTAGAATGGTATAAAAATCAAAATAAGTTGCACCGTAAATATGCTTATAAAATCCTGTTGGATGTTAAATCGTGGTTTATGGCACAATCTAGTTTAGTAGACATTACAATTCCAGAAGAAAATAAATTCACCATTTGTGGGGACATACATGGTCAATATTACGACTTGCTTAATATATTTAAGTTGAACGGATTACCATCAGAAACTAATCCATATGTATCCTTTATAAAACTTAATAATATAATATTATATATGTGTGAGAAAAAAAATTCATATAGTTAATTAATTATTATATAATATATTAATTCATTATTATAGTAAACCTATTAATAACTTATAAACGTGCTAATAATTTATACACTGACATTATACAAATATCGAAAATTATCCAAAAATATATTTCTCTTAATAGTTGCATATGCAGTTATTCAATGGAGATTTTGTAGACAGAGGTTCATTCTCTGTAGAATGCATATTTACTTTATTTGGTTTTAAATTATTATATCCAAATCACTTTTTTATGTCAAGAGGTATGTAGTCTTTCATCCAACATTATGAAATTTGAATTTATGTTCATGAAATATTTTGTATTAGGTAATCATGAGTCAGCAACAATGAACCAAATGTATGGATTTGATGGAGAAGTTAAAGCTAAATATTCTGTCCAGATGGCAGAATTGTTTACAGAAGTTTATAACTGGCTCCCTCTTGCACACTGCCTCAACCGTAGAGTGCTTGTGAGTATTTTTCAAAGTTGTCATACATATTTATAGTGCATATACTGTATGCATATATATTGTGTACAATATTTATATACAACATATATTTATTATTATATTTATGTTTACTCACAATCTTTAATTCACAATCTTTAACTCTCAAATAATAAAATTTTTCGAGATATATGAGATGATTAGATTTGAACCTGAATATTCGTTAACTCGTGGTTACGAGTCAACTGTTTTCATATGGACCCATTCGTCATCCCACATATATTGCATATAATTTTCATACAATTACAATGATTCATTTTATACTAGGTGATGCACGGTGGATTGTTTTCGCGGGATGATGTGACGTTGCAAGAAATTAGAGAAATTGACAGAAACAGACAACCACCTGATGAAGGATTAATGTGTGAACTATTGTGGTCGGATCCGCAACCACAAATGGGCCGGGCGCCCAGCAAGAGAGGCGTAGGTGTTCAATTTGGACCCGACGTCACACAGAATTTTCTCAGTATAAATTCCCTTGACTACATCGTGAGGAGTCACGAAGTTAAAAACGATGGATACGAAGTGGGACATGACGGAAAGTGTATCACAGTATTCTCTGCTCCAAATTATTGGTACGTTCATCATATACAACAATTACATACTAACATCTTATATCTGTGTCTACAATATAATTTTATGTATTTAATCTTCGACTACAGCAACGGGTCATTTAAACCTGAAGTGAAAATTTTTGGACGATTGTACAATATATATGACTGGTATTATGAAGTTCTAAATTGTAGGTAAAAAAAAACTTCGAATCTTCCTCTATTAATTACCGCAAGGCGGAAGTTTACTTGCATCTGTATTTCAAACAGAACGTTTTAAAATTTAGGTGTAATTATCATAGCTGTAGTTGAGGATTAATATGAGTTTATAAGTATATAAACTTTAATATGTTTTATTATTAAATCTTAGTGATACTATGGGTAACCGAGGTGCCTTTATCACACTTAACGGTAGTGACATGAAACCTTATTTTACGTCATATGATGCAATGGTATGTACTTTATTCAGATTGAATTATTTTAATTTATGTTAGTTACTTGCTTTTATCATATTTTATATTTATGTTACCATTTTTATCTCATTACAGCCTCATCCAAACGTAAGGCCGATGGCTTATGCCAATTCTTTACTAAAGTTCATGTGCTAGTGGAACATCTAGGTATTATTGAAAAATGAATAATAATAACTGAAATATAAGTAGTCCAATCAAAGTGTGCGTAATATATTTGATACTGAAATGGGGAAGGTAAGAGACACTTTAGGCTTCTCCGCAACAATAATTATTATATTCTTTCTAGGAGATCGCGATCGAATTTCTTGTATTATAAAATATATGCGATGAGAATGCATAATATTGATGGGTACAAAAGCGAGAAAAGTTTGCTTATTTTTACAACAGGCAAACAAATCTATCAGACTTCTTATCTATCATAAGAAAAAACGGCTCATCAAACACTGGCGATTTGTGTTCGTTTGTAATAAAATAGCGCGAAGAGAACATTTCTATTTTGTACCCTCAATCTATGACCATCTTGCTCGTTAAAGATACTTACGTGCGCGTAAAAAGAACAAATAATTTTGATCTCGAAGATATTTCCACGGAATTTTAACTTTATAATATATTATTTATATGAAGCGCTGAATCTTAAACTTTTAATCGATTCTTTAGCGACCAACGGTGGAATTTCAATGAAATATAGTAATTACAAGAATATACATACATGCGTATGCAAAAAACTAGAATAATTATGTAGTACAATGTTCTAACCAATCACTACTTGTCACGTTATTTGTGACAATTTTTTTACAAATCTATTGTGATTGGCAGGACTTCTTTGATCTAACATTTTGTTTTTTGTTAATAATAAATGATGTTTATGATGTACATACATAAATTGATATTTTATTTTACGTGATGACTAATAAATAACGAATGCGTTAATTAATAAATTTATGAGAAATAACATATAATTTCCTCTGGTAAATCATTCCGATTTCCATGGGTCACTTTCAAAATTTTAATTCCTTCGTCTGCATGTAACTTTTCGAACAGTGCCGCGTGTCGTTGCGGTGTTTTATGTATTTGCGGAATAGTCCCGATTACAAAAGCTTTCTTAGGAGAACCGAAAAATATGTTCATTATTTTCTTCTTGAAGTCTTCACTAAATAATTCCATTTTGCCAATTTCATCAATAAGCAATATATCCTGCAATAGCAATACAATTGATGTTATCAAAGTGTTGAAGTAATTAAAAATTCATTTTCGGGCAAGTCATTACTCTTACAGTATCTAAATCCAATATTGGAAGCGCTATAGTTTCGAAATTATCTCGAAAAACACGGTAGTTTCCCACTTGATACCTGGAAGAGCTTTTATTTGGAGCATCTGTTGAGATTCTGTTAGTAAAAAATGTTAAATACAATATGTGTTCAGTTACTTTTTTTTGTTATTTTTATCATTGTTGTGAATGAATACGCACAATTTTGCTAAGGGTAATCTGTTTCCAGGATCCTTTACTCGCACAATGTCAAAGCCAATCCTGGAGCCACTCTGATCTCGCACTTCCTCTGTGTAAAATCCATCAAACCTGCTGCCCTTTTTTTCCAGCGCGGACGCGATTTTTTTGCACACTATAGTTTTACCTATCCCTGCAAAATATTCAATGATTCATTTCTCTAGATGTAATATTAATGCAGAGAATATTGTCTTATTTTTTCTAAAACATTATTGCATTTTTATTTATTATAAAAATCATTTGAAATAATATTTAATATTTTATGTAAGAGTATATTTATTATCTTATTTGTGTACGAAAATATATCAAATACATTGTATTATTTAATTTAATATTATTTTCTAAATATAGAACTCTGCCAATATTCGAATAATATGCCAATATTCAAGATAATTGGGTACTTGAATATTGGCAATAATCGAATAATTTAGTATCTTAATAATGTAAAATATATTAATAATGATATACTAAGAATGTAAAATATAATTTAAAAAATTATTTGTTAGATAGATATAAATTAATCTTTTTAAAATTTCATGTAAAAAGTATGTAAAATTACTTTTCTCAAAATATACTCGCCTGCAAAAAAAAACTGATAACTATAACGACCTATATAATATAGTGACCTATATTATAATGATATTTTTTATGGGTGAATATATTTTGAATGTGTTTTTATTTGTGTAGTATGTAAAATACAATACACATATATGTATATATTTGTATTATAAAATTTAAAAAGGTGCATTCCATTTTAATACATATGCTGTAGCATTTTATTCTTGTTCATTGAATGTTAAACAAAGGATAAAACAATACATGCGTAAATAACGGACTGACCTTTTAATATACTATAATAAAAATGTATGTGTATTTACTGTATTTCATACGTACGTCCAAAACATCATACTCGCCTGTAAAAGAGCAGGCTACTGTAACGTTATAGTGACCCAGTTTTTTGTTGCAGTATATTATTTGATTAGCAAGCGCTTATTTTAATTAGATTTAATTATAGCATTTTCTTTATAAGACCACCGCTTTATGTATTTTATTTGAATCTTCCCCTCCCTAGTCCTCGATTCTAACCTGGTGGACCCGTAAGTAATACATGTAAAGGCCGCAATGCACCGCTAGTTTCCATGACTCGTAGCAGTGTTTACGTCTGATTCCGGGAAACAAATGTGACAGATTCTCCCTCAATTCTCCGCTAGAGTGAAGTTCGTCGAAAGCCGGCTCGTTTTTAACAATTATGAATTTGGATAGTATTTACACGAGAACGCGTTTATACACGACATTGAACAGATTAGTAGGTTCAAACGAATACTCTTTCAACACGACAACGGTCGTCGACAGCAACAGCAGCAGCACCGGGCAAACATCGAAACGACCGAAGTGACCGCACGGGGGGGGCCAAAGAATCAGCTGATCGGGCTGGACGAGCAGCGACAGGAGGAGACAAACGGTTGGCTGATCGGAGAGCGGATTGATATGGTAGTGGTAGTGATGGTGGCGACGACGATGGTGACGGTGACAATGTGGTAGTGAAACTTCCGGTACAGGTTGAGCCGAGCGTGTGTGTACACACAGAACTGTGCGTCGTGGCGTTTCGACCGTCCACGATCTGCGAGCTACGTATCGCTATCATATCGGGTATACCGTTTCATCCGCGTCTTGTTACGTTTTTTTCTTGTTAGGCGCAAGTCGTGGGAACGGGCGATATCTTCGACGAGAGGAATTCTCCGTAGGCACAGTCGGTAGACGTTAGTGCAAAGTAAACAGCACTCGCAAGGGAGGAGAGAAGGCGGAGGTGGTAAAAGAGGAGGAGGCCAAAAGGAGGAGGAGGAGGAAGCGCAGCGATCGCGACGTGCCCGATCTGCGATACTGCGTGAAGGGGCGCTCGCTCTTTTCTCTGGTGGTCGCGCTCGGCGACGTTCGCGCACGTCCATCCACGCGCGCCGGGTACGGGGAGAATAAACGAAGTAAAACGCGTGGCGATCGTCCGCGGAGGGTGGCCGGAGCGACGACAACCACGGGGGAGCGTACGGTGACGACGTCGACGGCGACGACGGGGATGCCGATGACGGCGGCGTCGTCGTCGCGCGGCGACGCGTGCCAGGAAGATCGCCAGCCGCGAGCCGTTGTCGACGGGGAGGCAGACGCCCGCGTTCGGTTCCGCGCCGGCAACCTCCGACGACGGCGCCGACGACTACCGCGACAGACGTGCGAGGGTGGCGACGGGGCCGGAGAGGTCGCCCATCCGTCCGAGTGCAGCGCGCTGTCCTATGTCCTTGCGCGACAAATCGACGACAAGATCGACTACTGCCGGAGTTTGACCAACGCCAGATTCGCGAACGCCGAGAATCTCTACAGGAAGGATCTGCTGTCCCACTATGGATGCGTCAACGCGATCGAGTTCTCCAACCAGGGCGATCTGCTAGTGTCCGGTGAGTCCGATTGTCGACTTGATTTTCCACGTCGCCTCTCCCTCGATTTTCTCGCGAGAGGAAAAGAGAGGATCACTATTACTCGCGCTTTCGTCCCCTTCGATCGACCATTATGATGTCGTAATTCGTTTAAGACTTGAAACGATGCTAATTTTCAAGCAGCAAACTGCTATTATTGTCATTATTTTTATTTTTATTTTGCGTCGCTTCAAAAGTTCGTAAGTGCCTTGACGACCGTTGGTCGTCTAATCTTAATTGGATCAACTTCGATTTTTCGATCAATTTTATGACATTTATTATGTCCTTCTTTTCCATTTCTTACGATGCACATACGTAGTATCCGTTGATGTCGGAAATATTGATTCTCACGTTGAAAAAGCTTCTACTCTTTTCTCTCAGTTTGAGATAAGGGCGTGCGTGTTTCCGTGAAACAGCACCGCTCGACACAGTGCCACATTAGAAAAATTTGGAAAATATATTCTAATAATAGAGAGATGAATCACGTGTGAATGGCATGTAACGTCCTATTTTCACAGGAGGCGACGACAGAAGAGTTCTATTATGGAGAGTGGAGCAAGCGATAAATAATTTCGGCAGGCCCACCGTGATGAAATCGCAACATGTTAGCAATATATTTTGCCTTGGTTATGACAGCAGCAAGACTAAGATATTCTCCGCTGGGAATGATGATCAAGTTATAGTTCACGATTTGCGCACGTAAGGCATTTTTTCTACAACCAATGCGTGGAATGCGTACTAACAGAGTCAGCGGAGATTAAGAGACGCCGTTTTGCAGGGGCGAATCCCTCAACATCTTCCTGCACGAAAAGCCTGTCTATGGGCTGTCCATTCATCCGCACAATGACGAAGTCTTCGCCAGCGCATGCGACGACGGGAGAGTTCTCATTTACGATATACGTACTAACAACGCTATGGAAACTTTGGCACAATACAAAAGCGCCTTCCACTCTGTCATGTTTAATCCCGTGGATCCGAGACTGCTCGCTACTGCCAACGCTAAAGAAGGTGTCAGTATGTGGGATATTCGAAAACCTTTGGAGTAAGTATACGAACATGTGATTCGATAAATAATAAATGTTAAACGAATGTTGCTTGTAATTGAAGTAGATCTTTATAGGTGATAAATCTGAAAGAATATAGCGCTCACTCAACCGTTGCGTTTTCTGAAGTAGCCAATGTTTAAGTGTTATATGAAACATTATTGTGTAATAATTGAATGAAACATTATTGTGTATAAGTGTGTTGCAATAGTATAATATATCCGCAATTTTTCAGAGTCATCGATTTTTTGGAGTCATTAAACATCATGTTTTATCTATAGGCCTGTACTGTGTTATGGAAGCCCGCAACAGAGTTGTATGAATGTCAGATTTAACTCGATGGGTGACCGATTGCTGGCCTTACGAAGAAGATTACCACCGGTTCTTTACGCTGTCGATTCTCCCACGCACTTATGCGAATTTGATCATACGGGATATTACAACAGTTGTACCATGAAATCTTGCTGTTTCGCCGGCGAGAATGACGAATACGTTCTTTCTGGCAAGTATAAGTGATATAAATGTAAATTTGCTATGTATATCTAAGAAAAATATTTCATATATATATATATATATCTATTTAGCATAAATGATTATAGAAAGAAATTACAATTGATGATACATATGAATTTTTACGCAATGAATTTGTAGGTTCGGATGATTTCAACCTGTATATGTGGAAAATTCCTCCTCCCGATGGCAAATCATGGGTGGAATCTGCCCACATGGTGTTGCGTGGTCACAGATCGATCGTTAATCAAGTACGATACAATCAAACAAGCTGTATCCTTGCATCGTCTGGCGTCGAGAAGATTATTAAGATTTGGAGTCCATTTTCATTTGGAAGCGGATGTTTAGGAGGATTGAAGGTTATGAACTTCTTACAATAAGTCATTAGTAGCAAATTAGAAGTCAGGAACGAGTTATAAGCGAGTCAGTAGCGTATTTTAAGGTAATAAGAAAAGGTCATCTACAATGGGAGTAGTATAATGTAGAAAATTGTAAGAAATTTACGAATCAGAAAAAAATGTCGAATGTGAAAAAAATAATCGATTGGATTTCTTACTGCTTACTGCGTACTGCGCAATATTATTTCCATTGTAGATGGCTCCATAAGTCAATAATGGATTTTCTACAATAAGTCATTAATAATAGATCAAAAGTCGAGCAAGTTATAAGCGAATCAATAATATGGCATAAGGCAACAATAAATCAATATCAATTATTGATATTGATCTCCACTGCGTGGAGATGGTCGATTATAACTTAGATTACGTTATAACTAACCAATCACGTGTATTGTTTGCTCTGAGAACCTCTTGATTGAAATATTGTGACGCATAATTTAATATGATTTCTAGATACAAGTTTTCCAAGATTTATGATTTATAATTTTGACTTACTACTAGTATGACTAACTGTTTATTGTAGAAATTCTATTACTGTTGCTTATGATAGTTGTTTTCAAATAACTGTTATGATTTGACATTGTCTATCAACGTTCCTTTTATCTTCTTTCAGAGAGACGCTGGCAAGCGCGAGAAACAACGCCGAGTATTCACACATGATGAATATATAGGGCTGGTTTTACGTAGTGGACAGTTTATGACGCACGATTACAGCCATCAATCGACTAAGGAAGATCCACGAATGATGGCCTTTTTCGATTCCCTTGTGCAGCGCGAAATTGAAGGCTGGAGCTCCGAGGATGTGCCAACACCTCATACTCCCAGCGATTCTGAAATAAATCCAGCAACGGGCGAACCGTATAGCGCGACAGAAGGCGATGGTACTGAGAGAATAATTTTCTGTATTTAAAAAGCTGGTATAGTTTTACGTGAAGCAAAATAAAAAAATATCACAAAAATATCGAATACAAAAAATTTTAATTTTTATAAATTCTAATTTTTTTTATTTTTATTCGAACAATTAGATATTTCGTGCGTATTTGATAATTAGATATATCTTCTAGTTTTATTTTGTAATGTTTAGACATTGTTTGTTTTATTATTTTAAGAGATAAATTTTTGCTTCACTTTTAATTATATTCTTTTCCAGATTCAATAGAATAATGTAAAATATCGTTATTCTTCATCGTAGATACTACTGCATCGGAAGGTGGTGTAGCTCCCGAAAGGCCGTTAGAGTCGCCAAATCGCATAACTCGGCTTATCGCAAATCGCAGAAAAAAGCTCATGCGAATGGCCGCGATGGAACGATCCCCCTCGGATTCCGCTAGTGAAGGAGACAACGCTCATCTGAAACGCAGATCCAAATCGAAGTCAAAATCGAAGAGCGTTAAGAGAAAACATACCAGACTGTCTAGCAGAAGAAGACTATCTACCAGACGAAAGTGTACTGTGTTAAAAGTCAATAGTGATTCGGACAGTGACGACGAACGACCGGTTGATGCGGCTCAACCCAGTACTAGTTCCGGGGTGATTTTCCGGAGATCGCGATACGTCACTAGCGCGATCGAGAAAGACGACAAGAGCTCGAGCTATAGCAGCAGCAGTAGCTGCGTTTACGAGGACATTGTCGCCAGTATCAGTAAACGAAAACATTCTAAAACTGATTCGGATACCTCCGCGAAGGCGCACAAACGGAAGCATCGAAAGTGCAAAAATAGTTCTCGACACTCGAACGACGGTTCTGGTAAGAGCCAAAGTAAACGACAGAAACTCGATGACGATTCGGAGGAAGAAGAGAAAATTGCTAGCTCGAGAAATTGTGTTAATGGTAATTCTAGTAAAGACCGTCGTGAAGACGGACCGTCAACGCCGAGCAACAAATCACTTCAAGTTCCTTGTACTCCAGATAGCGGTATTAAATCGGGACTTTCATCTACGGGTGGAAAAAACAGCGAACAGACACGTAAGGAACGAAACAACAGAGGCGCGGACGATAGTTCCGACGAGCAGAAACTGAAACGTATAGAGTGTTTCCGGAAAAAAGTAGAGGAGCTAGCGAGGAGAAGCTATCGTAATCGATCTGCGTCCCAAGCTCAAAAAGTTTCGACCACGAGTGATTCTTCCGATTAAGAGCTCACATTTACTCATCAAAATCCCCGCCTCTCCCTGACGCGCTCTACTTCGATCTCCTATTCCCTTTCCATTTGTACATAATGTAATCTGTGATTCCTTGAAGTATATTTTTATAACACTAAGTTGATCGCGCGCGAACATGCGATCGATTCTTTTTTTTTTTAAATCATGTTTTAAATCTTGCGCGTCTGCCTTTAATCCCATTTCTCGTGAATGTATCGTGCTTTCCTTCTTACAATTTTTCAAAATTTTCTTTATAATCCTTTAATATATATTGTTGGTTATATATTATCAATTTCATTCATAAATCAAGTCACTGATTAGATAGACGGAAATTATAATGTTGTTTGGTACCAATCCTACATCTATCGTTCCGTGTAATATGCGACTGTCAGTGCTTGGTAATTCTCAAGCAGTTTGATCATTATTGTGAGGTGAATGTTTTGCGGATCTGGCTATGTAAATTGCATCATGTAATCGAGACAGAAATTATGAAACAGAAACTGTACTGTAGACGCGAATTAACACACAATCCGCATTAAGCATTCAAGTATATGCGGCAACTCGGCTAATGTGTATTGTTGATATGGTTTGTGCGGTGGAAAGTAATTAAAAGTAATAAATTGGTATACATTTTTTTCCTATGTGTTGAACTTTGAAGAATTATTGTAACTATATTACATTATTTAATCTTGCATTTATATACATCTTTATTAACTGATTACGAATAAACGAGAAGAAACTGAAAACGTAACAAACCTTGCGTGAAAGATTTATTATTCTGCAATTACGTGTCTCGTCTACAATTGAAAAACAGGTTCCTTCCGTTTCCACTTCTCGGAGTTTTATATAGATAAACGTTGACTAATGTAAGTGATGTCATTGCGGTGTTCACTACATCCGCTGGCAAAATAACTCCATCTCCTCAGTTTTCTTACAGATACGATCCTATTCGAACACGTAATCTTCGAACTGACATTGCCCAAAATGTTTTGGGCATATATGAGGTCAACGTATTTTCGTGTACAAAGTTTAATTTTCATTTTAATAATTCTGCAAAACAATCCGTCGGCATACAATATTAATTCATACAACGGCGAGGTGTTCAGAGATCCTGTGCATGTATCGGGTGAACGTGGAAGTTACTTCGGTTTTTCGGTGGCTTTGTACGTGGGTGTGAATGAATCTTTATTACTCGCTGGAGCCCCGCGAGCAAATTCCAATGCACTGCCGTTCGTGACAGAGCCGGGAACGGTCTTCAAGTGTACGATGAATGGTATATGCAAAGAGTGGGTGATTGATAAGACTGGAAACGGTCCACATCCTTACAAGAGACAGATCAATCAGATAAAGGATTATGCTTGGATTGGTGCTACCATTACCGTGCAGAACAGTACGGAGGCTAGAGTTATGGTGCGTTATTGTTCATATTTTCTGTCAGTTATCATTATTGGATAGTATTTGAGATTTTTATTTTAGATTTATGAAGTTAATGTTAATGAAGTTAATGTTGTTTTTTTTTATAGAATTTAGATGAAGAACAAATTTATTGTACAAGTATTTATTATTAACTCAGCTTAAAATATTAGGAATATCTGATATTAAAAATTTTTTAGTTTTTTAATTTTTACCTCTTAAAAATTCAAAACTATTAAAATGATAGTAAAATCTTTATTTATTTTCTTGTAAAAAAGATTAGATCCAATTACGTATGCTGTAATCTATAGGGAATAAAAGAAAATGCGTTTTAAATTAAAAATTATCTATCTGCTAAAGAAATATATAAATTCTTCCTTGCTGTTCAATCAGTAATTCTATTGATAACAGGTTTGTGGACCACGATGGATAAATAATGTTATAAATGATAACAAGCCGAATTGGTACATGAATGGCATTTGTTACACGACACTGGCTAATAGCGCTAATGTATTCGAGAGACAAGCAGAAGAGCATCTCTTACTCCTTTCGAACTCTGGAAATCAAATCACGACCAAGAACAACATAAACATTTATAATTATGGGGTGGGACAAGCCGGCTTCTCTTTACACATGAATTCGCAATATACTGTGAATGTCGCAATAGGTAGTCCAGGCATTTACAATTGGAAAGGCGATGCGATATTAGCTGTCGCTCCAATGAATGGTCCATTTTCGCGCACGGTAATTCCCTCGCTGGCTAGAGAGCCGCGGATTCATAGTTACAATTACTTTGGTAAAGATATATTTCTGTTACTTTTCTTTCAAAATAAACGCAGCAATGGACGAATTATTCAAATACGTTAATTATTCAAAACAGAAATTTTTTTCTTTGTTATTATAATTGTTCGATTATAAAAAATTTTAAAGCGAAATAGGAAAAATGTATATAAATTAATATTTGCATTTAGAAAAATATTTATTTTACTATAAAGATAACAAATTTTAAATATATTTTTACAAGTCAAGATCTAATGTCCGACTATTGGTACACTTCCTGTATTTATCTTATAATCAGATTCATGTATATATATATCCATGGTGGTTTTCAGGGTACGCTATCACAGCGGGTACTTACTTCAATGAGCAAGATGTTTGGTATGCTTCTAGTGCGCCACAAGCCGCTAATGTGTATGGAAAAGTCCTCGTGTTTACCTTTCCTCCTAAAACTAATCAGCGTATGTTTATTAAAACGATACTGTACGGTCAACAATATGGTGAGTACTTCGGTGCTGCATTAACGTCCTGCGATGTCAACAATGACCATAGACAGGAATTAATCGTCGGTGCACCACAATGGTCCAGAGACATGGACGAGGGTCATGTCTACATTTTTACAGCGCGACACAATGTATGTTATTTATATACAGATTTAATAATTTTATTCAAATTTAAATTTGACTTTTCTTTCATCAGCATAGCTTTAAACGTTAAACTTTCAACGTTACCTATATAATCTTTCTGTATAATAAATGATTAAATTTTCATGGAAAAATTCATTATAAAGCACTATATCTGATGGAGCTATTCATTTAAAGAATTTCTTAGTAGATCTGAATATTCTTTATAATTGAAAACTAAAAGAACATATTTAGCTCTCTAAAAATTATATTTTGCGCAAAATTCAGAACAATTTAGAAGAACTACAAACGCTCGAAGGCGAGATTATCGGAGGTAAATTCGGATTCACCGTGATGTGTCTGGGTGACATAGATTATGATGGTTACGATGACATCGCTGTAGGTGCACCTTACGAGGAAGAGAGCGGCGGTGCGGTGTACATATTCAACGGAAACAGAGACGGCGTTTCTCGAAAATATAGTCAGAGACTAGTCGGCTCGCGATTCTCGCCGACGATACGGGGATTCGGTATCTCTATCTCGGAACCTCGAGATGTGAATCATGATAATCATTCCGATATCGCTGTAGGTGCGTATCTATCCGGCGAAGTGGTCCTGCTGAGATCCGCGCCAGTCGTCACGGTAAATGTGACATTGACGTACTTGCAAAAAATCAAATTGTTGAGAAACACAACGACCTTCAAAATCGATCTCTGGATGTCTTACGATGGCATATACGTACCCGAATATCTACGTAAGCAATCGACGTGTATAATTCTTTATCCTATATATTTGTTAATTTATGAGTCATTTTTTAAAAATTATATATTGATGAAAATTATACGACACATACCCGGCTTTCTTCTATCATCGTCAAATTTGTTATGTCACTCTAGAAGTCACCGCAGTCTTGAAGATTGATCCATTGTATGGCAGGGCTATGTACCGAGCACAGAAAAGTAATGACGGACTACAGACTTACAGATTGTATTATACGCTGTTTAAAGCTACGATTACAAGTCATCTACTTGAAGTACATCTAATGGTGCATACATTTTTATGTCTTGATATTGATCTTTTCAACACACTGAATTCACATTTTTGTGTTTTAGGAGAACATTCAAAATGTAATAGATCCGCTTGAAATATCGGTGTCTATGCAGCTAGAAGATGATCTTCATGCAAGAAACGAAAGCTCATTATGCACATCTTGTGTCGTGATAAACAAGCTCCGCTCGAAGACTGAGGATCTTATAAAGCTGCCATTCTCCGTAGATTGTGGCGAGGACAACATATGCGTGTCCAATCTCAGTGTGACATTGTCTACTGATTCAACTTTAGGCAACAGGTATATCATTGGTTCTGCGCCGATAATTACTCTCCGCGTCGACGCTTACAATCGCGGTGAACCGGCATATCAGACCAAAGTACGCATCTTCACCGAGGTTTTAACGTTAGCGAGTATCCCGCCCGAGTGTACGGAGGATCCTCGCGTGAGCAACACGCTGGATGTAATCTGCGATATTGGCAATCCTCTTAGAACGAATGTACGACGATCTTCCACGTACGTAGATTCTACTAATGAATAAAAGATGATTCAACTCATTGTCTTTCAGAAAACATTAACACTGCAACTGGATATGAGTATGGTGAGGTATGATGTTAAGAAGGTGGAAATACAAACGAATATTACTACTCAAAGCGATGAGGCGAATTGGGATGATAATAGTTATATCATCACTGTGTATTTTGACGTAGACATCGACATAGCAATCGCCGGGTTGGTCTCGATGACACTAATTCAGGATCATTAGAAAAAACTTCAGAAGATGCTAGATCTCATCAAAAGAATCAACTTTTATTAAGAAATTTATATTCTCTTTCTCTCTTTCTCTTTTTGATGCATTTTTGAGGAGTTACATTCTTATTTGACTCGATTGTGACTACGCAATCGATCGCATTGCGCGCGACATCTGACAACATCAGTCTACGTTTTTGCGTATTTGTTGTCTTTTTACAAAAATAAAATCGAAGGATATAAACTAATATTATTATCAGCGCGATCAATGCTCCTTGAAAATGTGTCGGAAGAATAAGTTCCTTAACAAAAGCTGATGAGATCATCCATCTCTCTAAGCTTGTCCCAAAAGTTCTAAAATATTCTATGTATATATATATATATATATATATATATATATATATATATCACAATTCTCTATTTTCATTATTGTTTTCATTAGGAAAGCACAAGAGAACTTATACTCATATCTACGCGAAGACGAGAAGAAATCGTTGAACAATATCAGGTTTCAACATTTCTATGAGGTGCAAAAATTCGGCGCTAGTCCTATTGAGGAAGTAATATTGACTGTGAAAATTCCGACGCACCTTCGCCGATCCGATGCCAAGGACGTAATGATCATCAATATCAACGATACTGACGGCAGAATGGACGGATATCAATTTTATTGCAGCGACTCAAATCAAACAGAAGTATTTTCTATTACATCTAACAAGATCGTATCCATGGATGATGTAATTGTGAATTCATCGAGCATCGCGAGTAATAACACGCACGCGAGATTTAGCATAGAAGAAAATACGCAGATAAATGTGCCATCTGAAAACAGAACGCTCTATATTAATTGCACAAGTAATGCAATTGAATGCGTTCATATCACTTGTAGATTGGGTCCATTCTTAAGTTATTTGTCTGTTGCGAAATTTTTGGTGACGTTGGATTTGCAATTATCGAATTTTCCTGGTAAATATAAATCCAATAATCTCAATCCCTGGCAACTCGTTGACTCGTGTAAAATAGCTCTGGCAGTGTCGCTTAGCGCCGAGACACTACCAGATATTACCAATTAATATATATAAAAGAACACATGATAGAATATGATATAAGAAATTGATATAAGAGAAGAATATATTTTGAATATTTTCTGATTACAGCTGACATGCTGAGGCATAAAGACATTATATTTTACGTGACTGAAGGTAGCGTTACTATAACGCAACCTGATAATATTGCTCAAAGAGAAGGTCATAAACCGGACACTACTTTGGTTGCAACAACATTTCTAGGTTCACCGATAGCTCAAGGAATAGCTGTGTGGATAATAGCATTATCAGTAATTTTAGGAATTGTATTGTTGATATTGTTAGTACTAGGTTTAATAAAAATTGGGTTCTTCACTAGAAAGAAGAAATTGGAACTCGAAGCGTTGAAAGCTGAGACTGACGTATGTTTAGCATTCTCATCAAAATTAAATAAAAGTTCTCATTTTAATTTTAATTTCTTATGATCGTCATTAGTTGCTTTATTAAATAGTGATTTGTGTTTCAGAAAAAGTACAATGTGGTTCTGGAAACAACGTCTTCCACAGCAACTCTGGATCATGACTGAATACGCACAAATAAAATTTATAGAACTTAATTAATTTTAATGCATTTTTTATGATATATATTTTTTCTTCGTAAATAGTAGACCATAATTATCATTATAGTTTAATATATAAAAAAATATATATTACGTATATCTTTTTAAGAACAGTTTCATAAAATAATAAAGCATTTTTTATACAAATGTAATTTCAAAAAATATTTACCTTGCTATAATTGGACTATAAAAGATTCAGTAAAAAGCGATATATTTATTTTTTCAAAACTGCCATCTAAAACATACAATCTTTAAAATCCTACAAAGCAATTTCGAAACGAGTTTAATTTTATTTATGCAATTAATTCATAAGATTTATATATGATATCGGGAAATATTTTTTCATATCTGTATGCCAATTCTAAAAATTTATTAAGAAATAACCGTGTGTCTCACGTATCTCAATAAACAAGATTTTAAAAAGTAAGTAAGTAAATTACACATTTAAGTAATATTGTTGAAGTTTAGTTGAATATCATAATTATAGTAGATAAATTCTTATTTTGACATCAAGATATTGTAATGTGTAAATTACTAGGCAGGAACACTAAATTACTGCGTCCGGATGTTCTCAATCATAGTCGGATACACAAAAATAGACTTTAGAACGTAACTTAATATACTTTAATATATTTTATACATGTGTGATGTGTATATTTATTTTTTAATGAAAATAAATATATATATATGTATAATAATTGTGCACTGTTCGTAATTTAAATGTATATATATATATATATATATCTCTGGTTAAGGCCACTCTTATAAAATAATAAAATTTTTATATAAAAATATAATCTTAAAAAATATTAACTTCCTGCTATACTTGTACAGCTCTCATTCGGACTATTTTATGGAAGGTATAACTTTGTAAAGAGCAGTGTTTTAATTTCTATCTTGAATCTTACCTAAAATATGCAACTTTAAAGTCTTTAAAAGCGATTTTGGAACAATCTACTTAATATCCATATGAGAATTCATAACGTTTATGAGATTCGTATAATATCAAGTAGCATTCTTTCGCATTTATATTTGATGCAGCTGCCATTAATACATCTAAATATTCGCTGATATCAAGAAATAAACGATATTAACGATACAAAATAATAGCATATTTCGATAAACGAGATTCGTAATGATACATAGATTACATTTTCAAGCAATAAGAGAGCATAAGATCATCTATGAATACTTGCAGGTCAAAGTTTTCCGAAGCGTTTAATCATCTAGTCCAAGTCCCTTTGAAATTTCATCCGCAGTTAATTTGTGGCCACCTGAAGACGGTGGAGTTTCCGGACGCGGAGCTGGCTTCGGTGCTGGCGGTGTTGGTGGTGGAGGCTCATAACTTGGAGGAGGTCCAGAATGATATTCGTCATGAGATTTCTATATAGAAAGAATTCATCAAGTATTGTTTAGAAACATTATTGAATTTGCACTTTTTAATTATATACATCGCTGAAATCGAAAATGTATCGAAATATGTTATTTACATCTTTTCCACGTTTATTCAGACCGTCTAGAGCCGAACTGAATAAGGCCGATCCAATTCCCGACAACAGATCTGATCCGCCAGAACTTTGGCCGCCGTATCCACCGGATGTCGGATAACCGCCGGATGGTTGATATCCACCATATCCTCCTGAAGGTTGATACGCTGGTTGCTGATGACCTCCACCACCGCCGAGAACACCACCGAGTAGAGATCCTAATGTTCCGCTCAGACCATTACCAGAAGATGGTTGATTTGGATAAGCAGGCTGTTGAGATCCTCCACCGCCTAATATCAATAAAAAACATAAAGTAGATGTCCTAAATTATATACTAAAATTTACTATACTATATCCTAAGGTTCAGTATCAAGAATCTTGGACATGGATAATCATCTATTTATCTCATCTAAGAAATATGCCCGTCCTTGCAATTCCGACGTGATGATGTCATTCGGACAGTCATGCCAGCGCTTGATTACAGATTTTCTGATTTATAAGACTCTTGAATCATGATATGATATATCCATTTACAGAAATTACCGAAAGATACAATTCATTAAATCATAGATTTTTATTCACACGTATAACTCGTCAGAAAATCTCAAGATATATCTCCGATTAAATTACATATATAATATATTTGAAATTTAAGTTATAAATATATTATACCCAGTGCTCCTAAAATAGAATCGAATACACCACTACCACCACCACCACCTGATTGCTGAGCGGGATAGCCTTGTTGTGCGTGTGAGTTGCTGTGCAAGGCATTGCTTGCCAGGCTGCTAGCTAAAGCCATCCCAAGAGATCCAGCTAAATTTCCGAAACCACTTTCGCTTTCCGTCTTTGACTTCGAAGAATCTAATTTTTCATGATCCTTTTCTTCAGTTTCTTCCTTCTTTTTCTAAGAAACATGTGTATTTAATATTATATATCATTTAAGTAATATATATTATTGTAAATATAATGACAAATTTAAATATAATAAAAATATTTAAATATTTTTATATATCTTTACATTCATCGCATGCATGGCTGCCGCTACACCTCCAGCTGCCACTAATCCACCTAATGCTAATCCAACTTTGTCCAGACAATCTCCAAAAACGCCTTCTTCCTCTGCTTTTTGATCAGGCTGATATCCATAGGCTCTTGATGGGTTGTAACCATCAGGGCCACCATAGGCAGTAGGAGGAGGAGGAGGACCATAACCAGTCGGAGGAGGACCATAACCAGTTGGAGGAGGAGGACCATATCCACCTTGAGGTTGGATCGTTGGATATAAACCACCTGGAGCTAGAATAAAAAATACAAAAGTTATCAATACTTTTATTAAGATAAAAAAATATAAATCCTAAGGTTTAGTAAATTGAAGATGACAAGTGTAAAATGAGCTAAGCTAATTATATGTATGTGCTAATTAATATATTTTAATATATTTTACATTTTAATATATTTCTTTAATATATTATCTTCATAAGATCATATTTTCAATGAGATTTTATAGTAACTTGCAAAATTTGTATTAATATGTACTAGCTGTAATTAAAATAAAAATATGATTCCTTACGTGGTGGTCCAAAATTAGCAGTTTCTACATCATTTGGTACTGAAGGTTTTGATGACTCGACTGATACTTGTTCATATGTGATGGAGTGTACCTCAACATCACCATCGATAACCAAATGAGTAACTTTTATGAATGGTAATCGATGAGCGAATTCTGTGAAGTGCCTGCCATTGATGGCAATCTTATAACAGTGATGGTCACATAGAATCAGTATCTCGAATTCCTGGCCTGGCTGAATCCACATTGGGCCAGCATTCTCTTCCATGCCCCAGGTCATTGATTCTATGTGATTTCTAGTAATAAAGCCTTCAGGGAAGCGTGGAGATACATGAATGGCTATGTCATCTCTTGGATTTAATGTCGGTCCGAGCTGGTAATTGATAGCAAATCGTACAGCCTGTGATGGCACCTTGCCCTGTATCTTCACCATTGTACCTGCCCTCAGGCCTCCTTCTATTTTTCCCACATATGGAATTTCCTGTCACAAAATATAATTATAAAAAAATGGTAAACATAACAAAACTCAAAATTTGATATTGTTTAATTGTATTAATTGAAGCACAAAAAAGTTCTTAATATTATTTTTTTAATTAAAAAATTATGATATATATTTATATATAATAACCGTTCAAAGTAATATATATATATTCTGACAAGTTAAAATGATATATATTATTAATAATTCATAATTACTACACTCTGAGTAACATCAAAGAAACAACGGTTAAGAAATTAATGATATGTAAATTCGTGACTCGTAAGACGCAAAAGGCATCGGCAATGCAGATGCTTTGTGGATCAATGAAAGTTCTATCAAAACGTGTATCTGTAGCAGGTACTTACCGGATTATGCACTGGAGAGTTGGCCATTTTCGCGATTGCTTTAACAACCTAATTTCGATTCCAATGGAGACGATGTTGAAATAGATCGCACTTGTAATGTCACCAATGCGCAACGCGAAGACGACCGTCGGGCGTCTTCCCGATTCCTTTCACGAAGCGTTTTCAACACAGATGAACGCAGACTAACATTTCTATTTACAGTGCTGACACTGCTGACGTTTCCCTGGAGTACAAAATATACCATATAATACGTACTGTAGCGCGACTAACAATGATCGTGACACCGTTTATGTAAGCATGGTGACGTTTTGACGCATCAATTACGCAATCTATTGCGCATCCATGTGTCGTCACGTCCGTACATGCGCGCTTATTCGAATCAAGCCGCGCGATTGGACACGCAAAGCGCGTCCACCAATCCAAACGGTCAAATCTACCGGAAGGAATGGGAAGCACGTGCATTGCAGCCAATCCGCAAGTTCTTGTTAGTGATATCATGCGCGAATACTCGAATGGACATTGTTCCTTATTCTCGAATCTGACTTGAGGCACGTCAGAAATATTTTTTTGACAAAAAGAATAAGACCAGAATATATATACAACTTTAAAAAGTTATTATGTATATTATGATTTTTTAATAGTCAATATTATAATTTTTTGAAAGATAATATTAAGAGATATTATTAATCTTAAGCTTTAATTAGATAATATTTAAAATTAAACATTGAATTTTAAGCTTTCGCTCTGCTGCTATTTTTAATTTACTGAAATTACGACAGACAGAGAGAGAGAGAGAGAGAGAGAGAGAGAGAGAGAGAGAGAGAGAGAGAGAGAGAGAGAGAGAGGGTAGACAGAGAGAGATATAGAAAGAAAAAAAA
>Ga0157364_1000796_pt1 | contig 24007 bp, 22 predicted proteins | sample AttsexASBM2_FD_111476 | JGI IMG/M metagenome (GOLD analysis project Ga0157364, IMG submission 111476) | Fungus gardens microbial communities from leaf cutter ant in Ribeirão Preto, State of São Paulo, Brazil - Atta sexdens ASBM2 | ecosystem: Host-associated > Fungi > Mycelium > Unclassified ...
AGAAGAAGACTTTATCGATCGCCTGCTGGTGGCTAACACCCATGATACCATCCTGTGCTTCTCAAGCCGTGGTCGTCTCTACTGGATGAAGGTCTATCAGTTACCGGAAGCCAGCCGTGGTTCTCGTGGCCGACCGATCGTCAACCTACTGCCACTGGAAGCCAACGAACGTATTACGGCGATCCTGCCGGTACGTGAGTACGCGGAAGGACTGAATATCTTTATGGCGACCGCCAGCGGTACGGTCAAGAAAACGGCCCTGACCGAGTTCAGCCGTCCGCGCAGCGCCGGTATTATTGCGGTCAATCTGCGTGATGATGACGAACTGATCGGTGTGGCTCTGACCGATGGTAACGATGAAGCGATGCTGTTCTCGCAAGCCGGTAAAGTGGTGCGTTTCTCCGAGCAAGCGGTGCGTCCGATGGGCCGTACGGCCTCCGGTGTCCGCGGTATCCGTCTGGCAGAGAACGACCGTGTGGTGTCGTTGATCATTCCTCGTGAAGACGGGGCGATCCTGACCGTGACGCAGAACGGCTACGGTAAACGTACTGACAATAAAGAGTACCCGACCAAGTCCCGTGCGACTCAGGGGGTTATCTCGATCAAAGTCACGGATCGTAACGGTCCGGTTATCGGTGCAGTACAAGTGGTCGACAGTGATCAGATTATGATGATCACCGATGCTGGCACCTTAGTGCGTACCCGTGTGTCTGAGGTCAGCATCGTTGGCCGTAACACTCAGGGGGTCATCCTGATCCGTACCGCAGAGGATGAGAATGTGGTGGGTCTGCAACGTGTGGCCGAGCCGGTCAGCGAAGATGAACTTGATGCCATCGACGGTACTGTCGCTGAAGGGGAAGACGAGATCATCGTCGAACCAGAAAACGACGATGAATCTGCCGCGGATGACGAGTAATCGTTAGCAAGCACCCTAAGACAAAAGGCACCGTACTGCGGTGCCTTTTTTGTCAGGGCAGTATGCCGCTTTAAAATACATGGCTATGTGATAATCTTATCAGGTTAATGATGACCAACCTTTTCAGACTGAGGGCAGGGCAGCGCTGTCTCTCCTCAGATGTTCCTGGGCTTCCTGCAGTGAGTATCCTTTGAAATATCTTGTCTCCTTCCACACCACATTACGTGTCTCCCGCTACCTATTCCGAGTGCTGGCATTATTGCTGTGGCTGCTGGGTGGTCTACTGACGGCATTTTATCTGCTGAATGTGTTGCATGAGAAAGAGTCAGATATCCGTGAGCAGTTGTCGGGGAACTTCAGTCAGGCGGCCTGGTATGTGGCGCATTCCAACGAAGCGATGCGCGAGCTGAAATACATTACCGAAGGACAACTGAATAACACCACCACAGAAAACACCTTTACTCTCAGCAGCGGCAACAAAGATTATTCGCCACAGTATACGCCGCTGTTTAATGATGGCGACTGTAGCACCATCAATCCGCAGTGGCGCTCGACCTTATCGACCTTGGGCGGTTTTATCCATTACTGGGAAAGTCAGTATGTCTCCTCCTATGAGATGAGCCGCATTTTCCTGCTGAATAATGGCAGTAACTGTCTGGCGACCTTTTCGTTTTCCACCAGTGATGTCAATACGGATTACAGCTTGCGCTCCTTACAAGAGAACGTATTGAGCGTGCAGAACAGTAGCCCTAGTGACCAGCGCAATCCGGTCTACTGGATAGAACCGGGCAGTCAGCCGGGTGTTGGTGCTTTCTATATGATGATGCCGGTGTATGCCGGCAATCAGCCGGTGGCGCTACTCAGTTTTGAACAAAACTTGCGTCTTGATGAACTGGTAATGCCTGGCAGTGTGCCGGTCTCTACCTCGCTGATCAATGATGATAATCAGGTGTTGCTATCTAACAACCCGGATGTTAGCAGCCATAGCCTAGACTGGTTACCGGATGACAAGGTGTGGTTTGGTTACAGCTATGGCTACCGTGAGCTGGTACTGAAACGTTCGCTACCGTCCTGCCCATTCAGCATTGTCTATTCGCTGTCGACGGAATTGCTGTTCAATCAAATGAAATTGATGATCATCAATGCCGTGCTATTGAACATTTTTAGTGCGCTGTTGCTGATGGCACTGGCGATTACCTTTGAGCGGCGGATGCTCTATCCGGCAGAGGAGAATGCGACCCGTCTCGAAGAGCATGAGCAGTTTAACCGTAAGATTGTGGCGTCGGCTCCGGTGGGGATCTGTATCCTCAGGACCAGTGACGGCAGCAACGTATTGAGTAATGAACTGGCGCACAACTACCTCAACCTGTTAACGCCGGAAGACAAAATCCGACTGACAGAGATTATTAGTGGTCAGCAAGTCAATTTTGTTGATGTGCTGACCGGATCTAACACCAACCTGCAAATCAGCTTTGTCCACAGTCGTTACCGTAACGAGGATGTGGCGATCTGCGTGCTGGTAGACGTCAGCAGTCGCATCAAAATGGAGCACTCGCTACAGGAGATGGCGGATTCTGCCGAACAGGCCAGCCAGTCTAAATCCATGTTCCTGGCGACCGTCAGCCATGAACTGAGAACCCCGCTGTACGGGATCATCGGTAACTTGGATCTGCTAAAAACTCGCGAACTGCCAAAAAATACCGAAGCGCTGGTCAGCGCCATGAATAACTCCTCTGATCTACTGCTAAAAATCATCAATGATATTCTCGATTTCTCGAAAATTGAGTCAGAGCAGTTGAAGATTGAACCTGTACAGTTCAACCCGCAGGAGATGTTGGGGCATATTATTTCCAACTATCTATCGCTGGTGGTTAAAAAACGGCTAACGCTCTACTGCCTGATCGAGCAGGATGTGCCCTCATCATTATTTGCCGACTCGATGCGTCTACAACAGGTGATCTCGAACTTATTGAATAACGCTATTAAATTTACCCATACCGGCGGTATTGTCTTGCACTTATCACAACAGCAAGGCTATCTCATCTGTTCGGTGAGGGATACCGGCGTCGGCATTCCTCCACGTGATTTGCTACGGCTGTTTGATCCTTTCTTCCAAGCAGGTACTGGCATTCAGCGTAATTTCCAAGGAACTGGGTTGGGGCTAGCGATTTGTGAAAAACTGGTCAGTATGATGGACGGTGATATCTCCGTAGACTCTGAACCTGGCATGGGCAGTGAATTTTGCGTAAGGGTGCCGGTTTATCACGGTGAGTGGCAATACCCTGACACCGATCTCGAAGGACGTCGGGTCTGTGTCGCTCTAAAAAATAGTTTGTTCAGCCAGTACATCACTCGTTATCTACAGGCCTTGTCGGTGGCAGTATTTACCGACCCGGTACAATTAACCGCAGACGATATCTTTATCAGCGATGAGTTAGAACGCGGGGAGTGGCCGTGCCGGGCACAGATCTGTTTCAGCAATGAACATACTGACTTTCCGATGCAAATTCAGCCGGGTCTGTGGGTCACTACGCCATCGATGCCTTATGAGCTGCCCGACCTGATCCGTCGGATCTATCGGCCAGCCTATGATACTAAGCAAGAAGTCGCGTTGAGCGAAGATAAGCAGATGGCAGTTTGCAATGATGACATCCTGATCCTAGTGGTAGATGATCACCCGATTAACCGCATGCTATTGTCAGGACAACTGCATACCTTAAATTATCAGGTCAAAACCGCGCAAGACGGAGTCGATGCACTGTCAGTGCTGCAGCGCGTGCCAGCAGATATCCTGCTGACCGACGTGAATATGCCGAATATGGACGGTTATCTGTTAACCGAAATGCTGAGAGAGTCAGGTTGGCAGCGGCCAGTGATTGGTATCACTGCGAATGCGTTGGCGGATGAAAAACAGCGTTGTCTTTCTGCCGGAATGGATGACTGTCTGTCGAAACCGGTCACTTTGCAAGAACTGAACGCTACCCTGTCAGGGTATGCGGAACGTATACGCCACCAGCGAGCAGAACAGCAAGCATAAAAAATCCCCTCACTGTAGAGGGGATCATTAAGACTGCTAATTACTCTTTCGGCAGGCTGTTGCTGACCGAAGAGAGGTAGTTGAGTAGGGCAATATCATTATCAACCCCCAATTTCATCATGGCTGATTTCTTCTGGCTGCTGATGGTTTTGATGCTGCGGTTCAGCTTACGGGCAATCTCTGTCACCAAGAAACCTTCGGAGAACAGGCGCAGAACTTCGCTCTCTTTAGGTGACAGGCGTTTGTCTCCATAACCACCAGCACTGATTTTTTCCAGCAGTTTAGATACAGACTCTGGGGTATATTTTTTGCCTTTCTGCAAGGCAGCTAGCGCTTTCGGTAAATCGGCCGGCGCGCCCTGTTTCAGCACAATGCCTTCGATATCCAGATCCAACACTGAGCTTAAAATAGCTGGATTGTTGTTCATGGTCAGTACGATGATCGATAGGTCAGGGTAGTGACGTTTAATGTACTTGATCAAGGTGATGCCATCACCGTACTTGTCACCAGGCATCGACAGATCAGTAATCAGTACGTTGGCCTCAAGTTTTGCTAAGTTATTGATTAATGAAGTAGAGTCTTCAAATTCCCCGACAACATTTACCCAGTCAATCTGTTCCAGAGATTTACGGATCCCGAACAAAACAATCGGGTGATCATCGGCAATAATTACATTCAAGTTATTCATCTTTTTATTTACCCTGCTGCAGCAGTTGGTTGACATACGCGTCAATGTCACTGGCAGCCTGTTTAATGTTTAAATCATCGCACTGCTTGATGTAGTGCTCCAACTGTTCACATTGTGTTTTACCTGTCTCAAGGCCCAGCATAGCAAAGACCCCTTTCAGCCGGTGAGCAGTCAGCGCGAGTGCGGCGTAGTCATTGTCAGCAAGCTCAACATACAATTTATGCACATCATCCGGCACAGTATCCTTAAAGATCTGATAATAGCCGGGTTCACTGAGTGCATGATGCCCAGTATTATCAGGAGAGTCTTCCGCGCCATCCTCGGTCAGTTGTTTCTCAATCAGTGAAAGCAACGCGTCAAGAAATGCTTGGTTCAGGTTGTAGTTCGCCCGGTACTGGTGTGGGTTGATTGCGGAATAGCCCGCCTCATTTCCAGTCACCAGCACTGCCCAGCCGGTCAACCTGGCCGGCACATCGGTGACCAAGAAGTCGTACTCCTGCCCGGACACGCGATCGTCAGCAATGACACATTTTGCCCCCCAGTACTCCAACTGTCGGCTAATGATTTTATAAATATCATCGACCACGACGTCCAGTAAAACGGTAATACCGTCCAAAATTTTTTCATCTTGGGGAGCGTCCTGCGTCTGTACCGGCAGTGTGAGCGCCAAGCTGTACTGAGTCCCAAGGCCCGGCTTAGTGACAATTTCAGCACTTCCCCCTAGAGCTTGAGAGAACCGGCGACAGAAGAACAGGTCAGTACTGTTCGATTTTTCACCGTTATGGGCAGTGACCTCTCCGCTGAACGGAAAATCGGCATTTTCCAGTTCTGTCTTATTCAGACCCTGACCAGTATCTACAATATTTATCAATAGTCGATCAGTTTGTTCCGGGCTTGCACTGATTCGGACAGAAATTTTTCCCCAACGGGTGGTTCCGAAGGCATACCAGAGTAAAGTGGTAAGAATTCTACGTAAAATACCCGCATCACCGGTACGTGACTCATCAGCTGGACGGAGGTTATTGATGAGCAGCGCGATCCCGCGGGTTTGTAACGACGGCAATAATTCCAGCACGATCTCATCTAGCATCTGTTGCAGGTTGAAGCTGCTGACCTCTGCCGCCCAGTTATCATTCTCCAACTGATTGAGCAGCAGAATGTTATCGGTTAGACGTAGCAGATGATCGCTGTAATCTGCCAACGGTTGTAGCGCAGCGTTGGGGTACTGCACCAGAAAGTGTTCAATTTTATCGCGCAGTGATTGTACCGGCTGCTGAAAAGCTCGGCCAATATTGCTCATTAATTGACGGCGCATTTTGTGGTTCTGGTCCAGCACATGTTGGGCATGTTGCAGCTTTCTATTGACCAGGATTTCACGGTCTTGATTACGGATAATAAAGAAACGGTATTGCGGTGAGCAGCGACTCTGCTGGTGACTCACTTCATAGACCTCATTATTGATGGTCACCTGCAACATCCCTTGGGCATCTTCAGAAAGTGTGACTATCTTTTGCATGTTCAGGTGGGGGATCAGTAACGCCGCCTTTTCATTACTTACCACTTCACGGTGGGCACTGAAATCGTAGATGACAAAACCCACCGGTAGGCTATCAACCATCTCTTTGTTCAAATGCCTTAATAAATCCACTTCCGGATTGTCAATTTTCTTCACTGGTACTTCCGTCCGGCGCAGCAGCACTACTGCCGTCACTGACAGCAACAGTAATAACACACACAGGCTCAGAGACAGAGTGAAATCATAGAACGACTGGCTGAGAAGCATCATGATCGACACTTGATAGCTGACCACTAGCGAGGAAGAGGGTACTGCCTTCTCCAACTCAACAGACGCATTTGCTAAGTTGAACCGCGCGGAGGCGGGAGCTACTGAACCGCTGTCATCGGTATCATGGAATGCAAGATGCTCGGGTTGTAGGCCACCGGTTAGCATATCGTTGACCGGTAAATCAAAGGCCAGCACATTCGCTAGGTGACCCGGCTGATTAAAGGTGGTGCGCAAGGTAAAATAGTAGTCACTGCTGTCCGAAGTGTGACGCAGCTCGGAAAAACTTTCTCGTTCATCGAGGGTATTCGCTTGTTGCAGCATCTCCGCCCGACGGGTTGAGATAAGCCCTGTCAGGCTTTCCCCGTTGTAACGACTGATCATATCTTTCAGCGGCAGGGTAGAGATCATGGTCAGGCTGTTATCTTGACCATTCAAGTAATACATCGACCAGATATTGGTTTTAATCCCCCACAGGGTATCAAGAAAATCGGCCGCACTGCTGGCATTGCTCAGGGTCGCCTGGTTATGGGAGCCAAAAATTAGCACATGGGTTTTATCTTCATCGCCGGTTGGGGCATAGACATCCGGGCGTAGCCGACTTTCCCCACTCAACGGATTGCTGGTCGGGTCGTTATCGCTACCGGTAGATTGGTCCTGATAAATCTGCCAAGTGGCAAAGCGGTATGTATCGATACGCAACTTCATGGAGTGAGCGAAATTTTCGACCAGTGCCTGCTGATGGCGGACCTGACCGGTAAAACTGTCATACAGGACACTCAAAAAAAGGACTACCACCATTAAGTTAATTAGAATCAGTAACTTAATTAGTGGTTTCGAGAGTATCTGGTTGTTTTTTCCGGACATAGATGCTGTGAACCTGAGGCAATTAGAGAGAATGCTGATGCAGGGGTCGTGGCAGATTTGGGTCAACGACCGCTCACTGTCAGTACGACTTCTGAGACCCCCGACATTACCCTGCCAAGGGTACGCTCATTACAGCATAACTGGCAGAGGATGTCCTTATAAATAGTCGAGATGACAACCGGAGTGGGGCTTCTCTGATAGCTGTACGGGCTGTAGGCCAAAAGGGATGAGATTCACTCAGTAACAAGGAAAAATAATAAATTTTATTAACAGAAGTGTGGTGGGGAAAGAATTAAAAAAAAACCGGGCACTAGACCCGGAGGGAATTCAAATAAGACTCATTCGGGGTGAATGAAGATAATAATGAAATAAATGATGATAGCAGTTTTATTATAGGGGGTTGTTATGGTTAATATTTGTCATTCAGTGCGGTAAATTTCGGCATATAACCTGAATAGTCTTTTTGGCAAATAGTGCCTAATTCTCAATGCTGGGAGCTTTAAGGTTGATTTAACCCCGTGTGCGGATTACAAGAAGGGGGTAAATTGAGAAAAGTTCCGATAGACTTACATTTTGTTATTCAAAAGGCATTCATTGATACTTTTTGCTGCCTTAAGTGATGTTTTAAGGGGATAAGTTTATATTTCCTGAATCAACATGACGTTATATACAAACTTTTACTTTTCCTGAGTCGTTTTTTTTAGTCAGGGTCCCAATTTGAGGGTGTTAACATGAAACTACGCGTTCTTTCTTTACTGGTACCAGCCGTGCTGATGGCGGGTACCGCCAATGCCGCAGAGATCTACAATAAAGGCGGTAATAAGCTGGATCTGTACGGTAGGGTGGATGGCCTGCATTATTTCTCCGGTAACGACGGTAATGATGGCGATCAGTCTTATGTCCGTTTCGGCTTCAAAGGTCAGACCCAAATCTCCGATCAACTGATGGGCTACGGCCAGTGGGAGTACCAGGTGGCTGCCAATAATCCGGAATCTGACGGCACGACAGGTACCCATACCCGTGTTGGCTTTGCTGGTCTACGTTTTGATAACGATGGCTCACTGGATTACGGCCGTAACTACGGCGTGCTTTATGACATCGCTAGCTGGACCGACGTTTTACCGGAGTTTGGTGGCGATACTTACGGTGCTGATAACTTTATGTTCCAGCGGTCAAGCGGCTTGCTGACTTATCGTAACACCGACTTCTGGGGCTTGATCGACGGCTTGAGTGTTGCTTTACAGTATCAAGGCAAAAATGGCAGCGCCAGCGAAACCAATAACGGTCGCGATGTGTTAAGTCAGAACGGTGATGGCTACGGGATGAGCGCGACCTATGATCTGGGTCAGGGCTTCTCACTGGGTGGCGCAATGTTCTCCTCACTGCGTACCACTGAGCAAAATAATGATGTCAGTGACGGCAACCACATTCTGGGTAATGGCAGTCGTGCCACTGCCTATACTGGTGGCCTGAAATATGATGATGACAAAGTCTATCTGGCGGCGATGTTTACTCGCTCTTACAACGCGACCCGCTTTGGTAGCTCTTCGTCGTCGGCCTACGGTTACGCGGATAAAGCCGATAACTTGGAGATGGTGGCACAGTATCAATTCGACTTCGGTCTGCGCCCATCGTTGGCGTTCGTGACCTCACGGGGTACCGATATTGAGAAGTACGGTAGCCAGAACCTGAAAAAATACATTGATGTGGGCGCGACCTACTACTTCAATAAAAACATGTCGACCTATGTGGACTACCAGATCAATCTGATGAAAGACAATCAATTCACTCAGGATACCGGTATCAACACGGATAATACGGTGGCATTAGGTCTGGTCTACCAGTTCTAATGTGAAAAAAAGGGGAAGGCGTTGTGCCTTCCCCTGACAATCTATGTAGCCTAAGGCTACATTCTTCTCTTCTCCACGCCGTAACGCGTAAAATCCTTCGCCACTTGCTGATAAAATTGATGGGTGTTGCCGTCAAAGGCGGAGCCAGCCTGCGTCAATACCGCAAAGGACAGCCATTCCTGTAACGCGACGTTAAGCTTACCGAGAATACTGTGATGCTTTATCATCTGCTCACCTCATTGAACGCGGAACACTCAATGTAAGCTGCAAGAAATATGCCAGCAAAAAGCACAGATATTCACAGCCTATAGCACGAATTTGTTAATATATTGCGTCTATCTGGTGCAGAGACGCCTTACCGCTGAGCAACAGGCGGTGGCACACTTCTCCCTCCGATTTCACTTTTATTTGGGTATTTTTAATGAATGTTTTTTCTGGTGCGATGCTACTGGCGGGAGTGTTGGTGCTGACCGGGTGTGATGATGCACCTTCCTCACAGGAACAGGTTCTGTCGGGCAAGACCATGGGCACTGTATGGCGAGTGAGTGTAGCCGGTGTTCCGGCAGAGCGTATTCCGCAACTCGATAATGCCATTCGCCAACAATTGCAGCAGGATGATCAGGAACTGTCGACGTGGAAAACGGATTCCGCGCTATCCCGTTTTAACCAGTACCAAGGCACGCAGCCTTGGCCAGTCAGTGAAGGGATGGCAGATATCGTTACCCTAGCACTGCGCATTGGCCAGAAAACTGGGGGCGCAATGGATATTACTGTCGGGCCGTTGGTAAACCTGTGGGGCTTTGGTCCGGTCAAAGCGCCACAGCATACCCCTGATGCCCAGGCGGTTGCCCAGGCAAAAGCGATGACCGGATTACAGCATCTGCGGGTGATCCAAAGCGTTTCTGGTCAGGCTTTACAGAAAGATTTGCCGAGATTATATGTTGATCTGTCAACCATGGGTGAGGGATATGCCACCGATCATCTGGCACGACTGATGGAGTCCCAAGGGGTGACCAATTACTTGGTATCGGTGGGGGGTGCATTACTGTCGCGCGGCCACAATGCCGACGGGCGCTCTTGGCGGGTCGCCATCCAGAAGCCAACTGACCAGCAGGATGCGGCCCAAGCAGTGGTGGATCTCCAGGGACATGGTATCAGTACTTCCGGCGATTATCGGAACTATTATGAATTGGACGGTAAACGGATCTCACACATTATTGATCCCGCCACCGGCCAGCCGATCCAGCATAAGTTGGCATCTGCCACTGTGATCGCGACCACAGCCCTGGAAGCCGATGGTTGGGATACCGGACTGATGGTGTTGGGAACCGAAAAAGCCAAAGCGCTGGCCATCAAACAGCATCTAGCGGTATTCCTAATCATCCGCGAGGGGAATAAATTTGTAACCTGGTCTTCCCCTTTGTTTAAATCTTTCCTGGTTTCTCAGGATAAAGCATAGGAACAGCGGCTATGTTGGATCTTTTTGCCGGAGAATCTCCTTGGTTGGAACCCTTGGCGGAAGATGCCGTGATCTTGCGGCGCTATGCCCGTGAGGATGCCGAATTTTTGCTTGAGCACATTGTGCGGGTGAACCAGCGCCGTCCGTTCCAGCATCGCATTACACCAGGGGGCCACCGGATGTCGGTGGCAATGACCCACAGCGGTTTGCAGGGAGGCTATCCAGAAAGCACTCCACAGCAGCGGGTGCCTTTGGACCCAGCACTACAAGAGTATGCTATCCAGGCGGCTAGCCGTGCAGGCTTTCACGCATTTCGTCCAGATTCCTGTTTGATGAACCGTTATGCTGTCGACAGCAAACTGACGTTGCATCAGGATAAAGAAGAAAAAGACTTGCGTCAGCCGATTGTCTCGGTATCACTGGGGCTGCCGGCGGTATTTTTATTTGGCGGCTTTGAACGAGAAGAGGCTGTCAGCCGGGTATTATTGGAGCATGGCGACGTGGTGGTCTGGGGCGGAAAATCACGCTTGCGCTATCACGGGATCCTGCCACTGAAGGCCGGGTCTCATCCGTTAACGGGGCAATATCGTTACAACATGACCTTCCGCTGTGCAGGTTAACTGGCGTTTGGTAGGACCGACCAACTGAATGCCCTTTTATCGCAGAGTGTGAAGCGAAAATGAAGGCTGTCGCCGGCCTGCCAGTGCCGATCAAGGGTTTCTGTCAGTTGCAGGGTGGCGTTACCCTGCTGAAAATCAATGGCCACCACTTCCGCTTGCAAGAAATCCAGCTCGCAGCGTACTCTCGGCCACAGCGCCTTATATAAGCTCTCTTTTAACGTAAAGACTAAAGTGGCCACCTGGCAGGGGGCTGCGGGCAGTGCTGCCAATAACTGCTGTTCCTGAGGGCTGACCAACAGTGGGGTGATCTCAGCCGCGACCGTGGATGACATTATCTGCTCGACATCATTACCGCATAATCGGCCCTGGGGATCGGTGAGCAGGAAAATCTGTCCGCCACTGTGTGACAGCGAACCAGTGTATCCGTCGGGCCACTGTGGTGACCGGTTGGCGGCATTACTTAGGATAAAATCCTGGATCCCGTAGCGGCTGAAAACCTCACGCGCCAGCCAGCGACTGGCGAGGTATTCTGCCTGCCGTTTGACCGTACTGTGATAGATAGCCTGCGGACAGGGAATACCAAGTTCGGTAAACAATTCTCGATCATAACCTTCGAGGTCAAGGGTGACTGATGCGAGGCTTTGTGCCAGAGGCCAGTAATATCCCTCCCTGAGGAAAGGCGGCTTGTGCGGCGGCTGACCGGTTACCGTTAAGGGCAAGCACAGAGCGATAGCCTCAGCGGTGGGCAGAGGTAATGGCATTTGTAGAGATCCCCTAGGCATCAGGATCTTCGACGATCATTGATGAGAGTGGCTGGCGTTGCTGACCCTGAGCGTCAAAATTAGCCGCGGAAAGCCACTGCTGAAACGCCTTTTTACGGTGTGGCCATTCATGATCGATCATTGAAAACCACGCGGTATCTCGGGAGCGGCCTTTGTAGACCATCGCCTGACGAAATATCCCTTCGAAAGAAAATCCAAGGCGTAACGCGGCACGCCGTGAAGGAGCATTCAGACTGTCACATTTCCATTCGCAACGGCGATAACCAAGACTGAAAATGTATTCCATCAGCAGATAGTGCGCTTCTGTCGCCAGCACGGAACGCTGCATTGGCACGGAATACATCACCTGGCCTATTTCTATCGTACCTTGGGCGGGCTGGATGCGCATTAAGGCTAGGCTACCTAGGGCTTTGCCACTCTGTTTATCAACCACGCAGAAATGCAACGGATCACGGCTGTCCGAGGCCTGTTGCAAAAAAGTCAGTAACGGTTGGTTATGCTCAAAGGGGCCAACAGTGAGATAGGTCCAGAATGATACGGGACTGGCAGGCGGTAATAGCGCTTGGCAAAGATCCGCGCCATGGTGGAGGGTATCCAGAGGTTCCAGTCTGCAATACTGCCCGTCGAGCAGGGTACGCTCGGGAAATGGGCAGGGGTGCCAGTGTGGCAGCGGCTGACCAATGGGCTGACCGGTATGATTATCAATAATTGTCATGGTGACCTCGTCTCGCATTGAGGGTTACCATAGCACAGTGCTAGCGGCGCAGATAACTGTAAAAATCCAAATAGTCAGTGAGTTAAAAGTTAGGTCATCGCCATGGTGATCGGTGGTAGACTGCCGGTCAGTGTCTGCCTGCCAGGCGATGATCCCCTCCAGCGGAAGAATAGTTATGACCCTCGAAGATATGCGCATATTTGTCACCATCGTCAATACCGGTAGTTTTACCGCCGCCGCTGAGCGCTTAATGCTATCAAAACAGTTTGTCAGTCGTCGCATTGCCACGTTAGAGAGTCGGTTATCGGCACGGTTACTGGTGCGCAATACCCGTAATCTGTCGGTTACCGACGTTGGACATGTCTTCTTCCAACATGCTAGCCGCATACTGGATGAAGTCCGTCAGGCAGAAGAGGCAATTTCACTGCGTCAGAGTAGGTTGGTGGGGAACTTTAAAATCAGTCTGCCGCATACTTTTGGACTGCGGCATGTGGCGTCGTTGATCTCTGCATTTCAGCAGCAAAATCCGGATATTACCTTGCAGATTGAGACCAACGATCGCTTCGTTGATTTGATCGGTGAAGGCTTTGACATGGCCCTGCGGATTGGAGTATTGGCAGACTCCAGCTTGATCGCTCGTCAGTTGGGCACGCTGCCGATGGTGATCTGTGCCAGTCCCAGCTATCTGCAGCAGTACGGCACGCCAACGGATCCTTCGATGTTAGCCGAGCACCGTTGTCTGTTATATGGACGGGAAGGGCAGCAGGGATGGACCTTACAGGTCGATGGAGCTGCTCGCTTGTACCCCGTCAGTGGACCGGTGTTAAGTAATAATGGTGAGGTGATCCGTGAGGCTGCTGAGGCAGGGCTAGGGTTGGCCCTGTTACCGCGCTTTATTATGGAACAGGGGATCGCCGCAGGTCGGTTGATGCCAGTGCTGTCATCGGTGACTCCTCCTGGATTATCTCTTAACGCCCTCTATCCGCAGCATCGCCAACACAGTCCGGTGATCCGCGCATTGCTCAATTATATCATTGAGCATCTTGCCATAAAGACTTTAGCGGATTTAACGTAGTTTTAACCCCAAATTTTTGCTTATCACCGTCAAAAATACTGAACGACGGTGTTTATTATCTAAAATCGCGTATTGTCAGGGCTAAGGATGACTTTATCTTATACGCAATAAAAATATCTAATTGTTTTTAAAGTTATTTATTGTTTTTTCTGGTATTGGAACAGTGATCACTATTATCAAAATATTTTCCTTTATTCAGCAATCCTATCCTTAATTGTCAACTAATTCGTGACAGTGAGTACAGGTATAGCTAGTTGATGCTCAATAAGGTTGATGTATTATAGCGCCATACCGCAGCAAGACTTCCTGCATGACCTGACCGTGACTTTTCGTGGTAATGCAAGCGGGATATGATGTTGAGGAACAAAGTGGAATTTGCTGAGGGTGGCACAAGCCACGTAGTGGATCAGGGTATCACACTGATAGATTCACCGGCCTGTGCCGCAATTGGGAAATTGTCATTAAATAATAAATAATCTAAATGCTTATAGACCGGTTCATCGCTAAGTACCGGTAACTAAGCACTTAAAAGGTGAGGGTGATCCTATGCAATATCTGTCATTAGAAAAGTATCGCGATAGTTTACTGCTGTTAGTGCGTGTACTGTTAATGCTGTTGTTTGTTATCTTTGGTTGGGAAAAACTGACCGGTTTTGAAGGCACTATTGGCTATATGGCCTCAGTCGGTGCACCTTTACCGGCGGTTGCTGCAGTGATAGCGGTAGTCGTCGAATTTGTATTTGGTATTTTGATTATCCTTGGCTTCTATACCCGTCCACTAGCGATTGTTCTGGCGATCTATACAGTGGTTACTGGCCTGATAGGGCATCAGTATTGGCACATGACCGGTATGGAGCAATATATGGCAATGATTAACTTCTATAAAAACGTTAGCATTGCCGGTGGTTTCTTGGCTCTGGCATTAACCGGTCCAGGCAAGTTCTCTATTGACCGTAAATAACGAATTTCGGTTATCCTGAAAAGCCGAGGGGGCAGTTCCTCGGCTTTTCTGTTTTTAGCTGGAGGTAACATGACACAAAACAACCATCTGAATATTGAGCAACGCTGGGACTATTATCGTGAGCCAGCGATCTTGGCAGCCTCAGGTGGCGCAATTGATACGATCAGTTTTATTGCTTTATTTGGATTATTCACGGCGCATGTAACCGGCAACCTAGTGGTAGCGGGTGCGGCACTGGCCGATAATATTGAGGGAATTTTTACTAAACTGGCTGCCATTCCAGTGTTTATGCTTACGGTTGCCATTGCAACGCTAATTATTCAGTCACGAAAAAATTATACCCCTGGATTATTGGCCGGCGTATTGTGCGCAGAGATGGTATTTTTGGGGCTGTTTACCCTGAGTGGTTATCTCTATTCCCCGTTTCATGGGGCAGGGGATGTCCATGTGTTTATTACGGGGATGTTTGGCATTATGGCAATGGGTATTCGTAACGCCGCTAGCCGCTTGCTACTTTCCTCTACCAGTCCGAGCACAATGATGACAGGTAACGTCACTCAGTTAACCATTGATATTATCTCATTATTAAGAAACCCTGCCGCCGATGTACGCGGGCGCTTAGGTAAATCAGCGGCCTCGGTTGCCGGCTTTATTCTCGGCGCCGGCATCGCCGCACTGCTGTATATATTGGTCGGTTTTTTCAGCACCCTGCTGCCGATCGCGCTTACTGGTTCGGTGGCATTACGGGAAATCAAAACTATGACCCGTGAACAGCAACAACAGGTTAGCGCAGATTAAACGTCGCTGACCAGCCACATATCGGCTTCTTCGAACATCTCTTCTAGCATACGATTCAGCTTTTCGCGGTCGTTTTTGCTGGCATCGCTGTTCAGCCCGTTTGCCTGCATCGGTTTTACCCGGACTTCAGCCTCAGGGAAAATTCGATGTACCCGACGGGTCAGCTCTTCGAGGATAATTTCGCGGGCATTTTCTAAGCCTTCAACATTGCGCTTATCATAGACTAATTCAACAAACATAAGGGTTATACTCACACTGGTTATATAACCAGTAATTTACCAGTTTCACCGACAGATAACAGCTGTTTTTTAGGGTTGCTGTGAAAAGGCAGCGGGTACTGAGTGTGGGGGAGCACAGCTGTGGCACCGTGAACTTATAGGTTCTGCAGAATTTTTGCGCTAACAGACAGGGATCGGCGCTAACAGCTGCATGATGATCCCCTAGTCGCGATCGGGATCACGGATAAATCTGGCTTCAACCAGTATTCTTTGCCTCGAAAAACCATATAAAATAACGATTGATATTAAATTGTTGAAATTTTGTATTAATAAAAGATAGCCTAATGATGTTTTTGACTAGAAATTCTCCGGAGAAGTCATAGATGGAATCTACCCAACCTCGCCCACTACCCGTTACTGCAACCCCCGAACAATGGCGAAAGACCGATACCCTGTGGATGCTTGGCCTTTACGGCACTGCTGTAGGCGCAGGTGTACTGTTTCTGCCAATTAATGCCGGGGTCGGTGGACTGCTCCCGCTGCTTATTATGGCGGTGATCGCTTGGCCGATGACCTATTACGCGCATCGCGCACTGACCCGTTTCGTCTTATCAGGCAGTAATGCTCGCGGCGATATTACCGAAGTGGTGGAAGAACACTTTGGGCGTGGGGCGGGTAAATTGATCACTTTACTCTACTTTTTTGCGATCTATCCCATCTTGCTAGTGTATGCGGTGGCGATCACCAATACTGTTGAAAGTTTTATGATCCATCAGCTTTCTTTGACCCCACCTCCTCGGGCGTTATTATCGCTGATATTGATCCTCGGCTTAATGACCGTGATCCGTTTTGGAGAACAGATGATTGTCAGGGCGATGAGTGTTCTGGTGTTCCCATTTGTCACGGCACTGCTGTTGTTGGCCTTAACCCTTATCCCCCATTGGAATGGGGCCATCGTTGAGACCCTGTCACTGAGCGGCACTACTGGCAGCGGCCAGGGATTAGGAATGACCCTGTGGCTACTGATCCCGGTGATGGTATTTTCCTTCAATCATTCGCCGATCATCTCCTCCTTTGCTTTGGCTGTCCGTCAGCAGTACGGCGATGAAGCGGAAAAAAAATGCGGCCGGATCTTATCCCGCGCTCACATTATGATGGTTGTCACAGTCATGTTTTTTGTGTTCAGCTGCGTGTTTTGCCTATCCCCCGCCGACTTGGCGGCGGCCAAAGCACAGAATATTTCGATTCTCTCTTATTTGGCTAACCACTTTAACTCCGCTTTTATCGCATGGATGGCACCGGTGATTGCCATTATTGCGATCACTAAGTCCTTTCTCGGCCACTATCTGGGAGCCCGTGAAGGTTTTAATGGGATCATGCAGAGCATCCTGCGTAGCCGTGGCCGGGAGGTAAGCACTGCACGCCTGAACAGGCTGACCTCGGTGTTTATGTTAGTCAGTAGCTGGGCAGTAGCGACCCTTAACCCGGGGATCCTGACCATGATCGAAACTTTGGGTGGCCCGGTGATTGCAGTAATTTTGTTTTTGATGCCGATGTACGCGATTCAGAGAGTCCCGGCGATGCGTAAATACAGCGGCCATCTCAGTAATCTCTTCGTAGTGCTGCTCGGGCTGATTGCCTTGTCAGCCATTTTTTATTCGCTGTTAAGCTAAGTTCAGTGCCACGGCAAGGTGGCCTATGTATCCCTAACAACCTGGGTAGATAATTGTCAGGTACTCAGGTTGCTTTTCTTTGCAATCGATCCCCCACTAGCCGGTCGAAGTCTGGTCTCATAGACGATGTGATAGGCAATGCTTATGTTAATTACTTGTAACAATAGTGCCATTTGTGCTTATCAGCTGGGAAACTATGAAATTAACACTATGATTACAAGTGACAGGTCTATTGAGGAGAACACCATGAATATTACTTACGATGACTTAGTAGAAAAACAGAAATTTGTGGATCGTAGATATTCACAGAGAGTTGCAGACCTGACGGAAGGGGCGCAAAAAATCCTCGAAGAGTATCGCGAGTCATTGGTTTATCATGGTGAGAACAGGGCGAAAATTGCCTTTATCGGCGAGGTAGAGAACGGGGAGGCTGAGTTTATGAAACTCAGTGACGCTCAACTGGATCACCAACAGCACTTGGCCTTCAGTATTGTCACCGATCTGAGCCACAGTGACGGTCGACCGCATTTTATCGCTGTCGCGATTACTCTCTCTGCCCGAGACGGTAAATTGTTAGCACAGGTAGGCGAATGCGGCGTGCCATTTATTATTCCGGTGGATAATTCGGCCTACAGTTATCACCAGGTGTGTCTGGCGATTAAAAAGACCATCTCCGACCGACTGGACAGCGAACTCTCCTGCTAACGACAGTGGACGGAAAACCTCGCTGCGGCGAGGTTTTTTTATGGCTAAAGATCCGCGATAAGTAGAATGTCTCAGCGACCTAATCACAGCATCTAGATCAAAAGGAAAGCCCTTATTTGTGATCGTAAGTACTGTTGGAGAATACCTGAATCCTTGAACAATCTGGCTTTTCATTGTTTATGATGCAGGCTACTATGCTTAGCGTTATTTGAGTTTCTGAGCAGTGGTGACGGTGTTTGAGTCTCTCTGATCTTATGCCGGTCGTAGCGGATATGTCATCCGAAATGACCACTGTCATCCTTTCGCTTTATTTGCAGGACTGTTAACTAAATACTACCAACGGACTCTCAGCATGAATAAAAGTACCACTCGCTGGTTATTATCACTATTGCCTCTTGTATTGCTCACGGGCTGTCAAAATATTCACTCTCTGAGTGATTTGAGTAAAGCAACACAAGAGACGATAGATTCTCTAAAGCCCACCCCTACAGTAGTTCCCGCATCTCAGATATGCAGGGAATTTAAACAAAACCCATTGCGCACGGTGAATAAATACAGTGGGCAGAGAATTGAATTTACCGGGCCTGTACACGTTGTAGTTGGGGATGATATTACCGGTACAGGACACCAAGCTTACCTGAGTATGGGCCCTGTCTTTGCTTCTGATAATAACCATACCTATGCTGATGAAATCGCCGCGCTAAATAATGGTCAAAAGACAACCATCATTGTCAAAGTGACAGATGTGAAGGATAGCATTGCTAGCAATCAAAGCTGTACGATAATGTCTGATCTGGATGGATTTAAATAAGGTGATGACAACGGCTGGGCACAAACCCAAAAGTCCCGCGGCAAGAGGGCCAAGGCATTGAACCATCATTAAATTGCTGACATGCAGACAAAAAAAGCAGCCCTTGCAGGCTGCTTTTTAAGGGATTATTTGGTCGGCACGAGATGGGCTGAATTGGTGGTATAAGTCATTGAATTATATGTGACTGTATGTGTTAAGTATTGAAATCTAGTCCTAAACCTAGTCCCATAGATAATTCTTACCCGCTTTTTTCATCGTTTTTAATGCCTCGGCAAACCCATGCCATCCAGTAAGAAAATTCACTCAGTTTTTTTATTGGTTAGATCTCAATGGTACACCATCGAGTAAAAACCTTGCCGTAATCTTACTCCCTTCATGGGGGAGGGTATGCTACTGCCTTTTTTGTGTAGTAGGTCTGTGGGTGGCTGTCATTTTTACCAGCGTAATCAGTGGACTCAATTTTGAGTCGGGGTCAGAACTTCACCGCTCTTATTGTATGATACTTGTCACATACAATAAGGAATCCCCGCAATGCGAATGACTGCCCGTAAAAAAGAGATACTCAGTTACTTTGACCTGGATTGCCGTGATTGGGTTACTGGTGAGATAGGGCCGCCGCCGTTCGATGTTTCCGGACTGGCGTATCTGCTCCATGAATATTCTACCAGTGATAACCGTCATCAGATCGAATCTACCCGCCGAACGTTGGAAGCAATGGTCAGGGACGGTCTTTTAGAAAAGGTCGCCAGTCACGAGCAACGGGAAAACAGGACATCAGGAAGAACCTGGTGCGTCTGCTCCCGCTACGGCCTGCCGGGAACGACTCAGGTTCGGCATGACACCGGAGGCAAGCGAGATGCCATAGACGGCGAATTTACCCGATGTAACAGGTCTCCTTCATTTCAAGGTCACAGGCTTTGTGCGTTACTGTCGGTAGCTCTCAGAGAACAAGCTAAGGCAGCACCCTGCCTGTGTGAGCAAATATCATTGGCTTTCAACTGACAGGGTAAATGCTGGTTACTCTGTAGTTAGCCTCTGCTAGTGGCTGGCAAACCCATCAAGCAACGGTCAAGCAACCATCAAGCAATCGGTACTCCGGTATTACGAAAGATTCGTAAAACTAACCCAAGCCCGAATCAGGGCTTTGCTACCGTTACGGGAATCCACGTATCAATACCCACAAATTAGTGGTTTTGCACTTTACTGGTAAAACTGCCGCCTGCTGGGTATTTGCATTTACTTGATCACCATTCGTAAATTATTTTGACACCGTCAACATAAATTCTATGATGATACCAATACATTGATTGGTATCATTGATTAAAGTCATCAAGGAGAGTGAATAAAGGAGCGAAGTATGATGAAGTGAATCCATTATTAATAAGTCTCCATTATCACCCATTTGGACGAGATTTTATGGATTTAAAAAACCATTCAATTATATAATATTCTTCCTATACTGTATGAACCCAGCATTATCAGCGACACGGTCGTAAAGTGATCTACCTTGATAGTTTGTTTCATGTGTAAGCCAATAGACTCTAGAGCAATTGTTATTTTTTGCTTCCTTATATACCGATTCGATAAGTTTTTTCCCTATACCTTTAGACCTCTGAGTTGGAATGACGTATAAATCCTGTAAATAGCAATAATTCCCTTCTGTCCAAGTGCTCCTGTGAAATATATAATGTACCAACCCGATGAGTTTACCGTCACTTTCAAATACTAAACACTTCATTTCCTCATTTTTATTTAATAGGCGGTCAAATGTTTTTTCTGTGACTGACTGAGGGATATTAACTTTATAAAAATCTTGATACCCCTTCCAAAGTACGTGCCAGTTATCGTAATCACTTCTTTCCAGTTCTCTTAAAGTCATATTTTTAACCTGCAAACCCTATGATATCCATAACTATTTTATGTTTATTTAAAACATGGTTATTTATTTTTTATTCTCTCTCATATATCTACTTACATAATGTCCTCACCATCTAAAAACCTTATTTTTGTAAACTCATATTGTATATCATAGCCCGAATAAGCAAGGTAATTTTGTTGGAGGTGTCAAAATAATTTGCGAATGGCAATCAAGTAAAATGCGAAAGGAGGGGGCCAAGTAACATGCAATTATGCGGCCTGATTTGTCGGCGGGCGGTCGTATGTACCTACACTTTTTCTGTCAGTCATCACCGAAACTGCGGAAATAGTCTGGCTGTCTTACGTTGTCTTACGCTGTCTTGCAGTGGTAAAATATTACTCTATCTCCTTCATGCTGGTGGTCATAATGAGTAAGTCCCTGTCTGTAACCTTCCGTATTCCTGCCGAACTGGTTGAATCGTTCACCTCTGCTGTGAGTGATTCCGGTACCGATAAAACAGCATGGCTGATTGATGCTGTGTGTCAGAAGCTGGGCCAGCCAGAAAGTAATCCCGATCACCGGATTCTGTCATTGGTTGAGCGCATGGAAACAGCGGCTGCTGCTCTGGCGGGCGGTAAACAGGGTATACCTCCTCGCCTGTACAATGAAGCTGCCGTGATTCAGATAGTGGCTGCCACGATACAGGAAGGATTCGACAACGGGCGCATTATCGCGGAACGGCTTAATGAGGCCGGCTATCAGACCAGGTCAGGTAAGGCGTGGAATAAGGATATTTATAGCGCATGGAAGCGTCAGAAGGGAACCGCTACGAAAATAGCGGCGGCCGAAAGGGTAAATATATCCCTTCGTTCGGTATGACTGCTGAATTCAAAATTCAGTAACCCATTCAGCATTTCTCGCAGTGCGGGCTATAAAAACACCAATGATATTCTTATCTGGCATGTGATGTCTGATCAAGGACTTCATTGCTTTGTAATGACTGCCGGCAGTTAGCACGTCATCAAAGATAACTATGTTATCTCTGGTATTTAAAGCTAGTTCGTGGTTGAAACCGTAATTCATCGATATAGCTTCAGGTGAAGGTCTATCTTCGGTCATGTGTGATGCGTCCATTGAGACCTTTTGATATACCAATTCTCGAAAGTCAGTTACTGGCTTCGTTTGTTGGCATATTTGAAGAACATCTGTAAGTCGTCCATCATAACGATGGTCTTGACGAGATTTTGAAGGGGGAACAGGGACAAAAGTCAACTTCTCTGTATCACTAATAGAATTAATGAGCCCAGCAACACGTCTTATGGCAGATTCTTTGTAAGCCCATTCCGCTCGGCCTCGCTTTTCCACTCCTTTTTTAAAGTTATGTATAAGATTATTTGTATCACTAAACGCATAACCGCCCCTAGCTGTGTATTCCCCAAAAAAAAAGCATCGGTCACCTTCACTTAAAAAGTGATGCTGGTAGCGTGTAAGTTCGTCAATAAGAGTTAAGCGCATGCAAAGTCCAAATTACTGTGAATATCGTTATAGTCTCTAACTCTGATTGCTCCTAGTGCCTCATATTTAGCGGGCCACGATATGGAGTTATTCTGAAAACATGATTCCAAAATGAACAGCTTCCTACCTTGTGCTAGGGCAGCTCTGGCTTGAGTCAATGTGCCTGAAGTATCTGAAGCCTCAACGATAATTGTTGCTTTGGTCAGGGCCGACATTGTTATGTTTCGTTCAGGAAAGAAAATACGATTACTGCGGTAATCTTGATTTAGATAACGCTGGAATGGTACCTGACTAATAAGTAAAAAGTTTTCACGTATAGTTTTTTGTAAATCTACGTTCTGTTTTGGATAATTATGCGATAAAGGGGTTCCAATAACAGCTATAGTTTTTCCGCCCATTTCTAAGGCAGTTCTATGGGCATTGGTATCTACGCCTTCAGCTAGGCCAGAAACTATAGTAAAACCATCTTGAACAAGGCATTTCACTAGTTTCCTTGTTCTCCGAGCACCTTCTTCTGATACTTTACGCGATCCAACTACTGCCACTGAAGGGGTGTTGACTAGATCCCACCAACCTTGATAATAAAGCACCTCAATAGGGTGCCTAGCATCTCTTAATTTTTCTGGATACTCACCAGCGCCATGAACTCGGACGCCAAAATCCTCAACGTTGTACTTGTCTAGGATTTCTTTCAGTTTTAGTTTAAATGTATCAATAGTGCTATCGGGCACTAATTCAGAAGGCAAAGTCGAACCGCTAGTGTTTCGAAACTTATCAGCAATTGTTTTAAATGTGGCGCCTTGTTCCGTCCACAATGCCTCATAGGCAGCCATCTCCCGGAAAGGAGATACAGCACTCTCAAAGGAGTTATGTGATTCGAAATCAAGTAGTGACATAGTTTCTGACTATCCAATTAGTGACTGAAGAGCTTAGCTACACATACGGTAGCTGTATGCGTGACCAGTATTATTTATATTATAACAATGATTCAGTCAATAGGAGGGCGTTTAAAGCTATTTCCTCATGCTTTCTGGTTTCTTCCACTGGTAGGACGCCGCTGCCAGCGTCCGGCGGTAGCGTTCTTTTGCTGCCAGGGCATTTCTGACCTCATTCCTGACGGTGTACAGCGTGTACCTGTCCAGTTTCTCGCCCTGTAGTCGTGCCATCTGTAATACGGTCATTTCCAGTGATTCACGGTCTAACATTGTTCGCCCCTTGTTCCGTTTATTGTGATTTTGGCGGCCTCTAACGTGCCCGAAAATTATCAGAGTACGCACTCAAAATGCGTACTTATGGTGCGTACCACACTGCGTACCGGTTTGCGTACTACTGCGAACCAGAGGTGCGAACTTTGCTGCGAACCGTCAGATAACGTCAACTTTTATCAGCCATTCATGGGGTAGGACACCACCAGCTATCCCCATGAAAGATAACAATTAATAACATGCTTAGTTTCATGCCTCGCCATACATCATGGGGTAAGGCAATTTTTGCGCAATTTCACTATTCATTGTGCGCATTTTTCTGCGCAATCTTATTCGTGCGCATTCTCTTTTTTTCCTGCCAGTGGCGATACCCAGCTAACTGCCGCGCTTTACCCTCTGCTGTCTTGGCGCCACTACTTAGGCCCCCGTGAAACTTGCACCGTCCATTCTGGTATATGTCTTTACGCTTACA
>Ga0157364_1000797_pt1 | contig 24003 bp, 17 predicted proteins | sample AttsexASBM2_FD_111476 | JGI IMG/M metagenome (GOLD analysis project Ga0157364, IMG submission 111476) | Fungus gardens microbial communities from leaf cutter ant in Ribeirão Preto, State of São Paulo, Brazil - Atta sexdens ASBM2 | ecosystem: Host-associated > Fungi > Mycelium > Unclassified ...
ATTTATATATATGTATATATATATATATGTATATATATATATATATATATATATATATATATATATATATATATATATATTTAAATACACAATCTTACAAATATTTTCTAAAAATATTAAGACATGTAAAAATCACTTAATTTTTGTATACTTATAAGTGAAGAAAAAGTAAAGAAGATGGTTTGTGTCTCAGGTTAATTTTCACTTTTACAAATATATATTGAAGTCATTAAATATTTCATACACGTACTTTAGCATCTTTAAAAAATATTTGTAAAGTTGTGTATTAAAAAAAAGAAAAAATAAAGATCATTATTTAGCCAAATCCTAGTTCTTAAAGAAAAGAAATATATAAAACATGAATAACCAAATCATGTATATTAAGAATTAATATTCTGACAAACCTGAACTTTAACTGGAGTGAACATGGAACCCTGCTTGCCATTAGGTACACCCAACGGAACACAAACATAAGCTTTGATCGCCATTCTCGTTGTATTTGTCAATGTGGTGTCAACAGTCAAGTGCACTGGATTATTGCATTCTCGCACATAATATTCGTGAATGACCGACGAATGTGTGGTGACCTGTGACACGTTTCATTTAGTTGCGCATTATCGAGAGAAGCATATAAGAAGAAAATGAAATCAAGAGCTAAGAAACCTCGTTGCCGGTAGCCCACCAACCGACGATATTCTCTTGCGCATTGACACGATGATTCAAGTCATACAGGTCCATACCATAGGTGAGATCAGCTTCCACCTGACTCTCGGATTCCTTGTGCGGTACGCAAAAACAATTGGTCACCTCGACGTTCCCCTTCTCCGCGGTACCTGGAATAACGAATGATACATGTCGTCAAAAGTCGATGAGATCACGATTCTCCAGTGGCCAGATACAGTGATAGGAGTTCTAGGTCGATCTAGACAGATAGAATTATCGTACAATACGTACCCAGTAAGGTGCCGATAACGCGCAATGATTCCGCTTTTCGTCGTTCGTACGCATCTACGATTTGAAATAAAACTACGGGATGCACTTTGACAGTAAGGTTAAGCGCCATCTTTTCGGCATAGAAGAATCAGAAAAAACGTGTTCCGAACTCTGAATTGTGAACAGAGTGAATCGAAATGAAGATTATCCCCGTTTTCTGACAATCGCATGATCGCCAACTGAATCTGAAGAACTGAAAATCAATATGGCGGAACGAGAGCTTTTCGCATTGCTTTAAATTCCCTAAAATTTTTGCTCTTTAATGAGATAAATATATTTATAATAAATATATTTAGGAAGAGAAAACAAAACGAAGATACTGACTACAAAAAGAACAAGCAATAAATCGATCCATATTTTTCTCTGTTTATCTACAAATCAAATATTAATTACTTAACAATAATTATTAATTGCTTAACAGTTATTACGTAATGCGATCTAAATCGTTATAAGAATAAAAATTCTACTTACATAAATACGTTCTTCTTGATGTAATTTTTTTTTACTATTATTTAAAAAATTATTAATTTTGTTCATGTCACAAAATTGTATATTACAATTTAATTACTAAATTAATCAGTTAATTAATTGAAAAATGAACATTTCCAACTAAAATTCTTGTTGTCTCTAATTTTTTATTAATCCACATATTAAACAACAAAATAAATTATAATATAAAATTTATTTTATATTATAAAATATATTCATATTATTATAGAATTAATATATTATATATTCTGCATATTTTTTATATCCATGTTAATAATTAAAACATAGAACATTAAACTTATTTAATAATATTCAAACATCGATTAAATTAATTAAAATTAATAAAAGTCGCCCCTCCTTACAATGTAATATTTTTAATTTAAAATATAGAAAATAAATTCATAAAATCATGGAAAACAGAATCAATATATTTACTTCCGTCAAATTAATTGTTTAAAAATTAATTTGTTTACAAAAAATAGAACAAAATAGATTTCAATATATCTATTGCACTTTTTGTACTCAGTATCTTTGCTTTCTATCTCTTCAACGCCCAAATATATATTTATCTCGTTTTAAGTGCAAATATTTTTGGAAATCTTAAGCAATATGTGAACCTAAACCTATTGATCCTCACTGCTTCTATTAGGTTTGTTCTCATTGCTTAAAATCTCCAAAATTTTTATACTTAAAACGAAACAAATATATATTCCGGCGTTGAAGAAAAAGAAAGCGAAAATGCTGAATGTAAAAAGTGCAATGAACGCGAATAGAGACATTTTCTTCTACGTTTTCATCATGGTATTGTCCATGGTTCAAATTCGACACTATTCAACACTTGCTGAATAATTGATAATGCTGAGTGTAAAAAGTGCAATCAACTTGAACAGAAATTTTCTTCCACTATGGTGTCCATGGTTTAAATTCAACACTATTCAACACTTGCTGAATAATTGATAACAAAAGAGAAAACAGCAATATAATAATAATAATATATAAGTAATTTTAAAAAATGACGAAGCTTACTTAAAAATTCTGACTGTTCGTTTTTTTTCTTGATAATAAAAGCGAAGATTTGGAGAGAATCCTAAATATGATTCATTGAATCTGTCGTAATCTGCACGTACGAGAAGTGTACAGCTAAAAATTATTGCAATTTGATCAATCAAAAAAATAATCAGGAATCGAACATAATAATACCGTTAGACTGTTTTCTGTAACGTTAATTATACTCGTTCAAAGTACGCTTACTGCATAATTATGATATTCCAATGAAACTTTGAACACTACTGTTTAGGTTAGCTCGGAGCGAAGGCTAATCGGCTAATCCTTACAAAGCTGGCACTTATTCTGTTTTTCATTGAATTTTCGCATGTCGCACATTGCGATAATTACACCGCATATAACATGACGATTCTTTGGAAATTGTTGACTAATCCTGGTGTCCTACGAAAACTAGGATGCTGTGGAGTTGGCGGATCGCAGAAGTATCTGTTTGGCTCTTGGCTAACAAGGCAGACCGTCAGATTCTCAAGAAAAGGCCGTATGTTCATCGGACTGAGACACTGCACGACCAATGTTATCCAGTCCGATACGTCTGTGTCTATAGTACACGCAGTTAAGAAACGCTCGGAATTGAAGACTTTAATTTTACTGGCCGCCCCTGAGAAGTGGACCTTAATGAAGGCCATTGCCCTATTGCTCGTGTCATCCAGCGTAACGATGGCAGTCCCATTCTGCTTTGGCAAAGTGATAGATGTTGTCAATACCGTGGAAAAAACTGGCATGAAAGAAAATCTTAATCAGCTAACGCTTGCTCTCGTTATAGTTTTTCTCATAGGCGGTGTGAGCAACTTTGGCAGAGTTTATCTAATGTCTACGGCGGGACACCGAATCACACAATCCCTCAGGAAACAGGCATATGCCGCTATCCTTCAGCAGGAAACGGCAATGTTTGATAAAGAAAGTACGGGAGAATTAGTCGGAAGATTGAGCGGTACATTTTATATCTTTTAATTGGATATATATATATATATATATACTCTTAATAACAAATTCGATTTCTTGCATTGCTAGATTAGTGCATACTAAAAACAATTATACATGAAATTAGCAAAGTTAAGTGTGAAAGCATACATAAATATTTTAAATTATTTAATATACTGTCATATTATTTAATAATGTACTATTTAACAAGATGTATTATTGTCAAAGTTGATTATATTATATTACTACATTTAGGTATTTTCTGTTAATGAATTCAGTCATTTGCAGTGCATTGGACTAGTGCACATTAAAACGGCTGTTATATAAAGTATTATATAAAGTACCTACCTTATATAAAGTACCTACATACAGTAGTATAATTATTTTTGATAATGAAATAATACATATATATTTATATATTTTTACATTTAATTTACTAATTTCATTGCAGCAGCTTTTAATCTATGCATTAATCTAATGGAAGTGATTGAATTTGTTATATGTAGCAGTTTTTAATATATACTAATCAAGTGTAGTAATGATTGAATGCATTAAAATCTTTTTTGATTTTATATTTTTTTTTCAGGAGATACACAACTTATTAGCTCTGCCGTGACGTCCAATGTATCAGATGGTTTGCGTTCCGCTATTATGGCTATAACAGGAATGTCCATGATGTTTTATGTATCACCATCATTAGCTTTACTCGGTTTGGCTATAGTACCACCTGTCGCAGTTTTTGCTGCTATTTGTGGACGTGTTTTGAAAAAAGTTTCCAAGGATCTCCAAAGCAGTATTGCAGTGGTCAATGCAACTGCGGAGGAAAGAATCGGCAATATAAGAACTGTCAAGGCGTTCGCGCAAGAAAAACGCGAGATTGATAGATATAGCGCTAAATTACAAGACGTTCTAAAACTATGTTATAAGGAAAGTTTATATAGAGGAATGTTTTTCGGTATGACCGGTTTCTCTGGGAACGTTATTGCTCTTTTAGTCCTTTACAATGGAGTATTTATGGTATCAAATGCCGATATAACAATTGGAAGCTTAAGCGCCTTTTTATTATATGCTAGCTACGTGGGCATCTCTCTCAATGGATTATCTAAGGCATATAGCGAGTTAAATAAGGCTCTAGGTGCTAATGCTCGTTTGTTTGAATTAATTGATCGACAGCCGCTTATTCCCATTCAAGGTGGGCAAATTTTAGGAAAAGAATTATCAGGCAATGTGACGTTCCAAAATGTTTTTTTCGCATATCCAACGCGAGAAAAGATGCCTGTGTTGAAAGGTTTTAATTTAAACATAAAGAAATGTTCTGTGACGGCTATTGTTGGTTCCTCGGGTTCCGGTAAATCTACCGTCGCGTCACTTTTACTAAGATTGTACGACCCTACAAAAGGATCGATACTTTTGGATAACCACAATCTTTGTCTGCTTGATCCTGCGTGGTTGAAGTCTCAGATCAGCATTGTATCTCAGGAGCCAATTCTTTTCAGTTGTTCAATAAAGGATAATATATTGTATGGAATGGAATCTGCGACAGATTTTGATGTAGAAGAGGCTGCAAGACAGGCGCATGTATTGCAGTTTGCAGAAAAAATGACTGATGGATTAGACACAATAGTCGGGGAAAGGGGTATTGCCCTTAGTGGCGGACAACGTCAAAGAGTTGCCATTGCCAGGGCATTAATAAAAGTAAATCGTTACTTAAATACATTCGTGATTATTAAAATAATCAGCACACACATATATATATATATATATATATAAATAATAATAATAATAATACGTTATTTGTTGTCTCTAGAAACCAAAAATTTTGATACTGGACGAAGCAACCAGTGCCTTAGATGCAGAAAGTGAATCTTTCGTTCAAGAAGCTGTAGAACGTGCAATCCGTGGAAGGACAGTGATAACAATTGCCCACAGACTTAGTACAATAAAGAACGCTGATAAAATCGTGGTACTTGATGGAGGACAAGTGGCGGAAACCGGCACTTACGTCGAATTAATGAATCTGGAGCATGGCCTTTTCAAAAAATTAGTAAAACATCAAACATTCGCATAGATGTATAAAACAAATCGTTAAACAATAATTTACTGTTTCATTATAACGCTGTTTTTATGGTTAATGTATTATATGTATATACATATGTATATTTATTATCTTTTAAATATTCAAAATTATGTAAAAAATTGCGCATATTATTGGCACATTTCTTGACAGGAATATGTGTTATTTAATTGGAATAAAAAATAGAAGAATGAAATACTATATCTAGTGCTATATGTTTATTGCTGAATGTTATAGAAAGATACGTAACATATCATTCGCGAAAATAGTATATTGCACAGACACAGCGAGGTATAATTATTACATTGTGGCAAGAATACAATACTTTCCGATCGTTCATATTTGTGTTATTTTCTATTTCTTTTAAAATATTTTTCTTTTAATAAGGTCAGGTACATACACAACTACGAATAAAAGATAGAAAATTGACAATCTCTCATTTTTATATATTTTTTTTATAAAATAATATACAGCTATTTTTTTTAGATATCCACATTCGTATATTATGTGTTATTAATCTATATTAATTCTTAAATTAATATCCCATTCCTACAATATTCTAATAACATTTCAGTAGAACCGTATCGAATCCGCTTGAGAACATTTTGTGCAAATACATATAACTGTAAGCGATTCGACATAATGCTAATGGGTCCTAATTCGTGGCTCGATTTTAATAAGATCAATTTTATTTGTTTGCAATGGGCCACTTTAAGATTTTTTTTCACTCAGATTTATTATATATATAACCATATAGATTGAATTTGAATTCTGTATTTGTCAAAATATAGGAAATTGAAGGAACCAGCATGCTAATGTCCGATCACAAAGAGCTAGCCATAAGCTCACAGAACATAGCTTGCTCTACTAGAGAGTCTTTTTCTCTTTTATACATAGCAAGCAGTTGTAAAAAAAAGGAATTACTTGCCTACTATAATGATAATAGAAACTAATTATAAACGATACATTCAAAATATAATTGATCTCGAATTAGTTTTAAGCAATTTTAATAAACAGCTCGAAACAATAGTGTTTTCATGTCTTCAAATGCTGCTATATATTGTAAAAAGTTTCATAAGGAACATATCTATGATTGATCTCGAACGTATTCTCGGAATTAATTGGTTCCTTTGGCATATATGTCTCCAGATTTAATCAGAACTTAGTACAAGGCTGTGATTACGAATGAAACTGTTTCATTCACTTCGATTGTAAAAATGTTACGCGAATACGTACTGTACTCATACATCATTATTTAAAAATTTATTCATTAGGTATATTTGTCCAATATGCAATGTACACAATAATTATAGGCACAACCTTATTCTAAGCAGATATCCGTGGTATTTGTATAAATCTGTATTGAAATGTTTACCAAATTTGACTTCTATACAAGCGGTTTTACAGTATTACAATCTTTTTAGGAGTAGGCAGTGTTCTTTTTCCCTCCAAGAGTTATAGAAAATTCATTTCGATAGATCTCTTTATAAGTAAATATCGGAGCTTATTCAGTCTAATGATAAATCCCAAATAAATAAAGCAGCAATTAATATTTAAGTTAAGATGATAAAGAATTTTCATTGAGCATTACCTAACATTTGCTCACAATTAAACTTTAAATCTCATGATTCTCATAATAATTACCGATTATGAAAATTATTTATATATATATCGCGTTCACAAGCATGTCTCACCTTTGTGAGAATCTGGTATTTGACTTTTTATAAATTAAATTTTTCAATTAAAAAATTATAGTATTTCGTTTGTAATTGTTTGTAGTAACAATAATTTTGCTTGTAGTGTCCATATATTAAAAAAATATTAAAATTTAAAAAAAATGACTCATTCGACTTTAAGGTAAAAAAAAATTGTTATCTTGATTCAGAATCGTTTGTAATTATTCATAATGATTTTCCAGTCATTTATAATTGCACTGTTTAAAAGTTACAACAAATTTGCAATAAACAAATTACATAACTTTGCCAATTTTTAAGTTATCTCTAATCTGTTTGCGGCATTTTCCTTGGTATCATTTGTAGTGATTTTCCAATCTTTTGTATTTCAGCCGTTTTTAAAAATTGCAAATTTACAATAAACAAATTACATATAGTATACGTAAATTTACAAATTTGTTGTAACTTTTGAACGGCTTAATTACAAACGATTGGAAAAGCACTACAATCACAACGATTGTAAAAAATATCCCGTGAGCGAATTTGAGATATCTTAAGAATTAGCAAAATTATTTTTTTTATTTATCGTTAAAATTTTTTATTTATTGTTGTAATTTTTAAACGGTGCAACTACAAACTACCGAAAATCACTACAAACGATTCTGAATCAAGATATATCAATAATTTTTTTTATCTTAAAGTCGAGAGAACGAGTAATTTAAAAAAATTTTTATATTTTTAATAAAGAATTACAAAAGAAAATTATTGTTACTATAAACGAAATACTATCATTCTTTTTTATTAAAAAATTTAATTTATAAAAAGTCAGTTCACAAAAGTGCATGTCGCAAACATCTTCATGTGCAAAGATATTTACGAATTGGTTCATATTCTGACATCTATCTTAGGAACAGATATCAAAAATTAAACAAAAGGAAGGAGAAACATGCCAATTAGATAAGTCAAGATTAACTTTTCGGCAGCTCCTCCATTGCTTCCTGCTCCATAGGTTCATCCTGTTGAAACGTCGATAATGATTCTTCGTCGTCGATTTCCATTAATTCCTCCGATTCCTTTCTACACGCTATATTCTCTATTACAGAAGATTGGTTTCCTTTTATCGTGATGCCTGCCGTTGTTTTATTGCCTTGTGAATTTGCTACATTGTCGTCTTGATCGCCTGTTAACTTGTCGTCCTTTGGAGATCGACAACTGACATTATCGGAGCTTTCTATTGTTTCGACAGTAGGCGAGACAGGATCGAGTTTTTCAATTACAGATGTTGCTTCTTTAGATTTTTCTACGCTTATTGGATCCGGCGTCATAGACTCGACAAGAATCATCTTGTCATTGGAAATTTCCATAATGTTTAAATTATCGTTGTTATCAGATTCTTGCTCTTCTTGTCCATTAGTGTTGCTGCTGGAAGATGCTGTTGTAGGAATAGCTTTTAGGACTTTATCCGTCTCTTCTACACTCTCCGTTTTTTGGCTAATAGATTGATCACGTGCGAAACACTCTGTGGAAGAAATTGTTTCAGATTCTTCTTTAGAGTGTATCTCGGATTTTTCTATTTTGTATAACGCTTCGGTACTAGACACGATGACTGCGCTCACACACTCATTGGATGGGACAGTGCTATCTTTTTCCATTGACTGCGATTCGACGAGTGCCGTCGCATTTGTATTCTGGCTGCTCGTGGAACGCAAGTTTCCCTCATCCAAGTCCTCAAGGATTGACAATTCCTCCTTTGGTTTATCGCGAGCTGTTTCTTCAACACTTTCAGTATCATCCGTCAAAGCGTCAGATTTCATCTCGACATCGGTCTGTAATAAACTTTCAGTTAATCTACTTTCATCACGAGGCATCTCATTGGGATCTATACGCTCGGGACTCGATTTGGTCGTTTCTTCATCTTTCAAGGACTGCCCAATCTCCTCCTCCACGCTAACTAACTTCGACGAATCTGTGGTTTTCTCATTGGACTTGTCCACAGACTTATCACTGGATTCGAAGCGTTTCGCTTGGAAAGCAGCTTGTAGCTTCCGCGTGGTATCCGTCGTTAACGGTATCACCGTAGCCACCACGGTCACCGTCGTCGTCGCCGCCGTTGATACCGATGTTGTTGACGTTGCCGATGTCATTGTCGTTGTTGTTGCCGTAGCAGTCGTCATGGTCGTAGTCGTCGTTGTAGATGTCGTGGTACTTGCTATTGCTGTGCTCGCCTCAATCTCCTCATTCTCCATGTCTAAATTAGGTTGAGAATTGGTGTCCTCGTTTATGATCGCCACTGCTATATCGGTGCTCGGAACCATGGAGTCTTCAGAGACTGCTCCGACTGCTGGTAGACTCTGTACCACAGGAACAGCAGTCGCTATGGCTTCTGGTCCATGTGGCTGTAAATTTAAATTCGATATAGTGGAGAAGTCTGAGACTGTAGTGATATAATTGGTCGCCGAGATATCCGTTCTAGAGGTAACTTGTTCAAGCTTCTCTCGTGCAGTCTCCTCAGTAAATAGATTCTTGGTCAAGGTAGAATCAGATGCCGGTATGACACTGCTGTGCATAAGCGGTTGCTCGTTCTCGACGGTATGTACGCTAATTGTAACGGTAGAGCTACAATCTTTCTCCCAGTACTCCATCTCCACGTCCTGTGAGGTCGGTTGTACTGGTTGCGCCGGTTGCGACTGAGTCGTCTGCGAGGAAGGCTGTGAGGAGGGCTGCGACGGTGACGGCGGTGGTGGTTGCTGTGTAACGGAAGCTGCGTCTTCTTCGACGGAGCCGTTAACCATACCATCGCCCGTTTCGCCACGTCTGGTTATGGGTCCAGGTTCGCGCGTCGATACCACCAGAATGTTCTTCTCGATGGCGCGCATGAACTTGTCCACACGATTATATTCCTTACGCGGCGCCGTCAGCAGCTCGCATATTCGTTGAACGGTGAAAGGCGCGTTCGCGAACGATTCCAACCTCTCGAGGAGGTTGCTCTTCATGATATCATAATTGAAATGCTCGACGTTCGGACAGGGCGCGAGTTCCAGAGTGGGGCAGCTTTCATAAAAGTCCGTCATCACGCGGGTGAGCTTCTCCCGGACGAGGGTCTTGATCAATGGCCACTGATATACTGGATCGCCGGTCTTGGCGACCCAACACAGATAATCCTCGAGCTCTTGTGGGATCACCGACGGTCGCATCTTCTGGAACTCGTCGAGTGCCTGTAACACTTCCTCCAGATTTTCCATCGTCTCCGCCGCCGCCAACTACCACCACCGACGAGTCTTCTACGTTTTCTCTCAATTATCCCGATTGTTTGTCAACAAGATGAGTCGCGTAAAAATCCCAGGAATCTCAGAAGGAATACTCCGCGCAAGAGAAACAACCAAAAATGTAAACTAGCAAACACACCGGCCACAAAACAGCAACAATGAGAGCGGCGACGAGGAGGGAGAACAGCAGGGCTACCAACTGGCATCACAAATTTCCAAGTGACATCTCGAGAACTATTTTTTTTCAAATTGATATAATTCTAATACATGTTAAAATAAATATATTATACATTTCTAACGAAAAATAAGTTTCTTTTAAGACGAAAATATCTAAAAAAAAAGTTTCTATTTCTAAAAAAAAATCTGTACATGAAAGTCTATATTCCAGACGGAAATGTATAATTGCAGAAAATTAGTTAAATCGTAGAATATAAAAGATTTTTTTTAATATTAAATAATTGAATTTCTTTATGTACATTTGCAATTATGTAATGTATTTTTCTGGATACATTATTTTGTCCTGAATTTTGTCCAATTCGTTTTCATTTCAACTTTGTTCAAATGAAAACGCTGATTATTCTGCGCGCAATCGTTGTAATCAGCACTACGATATTTCGACATCAATTTCCTCATTAATTTAACTCATTAAATTAAAATACCATGATAATAAAGCAAAATAAAAAAAATCATAAAAAAGAAATTGATCAATTTATAAATCTTCCCCATGAAAAGGCTCTTTATCGAAAAATTCTTTGAATTAGTGTACACAGTGCAATAAATTGAAGTAAAAATAAACTATATTTGTTTCGCTTCTTCAATTTATTGCATGAGTATATCAATTCATCGAACATCAATACAGTACAGAAATTATATATATATAATAAATTATTGTAATAACATAAATGTGCTTAACTTAAATCGTTAAGAACGTCCATATTCTGTATACGTATAGAAAATGAACGTACATATTTATAATAGATTAATCTTAATATATTTCACAATTTTAAACTTTAATTAGACATATGATAATAGATCATGTAACATGTAAGTATACATAGAAACAATTAACAATGATAAAATAAACTTATTTGTATTATAAATATCTTAATGTATCTGATAAAGATAAATTATAATAAGTTTCTGAGTAATTGTGTATATGTAATAAATAAATATCTAAATAAATAAATAAATCGTACATTCGAAAATTCCAAATTGACAATTCAATACCAACATACAGTTTATACACACACATCTTATACACACAAAGGCTAATCAAATAGACTCATAGGTTAATATAATTATATTTTATGTAACTTAATATTTTATGTAACTTCGCAAAAACTCCGCTTCACTGTATATTCCGAATGCACAATTCGTGAATGTTTATTATATAACATAAATACATTTTAATAGTTGGCTTATCTAAATGTTTATAACTTTTTTTCAAAATATTAATATATTAATACTTGTGAATATTAATATATTAAGATATTTATTTAATTTAAAAGTAAATATTCTTAAGAACTCGCCGACGAATGAAATCTTTAACGATATTAAAACGTCAAAGATATTAACAATTACTTTTTGAACAATGACAGAAATATGATAGGTTTCATGGTAATTATATTAATAATGCGATTTGATTTTACTTTCGTGCTTTTCCACGGAGAATTATTAAAAGGAACAAAGTGCATCTATATGTCTGAAAGTCCTTTTCGACAGGCGCTTGAGAAGACTGACTTTGCCACAAATTTTCGAGGAAAATCTTGGAAACCATGCAGCATTAAACTTAATGTTAGTTAAAGATTGTTAATTATTTAAGATCACGTTGCTGGTCTTTATTTTTAATGGAACGCTCAAGATAATTTGGGTCGTTCCAGGATATCTTTAACGACACCAAAATGACTGTATCACATAGATCTAACATTCATATGCCACACTAAATTAGTCTGGCATACCATGAAAATTTTTCATTTGGATAGACTTGTAATGATCAAAGGCTTAAGAACAATAATTGTGTAAGTTCACTCTAAACAGATCTCTGTTAGAACTATCCCATAAATCTGTTGTTAATAGATTATTAATTTATAGATTTCAATTAACATACCACGTTTTAGAAATTAAGAGTTTTTCACAAACTTTGGTCACTTAAACATCGACTACCATTTTCTTATGAATATCTGTATTGCCAACAACCTGAAAGCAGTAAAAAGTACATGATATACTGTTCACATTACAAGACATAAATGCATCACTTACAGAACAAAATTCTTCAAAGCTAATCCTACCATCTTCATCTTTGTCAGCAAACAATATTGTTTTATCAACAATTTGCTGCAATTGTGTATCTTTCAAATTATTGCCTACCATCATTTTTAGCACTTGGAAAAGCTCTCCATTGCTTATGTAACCATCATTATCCATATCATAAATTCTAAATGCAAATCGTAATTTGCTCTCTTTGTCACCCTGTAAATTAGCATTATGTATAAAAACACAATATAATCTCTATAGGAAAACGAAATTTACCTTAACGCTGAATTGAGACACTCCATGAATAAATTCTTTAAAATCTACTTCTCCATTGCCATCTGCATCAAATATATCGATTACACGCTGCACTAATGGATTTTGTTGTAACTCAGGTAGGGACATAAACTCATCAATGCTGAGTGCTCCGCTATTATCCAAGTCTAGCTTCCGAAATCTTTTCCCCAATCTTCTAATCTCATCTACGTCGACTGAAGAACAAATATTTACAATCATATTTATATACAAAATAACATCAAGACAATAAATGCAAGTTAATAAATTTTTAATCAATGTTTGAATTTCTAATGATATGAATTATTTGTGTAATTCATTTCACTGAGAATACAATATATCTCTAAAATAGCATTGCCTATCTTGTTTTATAATCAGATGAATCAGATCAGGTTACTTTGAGATAGATCCAGTAAAAGTCAAGGCATTCCTGACAACTTACAGTTTGAACAGAGTTCCATAGGCAGCGAACTTTCATTACCCTGCAAGATAAATGATTTTTAGGACGATTTTTATCCATTTGTGTGAAGAGACTATACTTCAAATAAATCGTTTCGAAAATTATTTTCGTCGGGTGATCATCGAATTAACACAAAATTGCGAGACAGTGTTGCGATCGTGGAACGAATTATGCAAATTCTCGTATCCGTGTGTATTTAATTACCATTTTGAAATAGCTTCGTAAATCTGTTGCAAAAGTCTTCGAGAAACAACAATATTTTCCAACAGACAGATTCAACGGAGTTGAAACACAGTCGCTATAAAGGAGGGCTGCAGGACTGCGTATCGACGTTTTGCCTGTTTTTCCCTTGCTAGTATATTCTATTATCGTCCGTTGCAAACGGACGTTGCGATTGGTCCGATCGATTTCAACCGCCATCGTCGACCATGGAGTCGCACTTCTACGTCGACCTTCTCCGTGGTAGAAATGCGATCGATGCCGCCAACGCTGAAAATGTGATAAAATTATTCGAAATAAAAGATGAAGATGTGGATAAGGATTTAAGATTCTCATATCATTGACATCTAATTATTAATATTTAAGCATTTATAAATATAAAGATGCTCTTATTAGCATCAACAATTATTAATTAATTGTTTGTCAATTTAATAAGTATATATCCCTAATAGCACAAACGTCGATATGTCGACTGTAAGTTGACTTTGCTAAATCAGGCTTTAGAATCGACTTTGTACAGACGTTCTTCCAATATCGACTTTAGGATATCTAGTGCGATTTATGCTCACAAAGCTTAAGAGTGGAATTATTTCGTCCTTGTTGTTTAACTGTAGTTAAACAAGAATGAATGCTGTTCATGAGCGTTGTGGGCATGAATCGGACCACAGCCTAGAATGGTTGACTTAAAGTCGGTTTACAATCTTTAAAGTGGGACATTGTATGACCTAGAGACGTTTCCAAGTCATCTAAGGTCGACTTACAGACGTCCATTTTTCAGACGTCTAGAAACTATAATCAACTCAGAGTCGACTTAGAGTCTTTGTACTGTTAGTGATGTTACTATTCTGATTCTGCTTTGTAAACGATGGATTTAAAAATAGATTGATTAAATTTGAATTCATTTTAGATTTAATTATAAATTAAATTGAAAAACTATTTATTTCCTATTCAGAATTTTGAATATGTACCCATAATGATGAATATATACCCATAAAAAATTAAAATTTTTTATATTAAAATAAGGCATAGAAATGTACTTCACAAAATTCCTATAAATGTGAAAAAATTGGAATTATGCGTGAGATATGGGCGCATTCAGCGAACTCAATAGTTGAGTGAGCGTTCTCTATTATTGATATATTCTTCCAGATTTAAAATGCTGATTGGATGATCTAAAAGAATAACCAATAACAGCACTCAATTGTTGAATCCGTTGAACGCAACCACTGGCCTAGTTTCCACCGAGGGTTTAAACCGGAAACCAACAGAATGAAAGAACCAACCAATTAAATCCTTACAGTCGAGTATTCCCCTGTTACAGTCGAACGACAGGGAAATGTTCGATAGTTGGTTGGTTCTTACATTCTTACATTCTGATCAGTTTAAACCCTCGATGGAAACTAGGCCATTGATGTTGTATAGGCTGTTTTCCTTTTAGTGGTCACACTCGACATAAATATCATTTTATCCTATCTGACATTCAATGAACAATACTTGTGTTGACTGTGTCTCCTAAAAGGAAAGCAGCCATAGTATGTAATAATAGCTGTGTTCCAAATTTACTGCCAGTACCAAAAACGCTACAGTTTACGTCGCGTGTGCTATAGATTTTCAGTACTGCAATCAATTTTGGAACACATCCAATCAGAAATGATAATGAAATCGAATCAATGTCGATTCGATTTCATTATCATTTCTGGGCAACCGATATGTCGATGATACATAAATTGTACTGGCGCCAAATTAAATTCCACAAAATTTTATGTACCATTTAAATAAAAAATTTTATATCAACCCGAGCCATGTTCATATATTGCTGCCAGTTAACTGCCAGTACTGAAAATCTATAGTTACGTATATATTATATGTACTTACTGTACTGATAACTGGCAGTACTATACAAACATAATCTGGATCCCATACAACACAGAATTTGTAGCAATATCGTTGCAATAACGCTGCAATATTGCTGCAATGCTGCAACTTTGGTGCTAGGAGATAAAATGTTTTAAGGCCAAAAAAGATTTCGGCATCCTAAGAATTGATTTTGTATCTTGAAATGAAAATTACAAGTGAGCGAATTTATTAGGATACTGACAATTTTATTGGTCAACACATAGAAAAATTTGCTCACTTTTATAATTTTCATCTTGTTTGAAGAATCGACTGCCTGTTTGCAGAATCATGTATGTAAAATTCATATAGAAATTTAAACACTAAGATGCGTTTTGACCGAATATATAAGGAATTCTTATTTAATTAGATTAATTTTTTTTAGTGGTGTCACTTTTAAAGTAAGAGAACGTTATAGAAAAAGCAATTCATTTACTATGTATTGAAATCTTATGTGCTTCTACATATGTATCGTATACATATATATAATTCATAAGAATTTGAAACTCCAGGAGTTTGAAAGTTAATTTTTTTGCTAACATAGATTTTCGGTATATCGAAGTTACAATATGTCAGTTTTGTGCATTAATCCTTTCGTCATAAACATATATATGCGAATGTTGTTCGATAATTGCTATGTCTTTTTCAAGTTGTTGCAACTCGCGCTCTATCCTCGCTTTCTTCTGCGCCTTCGGCAATGTATCTGTGAGGAATGGCAACTTCCGGAATCGCTCCATCGCTTCCTCCCACTTTTGCTTCATGCCCTGTTTTTCCGGATGTACTCACTTCAGTCACTTCTGTCCAAATTAAGCGAAAATTGCGAGCATTGCAAAGATATCCAATCAGATACTTACATCAAGCAGCTTCTTTCGTTCCTCCTTGTCAATATATTGACACGCTAATATTCTTGATGTCTCATCTCCATTAAATGCTTCAGCCGTCTCTACTCTCGTACGGACTTTTACGATACATCTTGGTATTTTTCCATAGTTCTGAAAAATATTGATCATAAAAATCATATAAAATATTAATTTGATAAACACAAATTAACATTATATTGATATTTTCCCATTCAAATATATAAATGTATATAAATGTAATATAATTAACTATCACCAGCAAACGAGAATGGATTGAAATGAATTGAAATGGATTTAGATTTTCAGAAATATTGATTCACGGAAATGAATGCTTTTCAGTCCTAAATGCATTTTTATTCATTTATAAGAATTACATGGAACATTTTTTTATACCTTTCAATCTAAAAATAATATTAGCTTTTTCTATGCACAACACACACATTGTGAATATTATTCAATTCAAAATTTTGAATAGGAAATGCAATTTTTCAATCCAATTGCATTCAATTAAATCCAATTGAATCCAATTGAATCCAATTAAATCCAAAAAAAAGTATTCGTTATTTAAAATACGCATTCGGATAGAAAAAATTTCAATCCATTTTAATCCATTCTCGTTTACTGGTCAGACATTTTCAGATCTAAAGCAAGAAACTTTGTAAGTAGAAGGAAGAAGATGTACTAAATTTTAATAAATCTTTATTTGAATAATGTTAATTAAATATTTATTAAATGTAAACGTATATTTATTTAGTAGAATCATTAATTTGCATATTATATTTAGCAAATATTTACTTTTTATTAATAATATTTATTTTTTATTAATATATTAGTTTATATATTATATAATTAATATATTATAATATAATATACTATTTAAACAATTATTTATTAAAATTTAGTATATTTTTTCTCAGTATATAATAATACTAGGGATGCATATTCGGGAAATATTTGATATCCAACATTCTTTTCTGTTCGATAACTGGATATCATTAGTACCCGTAATATTATAATTAATTATATCCGGCTAATTTTATATTGAAAATTTGCATCATTAATGCAGAATTTCATTTTTTTAGTTAAACTTCTTGCACAGTTCATCTCTCTTTCCTCTTTTTATTTTTATGTTGGGAAGATAAAGAAAATTATTATTGTTTTTTTTTCTTGCTTTCTCTTTTTTTGGAAGCCTTGTTCCAGATATCCAACCAGATATCCGGGGAAATATCCGATATCCGATCGAATAATTGCCCTATCAGATATCTAACTGGATATCGGATATCTGAAAAGAATATGGATATCCAATATCCGGTATCCTATAATTTTACGATCCGGTGCATCCCTAATAACAGCAATTTATTTTTTAAGAAATAACAATACAATTATTTATATTTATTACTCGAAATTATCTGCTTTAATAAAAAAAGATAAATTTTTAAGAAATATATAAAATTCTTGACAACTAAAAAATCAAAATTAATTTTTGTGTTTTATTGATATTAAAATATACAAACTTTTAAAATACAAATTCAAAATAAAAGTTTTTTCCGTTACCCATTCTTTGTTCATTGCAGAGAGAAAATTCATTCAATTGCTGCATCACTTCCTGGAAGCGATAATATTACACATTCTATGATTTTATAATTTGGCAAAATATTTATAAAATATTTTTAAGTGAAATCTTTTTTTTGCTATAATCGGGACATTTGACATATTTGACAAGACAGCGAAACAAGCATCTCGGATGCGGGACTGTTTTACTAAAATTGAGACGTTTGAGCGCATTAAATATAATACATGCTGCATGATAGTTACATTGTTGAGTACAAAATTATAACATTGATATAATTATTCTTTGATGTTTACTGATAAGCTACAATTATTATTTCATAACTAAAACTTGTCATAATTAACGCTCGCAACTAATTGATTATGATTTATATAAATACGTGCAAAGGCGATTTTTAAAAAATAGCTAGAAATCAGTTTAGAAAGCGTTATTAAAAGCTAAAAATAATTATCCATAACGGTGAAAAATAACATGAAAAGTTGAAAGCGAGCAGCAGGAGTATCTTGCTCCGTACACGTGATACTCATACTTTTTTGTGCACATAAATCGGAAGTAATCCGCTCCTCTTTAAATCATGTGTATCGCCATAACGAGTATCGACGGATCGTTGTTTGGGCTCTGCCGGATAAGAACGTTTCGCATGAAGGATATTTTGTTTGATAAAATCCTTTTCTCGTGTGACGAATAATTTTTCCAATGAATCCGCCATTTTGTTCGTCTTCGCGTATCTATGGGCGACTTCGACCAAACAGCAATTAATTCAGCGATTCAGCGATTGATTCAATTCAGAATTGCTTAATGCAAAATTTCTTGTACAAGGATATATCTGATAGTCCAGCAAATCAGAATGGATTAAAATGAATTAAAATTTTTTTCTATCTTAATGCACATTTTAAATAGCGAACTACTTTTTTTGGATTCAATTGGATTCAATTGGATTGAAAAACACAGAAGATTGAAACAATATTGCTGCAATGTTGCAATATTGCAGATTGCAATGTAACATTGCAAAGATGTAAATTAACAATAAGTCTGCAAAATGTCAGTAATATCCCAGAAATAGTTCGTCGAAAAGATATCGTTACGATGAAAAAGTTGTCGATTCGAAACTTGCATCGAAATTTCAACATTTTCGAGTAACAAAAAATTATGTATGTAGAGAGTGCAATGTGTAGAAAGTTTGATACATTTTTAATATTTTTGATATAAATTTGTGATACATCATCTTATATTTTGAATATTTTTGTTCAAATCGACATTTTTTTCGATTTCATTTCGACAATTGCAATATCGTTCTAATCATAAAAGCTTTCTCAAAATTTTTCAGAATTTATAAATAATTTTATAACTTTTTAGAAAATTGTGGAATTTTTTTATATGAATCGGAACATTTTTTACAACTGTCGATAAAGTCTACATCTTTTCTTCTAGTAATTCTTTGTAACTTATTTTATTGTTCTACTCTACTGAATAACATTACTTTTATTTGTACTTTGTAGTTTATTTAATATAATTTTATTACGTCACTTTTATATTGAGGAATTTCAGGGAATAATGTCTCTTACCATAATGAGTACGAACTCAAGGAAAAATATCATCGACTCTATCAAAGTTTAACTAAACTAATTCTAACTCAATATCGGAATAATTTCGATTTTTAAATTAATGAAATTTAAATGTTGATCTGTCATACAAGTTTCCAATATCCATTTGGAAGTATAAAAATACTACTAGTGTCACTGCTACTACAATAGTATTATTACTAATACGCAATAGTGTCAATGCTGAGCCAGTAGTGTTACTACTGCAGTAGTATATGACGACATATAGATAGAACTTCCAGTAATTGTAATTTTTATATAAAAAAAATTTATTAGAGTAAATATATATCATTAGAGCAATTAGTATTATTTCAGCTAATAAAAATAATATTTTACAGTATTATTAAAAAGATGTTATAAAGATATATAGGTGTCATTATTTGTACATTACTATTATATTTAACATTAATTATATTTTTTTATGTGTTCTATCTCTTTTGCAACATCTTTGAATAGATATGTTACAACTATACATCCATTAGCATTATGCCTGTGATATTTCAGAAACGTTTCAAAACTATAATTCTTTAATTGTTACAATAATAATATAAAGATATAATTTTTTCTAACATTTATGTAGTACAGTATTATACTTTTTTAGTTTAACAGTTGTTTTTACGATATAATAATTAATATATCCATTTTTATATTTAAATAAAAAATTTATTAATCTATTATTTGTTGGCCATTTTATTTATTTTAAATATGAAATTAAAAGATTTTGTATATCGAATTTAAATACAATTAATTATTATTGAATAAGATGATAAGCAATTAAGCTGCTAAAAACGATTTATCGAATTTATTTATTTATTAATTATGTGATCGATGTATTTGTATATTTGATGTGAATAAGATAATTTTTGTTTTTTTACAGATTTTTTTACAGATTTTTAACATAAAAATAAAAATTAAATTATAAAACGACTTGTATATAGTGTAAAATGAAAATATATTTCCATGATAGGAAATGCATTTCCTATACTACATGTTGCAGCATTATTGCAGCGTTATTACAGCGATATTGCTGCATGTTCTGTGCTATGGGATCCAAGCTATGTTCCTATATTACTGCCAGTTGTTAATACAATATAATACACATAATGGGAATAGATTTTCAATATTGACAGTAACTGGCAGTAATATACAAACATGGCCAAAATAGATATGTATTGTACATACATTTCAAACTGCGGTGAATTGTAGAAAAATGTCGGAACAGTCATCGACGAGGCTAGACTTTAATCATAGGGCTTCTAATTTAAGTGGTTTATGAAAATGTACCTTAATGTTGCATCCAACATTAACCCATATGTCTCGTCTACATATATTTCGTCATTCATTGCATCACCCGATACCTGGATCAGTTCTGGAAAGTTCCACGAGAGTGGAAAGGCGCTCAAGCTTGCGTACGATTCTCGGCTGTTCTCTTCGTTCTCGTTTTTCGCGTGTCTGACGTGTAGAGTCAAAAACCCATTTTCTATTGATTGCACAGTTGAATTTTTCGAATTCCCGAGCATCCTGACATCTCACAAAATGTCGTTGTTCGGATCATTCATGGGCGATGACGATCTTTTTAACATCTTTGGGTGAGTTCTCCGTCGTGATTTCATTTGGATATGTATACATACTATTCCAGAGATCGCAGTTCTATTTGAAGTGCAATGGCTCTTAATGGATCTGTCAAATGTATTGTTAACATTATGACTGTGTTTGAAGTTTCAAAGAAATTTAAGTTAGAGGCATAATTCTCATCTCTTTACAAAGTCAAATTCTTAATGAGCATGTCCGACCTTTAATATGTGCAAACGATTAAATATATATATGTATATATACATATATATACATATATATATATATATATATATATACATATATAATGCCGTGTCTTCTGATACATATATATATAGTATTCATAAAATAAAAAGAAGCTCTATATATACATACATAAATTCTTTTTTATTTTATAGCTTATTTTACATAAAATCTTTGAGTTGATTTAATCAACAATTTGTTAAAAATATTTTGCATTATAAATTCAAAAACATAAAATTATTTATATAACTATGATTATAATTATGTTTTTAAGTGTGACTTGTAATTATAGAATTAAATATTAGCATATCCAGAAAAAATAATATATAATATTAAATTACTGAAAAAATATATAATAATGTCATGTATTATTTATTATTTATGACTATTATAGAATAAGATATTACAATTTTGAATATGATATAATTCTAAAAAATAAAAATATCCAATTTTCAAAGGTTCAAATTTGAGTTAATTCTGTTATTGTACTTATAGAGGATGTTGAAGAGTACTAAACAGAAAATAAAAATCAGATTTAAATTTGTAGAATTGAATCTTAATTTGTTTGAAATTGTACCATATTTCAAAATTGTTCAAAATTGTCATATAACCTTAAATATAATTAATGTTATTAAAACAGATTTCTATAGCAATTGACTCATATATCATGTTTATTTTCTTTTATCATAGTATCCAACAGTCCTTGAATATCTTTGGATTCTGGAATTATATTAGAATTTTATGTATTCTCGAAAATTTCTAGAAAACCTCTGAAATTTCATGGCCTAGAATTTATCATTCTTTCATTCCAAAAAAATTAGAGCGTGAAAAAATAAAGAAATAAAAAAAAGTTGTGTTTGGGTATAAGTCCTTTCTTAAAGGTGCAATAAGTTACAATAGAAAATTTGGATTTAATCTCTAAAATAAAACAGAAAAAAAATCTTTTGTGTTGACACAATGTTTTTTTTGATATTATTTATAAAATAACAAATAATATTGTTTCAAATTTGTTAGTGTTTTAATTCATTCATATAAAATTATAACTTGAATATAAAGCATATAATATTGCGCAAATCAATGAAAATCAATTAAGGCTCCTGAATAGTCATTCTTCACTTCAGTCATATGTCATGATTCAATATGACTGAGATGAGTACTCGGGAGCTTTAAATAATAAAAATTAATCGATGGATAAATTCTAGAAAAATCAGAATTTTTACCTGGAATATCCTGGAATTATTCTTGAATTGATTAGTCAGATTTCATTGGACATGTTTATTTCTTTCTTAACGTGTCTTAAGAAAATTATTATACATGAATATGCAAATTCAGAAATTTAAAAATGAAAATATATGAATTATGGATTATTATTTATTATGATCAGGTCGTCCATGCATACTATGAGGCAAATGAACTCTATGATGAACTCTATGTTCTCTGATCCATTCGAGATGATGGGACAAAATGCACTTGTGCCACGTTATGGTAGAGGATTTAATGATATGCCAGTTTCCCTCTTTGATCCTCATTTTGGAAGATCATTTGATTTTGTAAGTATAATTGAAGATAGTTAATAATAGTAGTAGTTATTAATAATAATAATTATTAATGGTCTAAAATTATCATTACAAATACATTTAACTTTAACACAAATTAATGTATAGAACAACATGGCGGCAAGTAATGGAAACTGTCATTCATTCATGAGCCAATCAGTAATGACTATGTCCAGTGGTCCTGATGGTCGGCCACAAGTTTATCAGGAGACTATGTCTACAAGAATGGCACCTGGTGGCATAAAAGAGACCAAAAAGACAGTAAGCGATTCTCGTACTGGAACCAGAAAAATGGCTATTGGTCATCACATTGGTGAGAGGGCACATATCCTCGAAAGAGAGCGAAATGTGCAAGGCGATGAAGAAGAACGACAGGAGTTTATTAATCTTGATGAAGGTGATTCTTTTTCTGGCTTAAAAATTTAATTTAGCATATAAAGAAAAATCTTTTTTTTTGTATATAATATATATAAATTGTTTTTATATCTATTATAGAAGAAGCAGACAGTTTCAATCGCGAGTGGGAAACACGTACGCGTCGTGTTGCTGGTGCAATTGGTGATACAAATTTGGCTAGTAATGTCAGGGCTAATCATCCATCTCCGAGACAGTTAGCTTTACCATCTGCCACGGATGTACCAACAAGGTCAGTATCTTAGAGAACAGAATGGCTAAAATATATACATGCTCAAGTAAAATCTTGTTCAAGGTAGGAGTATATAAACGTTCATTTTTTATTGCATTCGTTATAAAATTGCATGATACCTATACTGATAATACATTTCATAATATAATTTTTCACTTTCTTCACATTTACACTTTTCAAATCTTTTATCTAATTACTTTTCACAATACTTTTAGCATGTGCAGTGTTACATTATTATAATCTAAAAAAAAAAAAAAAAAAAAAAAAAAAAAAAAAAATTTAAGAAAAAAAAAAAAGACAAATCCAACAATTTTAATATAAAAATAAAAAAATTTAAAAAAACAATATTTTTTTATAA
>Ga0157364_1000798_pt1 | contig 23988 bp, 10 predicted proteins | sample AttsexASBM2_FD_111476 | JGI IMG/M metagenome (GOLD analysis project Ga0157364, IMG submission 111476) | Fungus gardens microbial communities from leaf cutter ant in Ribeirão Preto, State of São Paulo, Brazil - Atta sexdens ASBM2 | ecosystem: Host-associated > Fungi > Mycelium > Unclassified ...
AAATAAAATAAATAAACAATATAAACGTAAAAATATTGAATAAAAATAAAATGTTATAAACACAACATGCCTATATACATAGTTTATTCTAAATATAAATATTAACGCATTTGTAAAAATCCTTAAATGGTGCAATACAACCTTAATCCTCCGTCATGTACAAAATTAAACAAAATATTTTTATTGCAAACAAAGATAACTTCCAAAAAAAAAATAAGTAATATTGAAATTCTAATTTCTTCTATTTTAAAGTGATTTAATTGTTACCGAAATTCTACGAATAATAATATTGTGGATCAACATCGTTGACACTTTTGAAACAAATTTATCATAAAAACATGGTGAATATTATTGTTAAATGTTGACAATATTGGTACAGAATAGTTTTATCAGAGAATTATACTACAACATAGTAAGTAATAGCAATTGCATCCAATTGTTTTAATTAATCGAATTTTTATTATATACATGCAGATTGAGAATTCTCGAATTAAAAGATATGCGATTGAAATTAATTTATTATAGAAATACGATAAATATCATTGTTGAAAGTTAATATTGTTGATACTAAATAGCTTTGGTGAATAGCTTGCAGTTATGACAAGCCAGAAAATGACAAGCAATAATAACAATCGCATTCAATTATTTTAATTAATCAAAGAGAAACAATACCAATTTTTATATGCAGATTGATCAGATTTCTCGAATTAAAAGATATGCGATGATTAAAATTAATTTATGATAGAAACGATAATTATAACGATAATTACGATAAATATCATTGTCGGAAGTTAACATTGCCGATATATTAAATAGTTTTGCCAGTTATATTACAAAAAATGACAAGACATAATAGCGATTGCATTCAATTTTATAATTAATCACAAAGAAGCTATATCAATTTTTATATGCAGAATAATCGAAAGATTCTCGAATTATAAAAAATTGGGAATGATTGAAACTAAACCATAAAAATACGATGAATATCATTGTCGAAAGTTAACATTATCGATAGCTTTATTAGAAAATTATTGGGTTGTCCGGAAAGTTCGTGCCGATTTTGAAGGAAAATTGAAACACAGAAGATTTAAATTTTAGTATACATTTATTAAATTATATAGGTTAGTCGGCACGAACTTTCCGGACAACTCAATATAAAAAATGACAAGTAATAATAGCGATTGCATTTATAATTATCTTAATTAATAAAGTTTTATTATCAATTTCTCTGTAGATACAAAAAATTTGATCAAAGAATTCTTAAATTAAAAAATTGACAGTGAGTGAGAGAGATTCTGGTGTAACAATAAAGATGTTTAATACAATGTATACCATTGTCATATGACTTCGTGAATAATAATAGTAATTATTTACTGCATCAGAGTTGCACAAGAGAAAAGTTCTATTTGAGAATAAATGATTGATTATGTTATTCTGGCTATAATACGATCGAATTTCCAAGAGTAATTGTGACACTTGGGTCTTTCCATTTTTCTAACGTATTCTTCATCGTTCACGTTTAGCATGACGGTATAAACACGCGACTCTGATCAACGACAAGGGGATACGACGCCTAATGCATAAGAGTGGTGCTAGATGATCGAGCGCATAATTGGCCGCCAACTCATTATACACGCCACCGAGAGGCACGTGCCAGTTTCTCAACTCAATGGCGTGCGACTCCTCGTTTCCGCGTTAAATGTCCGCGTGAACTACTCACCGACGATAATTACGTCGTTATTCTAGTGGTAACAATGACGCCGACGGATATATTTCGCATTGTGTAAGCGAGATATTTATCAAAACTTATAAAGGAAACATTTCATGAAAAACTAGTGATTATCGATTTATTATCGCTCTATTATATATTAGTTAAAATATACAATTCCAAAATGCATTAACTCCAAATATTATAGGAAGAAAGTTTTTTGAAGAATTAAGGAGAGAAGTTATTTGTAATTTTTTATTTTAAGCAATAGTTTATGAGATATAGATACGAATTTAAATATGATCAATTACAGACTACGTTTAGATGACTTGTTCTATAAGCTCTATCACGCGATAGTGAACTTTTATTCAATGCGCTATAATATTAATGTTTACAAGTGTCTAAACATATAATTGGTCATAATAATGTTTACATATTTAAATCCTTATTATTTCAAAAATTACTGTTTAAAGTAAAAATTTACGATAACTTTATTTAATTATTATTAAATAATTATTATTCAAAATAATTTTATTTAATACTACATTACCAAAAATGCTTAAATTAATAATAGCGCCAATACCTTGGATAGCCGAGGACTGACCTGATTTCCAATATCCAGAGTATGACAAGATGAACAGAGATCTGCAGAAGACCGTGTGATGATGATAAGCCGAGATCAAATGTCGCGAGATAGAAGCTCGATTGGAATTTTGAAGAGCGCACGAGGCGAGGAGGAGAAGAAGCTTGCCGTGAAATCGAGTTTAATGAACTCGTTATCGTCAGATTTATGAGACGATAAAAGCACGTCTAATAATTCAGATAATAAAGTTAGCGTATGCACGTCCGCTCGCGCGAGGCTATATTAAAGTTTTCCGTGTTTTCCGCGCCTATGTGCAGATTATCAATTAAAGCTCTGTAGAACGTTATCACAGGATAATCGTGGGATTATGCCCGAATTCGCAATTAGTGATTACTCAGTCGGAGCCGCAAAATTGTCGGGCTGCGCTCGGGATGCCATGACTGCTGCTATTAATTACGATGTTATATCCGGAATAAGTCCGAGACTATTTCTGCTTTAAGATACTGAAGCCGAAAGTATAATTGGCGAAGTTTCGCGAAGCGTACGTCATGAAAATTACAGTAATCTTCAAAGTTGGCTCAAACAAGTGTTCATTAATTATTATTTGAATTATTATACATGATACTTATATGCGGCCATATTGGATATTCTGAGAACGTGAGATAAAAACTTCAACGTAATTAAATTATATAAACTAATTTTAAATGAAATAGACTGTATAAATTTAAATAAGAGAGAAGACTGCCATTTTTGATGAAAGTAGGTCTTGCTGCTTATTGTAATAATATTCATATATGAATATATAAATACAATTATTAATTCTGTAAAGTATGATTTGACAGGCTTGAAATGCAATCATGAATTAAAATAATAATTTCACAAATAAATTAGTCATTGATTTAATAACAATGTTGATTAGCGTCCTAAAAATGGCTTATAGTATTATAAAAAATATCACTTCAGCTTGCATTTGTACACCTATATGTGAATATTACTAACAATGAATATCATGCAAAAGTCACTTCGATCGAAATCGAAAGTGAAATCTTCTCTCTTATTATATGTATACTAATTTGCTGTACATATCATAATATAACTCAAAATCACATCATTGAGATATTATTCATAAAGCATTAATTGCAATAATAATTATAATTCCACAATAACTTTGTATAGAAATATTAGAATAATTTTTCAAGTTGTTATAAAAATTAAATGTTTTGGAAACAATGATTTTTAAAAACAATTTAAATGAGAACAATAATTGATTTTACGAAATATCTTTATTAAAATTATCATTTTATTACAATGGAAAAATAATACTTGGATTTCAGTTTTTTTGATTAGAAATTTTAGTATGACGAATTTTACAATAATCGTATCGATTAAAATTATATTGAAAATGCGCATTGCAGTAATCTAATAAACTTAAGAGATTCAGCAGAATTATGATCGCCAGTAAATTAACGAGCTCTTGAGTTAGCAAGGAAACCTCTGGCCACGACCGCTTTTAAATCCGGATAGAAAGAGTAGAAAATGGCTAAAGAGATAGGCCGAAAGTAAAGAAAAGCGGATAAGTTAATTACGAAATCCGATTGAGAAGAAGTTCATTTGGGAGAGGTTCATTTGGAATTATCTCGCGAGGAAGTTGCTAACTAAATTAACTGATGAGAAAACGGTGATCACAAGAAGGATCGATAACAAGCCAATGGCAGCGCTGTTATAACACGTGTCGAAGCCCGCGAATATTATAACTTCCGTGAAATACGTTCACGTTTTAACCTTTAATTATATTCAGGTATCGCAACAATCAGACATAGTTTCTAGGAAACCAGTATAATTTCGTTGAGTTTAGAGTATTACGTTATAGAACTATGAAAGTAACCCTCATACATATAGCTACACAATAATATTTCGTTTTCAATTATTGTATATATGTCTTACTTAATTTATATAAATATTATATATATATATATATAATAAATTAAATTATATATATAATATTTAAAGTAGGCTATTATAAAAAAATTAAATAATAAGAGTAAAAGTAATAATGATGTAACATAAAAAAAAAAGACGAAGCAAACAACGAGATAAAAATAAGACAAAAATGAGATGTCGGAACACGTCATGCGGCGTTATTTCAGAAGAATATGCTCCGTCTTTCCAACTACTAAAGAAATGCCTGGTATTATACGGCCGTGTAATGTTGCCTAAGCCAGCGTTTAATATCCGCGATAGCGAGGACTCTTGGCTGTGTTGCAAGCAGGAAGATGTGGGAAGCGTACCTGCCCCCCACTGGTGGAAGGTAAGCCGAAGAATCTTATAGAATGGTGGTGAGTCTTGCGGAGAAGAACGTTTTACGAGCGTCCGTCCCGTCTCGTCTGTCAGTTTTGCAAGCCCTGACACGGGTTTAACGGGAATTCTTCGCGAGAGTTACGATCCGCGAAAAGAGCTTTCCCCCGTTCCTCTCTCTCTCTCTCTCTCTCTCTCTCTGTCTATCTGTCTCTCTCATCTGAAAAAGGGAGGAACCGTCTCTTCTCTTCCCGTGATTCAAATTAATGTCATTTCGCGGTTATATTCGCGTCCCGAATCTCATTCCCACGTGTCAGTTCATTTTCAACGAACTTTATCCATTTTATTCTCGAAATTATATACTCAGATTCGATGCTTTTGTTATATATAATATCTCTACCTTTAAATCGTGAATCTCTTATATATCTTATATAAATGAGACAAGCAAGATATAGAAAACTTTATAATTTGTAATCATTTAAAAAAGAAACAACTATAAATTGATTATAAAATTCAATAAGAAAATGATATAAATCTTGTGAGAAAATAATAATTGTTCGTATTGCTTTACTTACTTAAATATATATTTTTTTTTTCAGTGCAAAAAATTTTAGGAGATTTCCAGTAACGCGAATTGCAGAAATATTCTACGTACACTTTCTCAATTCTATATTTTAATCTACAATATATTTTATACAATAAAATATAGACTAAAGTAATACCCATAGATTGGTAGAATTTTTAATGCAAATAAGAGCATTCTTCCGTAATCATTTTTTTTTCTAAATAACACATACCAACTTTAAATTACTCCCAGAAAAAAAGGCGTCGCACTGTCGACAGTTTCCAGCAGTCTCGTGTTAATATAACACGGAAATAGCCGGATCCGCCTACGATATAACCCATGCGAACAAAAGATGGAGGCAAAAGTTATTCCAGGAATGCAGAAATAAAGTGTTTCGTTTATGGATGAAAAGCAAAAGAGAAGAAAAAGAGACAGACGAAAAATAGTCTAGGAATGAATCTCGATACAGACACGATCCGCTCGAGAACTAATTTCCGGTATCGCAATTAACATCTCGGCCATCGTGATTCAAGCGAAACGAAATGGACCATCAAGTATGTGAATTATCGCAGATCATGAGAGAAATCACGTCACGGGATCAAGTATCTCGTGACGGAAACGATCTCGACCAAAGATCCGTGATTCGACGTCGCATACAAAGACGAGAGAACAACTTCTTTTCGTCTCGGATAAAAGAACGGACATTTCCGTCGAGAGGTTTTTCCCTTTCCGAATTTGCTCGGTACGTTTCACCGTACGCTCGTGCTCTCCGCTAACGTTCATTCTTGGCGAATTATCGCGCTCGGCCACACGCATTCAACAACCGCCGGCACGCGTACAATCGCTCTGAACGACGCGTGCTGCCAGGAGCTGTTGCTCTACCTTGTCTCCATTGTCCGCGCATAAGGCACGATTTCGCGCCAAGGCAGACAAAAGCTTTAGGGATGGCCAGGAAACGGGATTGCCATGAACGCGATTTAAGCCCGGCTTCACGAAAGTTGTGCGAGCATGCTATTTTTCTCTGTTATTTCTTCCGTCTCGATGTTAGCCGTAATATATTTGCCTCCAGAGTGCGCAGAATTCTAAAACGAAGTATCAAACAGGCAATGTTTATTCTCTATTAGATTAAAATTGTTGAAACATTGGATTTCAATATTTAGTTTTATATTTATTAAACGTTTAATAAATATTGAAGGATTATCTCATATTAACATTTGTTTAGTAACATACTGCGCATGTACATGAAAATTACCTCGTTTAATTGTTACGACCTGCAGTTCTACGAACAATTACACGAACGTTTAAAAGAGGCATTACAGAATAACGTGACTAGAAGCACCGGATTATACGTTTGTTCCGGATTAGTATTGTCCCGGATTATGTACTAGCTCAGAAAATGTCGGCATTATACAATAAGAAATCTTTCATTTTATATTTTTATATTGTAGCATTGTATTATTTTATACAATGACAATATAAAGCTACACGATTTAGATATACTAAGTAATGAACATAAAATGATAAGATATAAATATTTACGTAAAAATTTACTTGATTGAAAAAACATTATTCATTTTTACAGTTTATGCAGGTTTTTTTTATACTATATATTTACATATATCAATTATAATCAATTGCCATATAATTAAAAAAAAATTAAATTTTATATTTTTGTGTGCTATTAATTTTTTTATACGGATGATTCTTCAATTTGTATTATCTTTCAAATAAACAACTCATTTTCTTTTTTTTTTTTATTCAATCATAGTACAAAATTCGTTGATCATCGTTATCATGATTGATGTCAAATTGACAGAATAAAAAAATCACATCAAAGATTAAATTCTATTGATATTGCAAGTCATCAAATTTTTATATATATGTCTCAGTGATAGGTTGACGGATAGGCTGATAAGATCATTCGCATCATTCACGACTGAATAAAATTTCTTTGACTTTTACAGACGGGATATCAGGGTCGTTATGTCACATCATAAATCGAGATCGTATCTCGCGAGAGCCAATGGATAATTAACATTACGATAAATAAAATAACGAAAATAAGCGCGACAAACATTACGAAGATTGAACGATCGTAAACCAAAAGTTTCGAAATGTATTATACGCAAAGTACGAAGAGTATCAAAATGAACGAGGTAACACGTACGTAGCTCGTAACATGCTCATAAACAAGTAAACGACCCGGTAAATAAGATATCGTACGCGCTAGTTGTGCCTGTAAAACCGGTTCGTTTGGGAAGTGACTTCGGTAAACTAGATCACGTCGATATTGCAATGCTTATAGATGGTATTCTAAACATCAGAATATGTGTTAGAAACATGCATCAAACTAGCCTCTTGAATAGAAGATCCGGCGAAATCTATCACCTTGTTATTCGGATAATAAAATAAGGAGTAGAAGAGAAAAATTTTCTGATTGAAAATAGACGAATCAGAAGATTCTAATCGTATCAATTCTAGTTATCTAGTTATCATAGTTAAGTGAACATCTGATTATCTCAGCTAAAATTCTGATTGATATAGTTAGAAATCTTCTGGTTTGTCTATTTTCAACTAGAAAATTTTTCAATATAGAAATTGATTAGCAGCGAATAAATTATACATTTGATATAACATTCAAATCATTACCTCGAATCATTTGTATTGAATGTATTGAAATTAGAAAATAATTGAGATACATTAATTTGTTCTCAAAAAATAATTCTTATATTATTATGCCTTCAAAATGCTTTTTACTTTTTCTTGGCAATATACCAAATAAAAATCGTTTACTTTTCGCAGCGGAGACAAATTATTATCTGATATTACAGTCAATCGGGTTTGCATTGAATACATTAAAACTATAAAATAATTGAGAAAAATTAAATGTTTTAAAAAAATTAGATTATTTCTTCTTAGATTATCATGCCTTCAAGATGCTATTTATTTAATTTTATTGTATCAAGTATTACAATATCTTTTAAGTTATTTTCATTCATTATAAGTTTTTTCTTCGCTAAATTGTTAAAAAAACAGTATGTCTGTTGAGTTAAAAATCTTGATGTTTTTTTTAAGAAAGTTTTTTCTCGAGGGAATCTACGAAGACCTCACGTAACATTGTACGCGATAAATCAAAGGATTAAACTGACTGTGCCTTATAACGCTGCTAAACCCAATTAAAAAATCATGAAATATTTTCTCAGTTCAGAGATAATTTGAAAATCAGGATTATATCGAGGTACTTCTATAGTCCCTCGCCATAGCGTAGTATAGCGAGGCCATTTCGAGTTTCCTCGTGAGCAATTAACCGATTAACTTCGAAAATCGCAGGAGAAAAGAAGCGGAGTGAAAAAAAAAACCAAAAGAGCGAGGCAAATTGTACAATTTCGCGACGACATTTATGCAGAATAACGAGGCGCGGCGCGGGGAATGGGGGATTAAAAAGTACTTATTACCGAACGGTTCCCGACCATTGCTAACTTCGTGCAGTTACAGGCAGACAGTAGAAGTAATTAGCCGAGATGCAGAGAAAAACAATAAGAAAGCAAGTGGGGAAAATGGAAGATAAAGACAAGAGAAAAGAAAAAAGACGAGGGAAGGAGGAAAAAAGAAAGAGCGAACTTTGGCAATGTCGTCGTCGTCGTTATATTTCACGACGACGAGAAGACCTCGTTACGAGCAAACTCTTAATTCGTCTTTTCAATGAAATCATTTCTTTACTTAAGACGGCTTTGGGGAGAGTATAGTCGCGGATTTCTAAGAGAATGTTCTCATTAAAATATATAACGTGTCGCGACAATGCATTACGACGCGTATTATCATATATATCAGACGATTCCTATATCTGACGAAACTACAGTTCGCCACATTATAGTGCACATCGAACATCTACCCTTTTTAAATGCTGTTTCACGTAGCGAAGAGCTCAAACGAAATCCCGACGTTCATATCGATGGCGAAGAGAAAGTCGAAATAATTGAATATTTTTAGGAAATAAACAACGAAAATTCTATTTTCTATTCCATTAATGTGGTGATAGTTTAAATGTGGAAAAATTTAAAATTATTTTTCAACATCTCTATAACATTACTAAAGGTTTTTAATTTAAATATTAAATATTAAATATTAAACCAAATTCCTTTTTTATTTCGGAGAAATTTGAGTGTAAGTAAGCTTAAAAACAAAGTCTCATATTGTAAACAGAGAGCTGATTTATTACGCTTGAATTTAAATTAAAACGATCATAATTTAATTATAAAAATAAAAAAATATATACATAGAATAAGTCATAAAATATAAACATACAATTTTATCTACACTATCAAGCAAAAGATTATAAAACCAACTTTGACGTAATGTAATATTTTAAAATATTTTGATGCCAGTAAACAATTATTTTTAAGCTACAATCTGCATATAATATCCATCATCTTTTTCCATAAAATTCACAAATTCGCTGAATACTTTGAACACAGAAAATTGCAATATTCATGATAAAACGATATGTGAAAAGCTTTTATAGAATATTCATGTTGATTGTTATTCCAATAACGATAAAGGTCCATAAAGAGACACCGGATTGTATTACTTAATGAGTGTACTTAACATCCAAACGCTTTGCAATTCAACAAATAACATTCTATAGAAATATAGCGAATCATTGTGTCCAATAAATGTAATATTTCTCTCGCCGTATGCTATTATGCAGCTTGTATAGTAGAAAAGTACTCACGTGTAGCATAAGGTTCACGTAGAATAGCGATTTTGTCGATCGTCACTATTCGGACAAAAAGCTTACTGAAATAATCCGTCATACCTGAAACAAAATAAACGGTAGAATATGAGCATGACTTGTTCGGTCGGATCATTTTGGTCGGCATTAATTGGAAAATAATAATGTTATATCACGAGCACGTTTAATCCGACCGAAAGAGATTTGGCACACGCGTATTTTAATAACGCGCTAAATGTCACTTCACGCATTTTGCTGAACTCAAAATCTCGTAAATTTACTTAATAGTGCTTATCATCGCCGTCGAGCTTTACGTTCTATCACGAATAGTATACCCGCTTTTGATCTTGATTTATCAGCCTTTTCAGTGCTGCGAGCATTCATAAACAGGCTAACGCATTCGTTTTTTGACTTAGCGCTTTGCAAGTACCTTCGCAAGACTGTGCTTGAAAGTTTAGCAAAAGATACAAAACGGAATCTTGTTATTTGAAAGCAAGCGCTAACAAGCAAAAATAAAATTCTGGAGAAATAAGGAACAGTCTCGACGTATAGAAAACGTTTATGTAACTTGCAAGATATCGTCTGTCTATTGGAATAGATACTCTTTTAAAAATACGGAACTTGAGACGTGATAACTTGCTCTTCTTTAAAAATTTAAAACAGTTCTTCTGTTCTCTCCAAGAAGAACGAATTCATTTGTATTTATGACAAATAACGTAATTTGTTTCAATCTACATCATATTTATCATAACGTGAGCCGTAATGTGTTCAATATTAAACAATTTACTTAATGAGATTTACCGTACTGTTTTCATTGGATATTAACGAACGCTAAATAGAAACAAGAAAAATATTGGGTAAAAAGTACAGGTGGACAGCACAGAATAGAGAAGCAGGATAATAGCAATGAAATTCGTATTTCGTACACATCATCAGCGATATTAGAATAACAAATTTGCGCAAAATGCTATGGATATGTATAGGATAATAGGCTCACGTACGTATAAAGTTCTACTGGGTTCTACACGGTACAATGATATACCTCAACAGGGGGGTAAGTCGTTGACAGGAGGATAATATAGGAACGGATTTAAAGCAGCTGTGTGTTCTCGGAAGATATGTGGATAGGGATTATTTCGATATAGAAGTCAGCGCTTTATCTTTCATACCGAATATATCTAGTTAACTCAATACAAGCGTAATTTCAGCATGTCAGGTAACATTCGATAGAATCACATAACTTCGTAAAGAAACTAAATTATTTAAGGATGGATCAGGTGTATAATATGTAAAAACAGTTGAATAAAGTCAATATTTATATTTAATAACATAATTTTATTATAATTTAAATGAAAATATTTGTCATTTTATCATCATTCTTTTTTAACAACATGTCTACTTCTTATTGAAATATTATTTATTCCAGACTTTAAATCACCGTCAAACTTTTTGCGTTACTTTCAAATGCAATATAGAAATAGTATAGAAAAGCTTATAATTTTCTCATACTTTCATCATTTTTATTAAAAAAATGTAACATGCATTCTTAAATCACTTAAAATTTGTATTGTATTAAAATTACAATTTTTATACAATTTCTTCTTATTGTCTCAGAAAGATACACTCCGAATATATTGATCCAGAATCTAGCTGTTCTTCTTATCCCAATTAGTTCAAGTACGTAAGAGAAATTACTGGGAGAAAATGCGTATCCTATCCGAAAGACGATGCTCGAGAAGTGTTCTTCCTCTCAAAGACTCCTTCTTGTGCGCGCCGGTGCATTCTGAATCTCCGATACGGATTCCAGTTTTCTCGAGAGATCAGGCAGTCTCGTCTGGCGTCTATCGAGCGTGCAAACGCCATCGGGGACGTTCCTCCGCATATTATTATACGCATACAACTACGCGACGCAATGCAATGCGACGCGACGCAGCGTTTACAGTAAAGGCGCGTCATAAACGGCGCGAATGGAAGATAAACGGATATGCTTTACGTCCTCCTTTAAGAGGTCCCGGTAGAATAGGAGAAGACGGTGGTCGTCATCGGCGCCAACGCCACTAGCGCACACCAATTAACACATTGTTAATGCCGCCGCGATTAACGCCAGATACGCGTAGTGCGCGTATAACCGCCGATCGAATATTAACGACCGCTATTACCATTCTGGCACGAAACTCGGCCGCATAGATCGGCATTAAACCACATCAGTAGTAGAAAGAGATTATTAACTGACAGGCGTCTGCCTTCGGATTTCTGATGTATTAGGACTAATTAGAGTAAACTCTAATTAGGATAAGATGGCCATAGTTTTATATCTTTATTGTTTAAAGTAATAAATACTATCAAAATTAAAGAGAAAGTTAACAGAAATTTAATATTATTAAAATATTAACACATAGTCCAAAACCGCGAAATTCTTTATTAATTATAAAAAGTACATATGCCTATAAAATTATACGTGATCGGCAATAAAAAAAAATTTAGAATTGAATTTTCTATTAAAACTTTTTGTTTGCATATTAAACATTTATTACACAGCGCTCATTTTATTTTTACACCAAATATTTTACTTTTAAAATATTTTACCTTTTTAAAATTAATATTTAATTATTTTATTAATTACTAATATTCATTATGAATTATTATTCTATACAAATTGTTATATCTGTGATAAAACATATTTGCATATATCACATTTAGATATGCCCAGAGGAAGTTGCACGAAAGTTTGATTATCAAGATGAATACAAACGCGTCTGAATTCAATGCAGATAAATAATGCAAGCTGCGTTATACGACATCACAAAATCCATCAAAATCTCAAACTGTACGTTTTTCCGCAAATAATGTATAGCTCTATAAACGACGGAAATGCCATTAAAATTTTATTCACCGCTGTAAATATATTGATATTAAATGCATGTTTTCGATTATCAATTCTCAAGCGAATTGCGCCGAAGCTTAAATAAATCCATCGCCATCGCTGCATTATAAACTCGTTGGTAATTTCGCGACGCGGCGACGTTGACGCGAGGCAAAAAGCGGACAACGATCCCCGTCGGCATGACGGCAGATAAAAACATCGGATTTACGAGATTATACAAATAATAGCAGCACGGTGGCTCCATAAAATCCACAACTCGTAGTTTAAAATCGTTTGCAATTGCCCGGGAGGCGGTCTCCTCTTGAAAACTACAGGAAAAGACGTCAAACTTTGAAGTTTGCGAAGACTTATCGTCGTATATATATTTATAGTCTTCCAGATTCTTCTAGAAGGTCACACAGCACTTTCGCTTATCCGTGTAAATGTACAAACGATACAAGATGTTTGCGAAAGTATCGGGAAAAGTGAAATTTAACTATGCTTTTAAATTTTTATTCATGAAACGATTATATTTATATTTCAACAACTATCAATAATGTCAATAACATTTCCGATAATTCGCTTGAAATTTTATTGAAAATAACGCTAAGTTTCATTCAATTCTAAAATATTTTTTATGTAATTAAGGAATTACCTTGTCTGAATTAAATAAACGAATTAAAATGAGTCAAGGATTTTAATAATAGAATTTTTTTAAAATAACTTGTATTTTAAAAGACTGAAAATGAGAAGCTGGTAAGATAATACGGACAGAAAATCAGAATTTATGTGTATACATATGAGAATATATACAAGAAAATATATACTTGAGATAATATATACTTGAGAGGAAATTTTCAATTAATGAATACCGAGTAATTTTATTATAATATGAAAATATCGTTTTCGTTGCATTAATAAATTAATGAAATGTAATTAAGATTTATGTTTTCTCAGCGCTGCTAATTTCATTTTAAAAAATTAGCACGTTTTGATCAAATTATCAAAATATGCGCCGCATTTGACGGAACTTTAATATAAAACTCACAAATAATAATCGCAATTTCGAAAAGACATATAAATAACATAAAGCAGCACGATATAACGTAATATCGTGAGATATACGATACTATATCAATACTCGTAGACGTCAATCTTGATGTAATCAACTTCAAGAGAAGAGGAGAAGGAATTTGCGATAACAGGCTTGCTCATCTCTCGCAGCATTTCGGCAACGAGCGCGCCACATGCAGCCGCATGCAGTTTAATGAGCAGGCCGTCTCGCTGTCCGATACGGCTCGTCGAACCGCGAACTTGACAGGAAGAGCGAGCCGGTGCCCGATGGCTATGATATCACTTGCGTTAATATCGGCCATGCGACCGTCCGTGTAAACGCATTTCCTGATCAACGATCCGGAAGAGTCTTGCTGCGCGTCCGCCTTGTCATTTCGGAATTCCGACGGCAGCCTCACCACGAGAGATAGATGGATCGAACGATTTCGCGGTCGGATATCGAGAGCTGGAGGAGGAGATGAAGGAACGAAGGGGATGGTTTGATCGGGTGCTGAAAATACTGCCCGTCGCTGTCGAGTTTATCGGATACCCGAGGTCGATATATACGAGATACGGAAGTTCCCTAACTCCCGCAAGCCAGACGAAGAGAAGAAGAGTAAACTTCGGTTCGCCGCATCGAAGCGTCCGATCGCTTTCGCGAAGTCATCCCGGAAGTATTTCGATTATCTCCGTCGGGACGCGATACGGACCGCTGGAAGAGTGTGTCCTTATTCCGATTCGACAGCTTCATTCGAGGATTTGTCGCAGCTGACGAGTGGTTAGCGCACGAACTCCGAATCAATGAAAAATGAAGCTGCAGGGATCGATGTCGGGTAATTTTGTTTCAATTTTCGAAATCAGAGATGCGGAAAAATGTAAATTGTGACAGTAGATTAAAATATTTCAAAATTCTATAGTCAATAAAAATAATTATCGAATGCATTAATCGTAATTGGTATCTTCGTTAAGATAATGCTAATATTAATAATTATAATATTATAATGAGTATCTCACTGATATATATATATATATATATATATATATATATAAAATTCAATTAATTATTTAGTGAATTATTTATGCCGCTAATGGAGAGATAATTAAAGGAGGTAATGGCTACATTTGTCAAAAATTGCATTTATTTTAAACATAATATTGGATATGGGATAATTTTCGTTAAATTTTCATAAATCAAATCGAAATTTATGCAAAAATTTAAGTAGTTGAGTTCGTTTTATCTATTATTATATATTTTTTCTTTGAAAGATGTCACAAACATTCTTTCTTTTTTGTTGTCATAAATAAATCTATCATCTTACAGCAAGTTTCAGAATGAGCAATTTATAGTGGTAGAAGCAGTTTAAGCTCACTATGCAATTACAAGCTCGTTTTAAACTCCGTTAAGCTAGCTTCTCATTAATAACTTATTGCAAAATTACAACCTATTTACTAATAGCAACGGGTTAACTTAATGGAAATTTTAAATTTCGTCCAACACACGAGCGCATTTTGAATTCCGATTATAGACAGATATTTCCTTTCTATCTTTGTTCGTGAAAATAAATTTTACGCGTCCACCCGTCGAAATCCGAGCTAAGCGAAATTATCAGTTTCGATTCCGCAAAAATGCGCCGTTCGCAAATTATCGTGGCCAATTCTCTCGTTACCGATAAACATTCAATTCACGTTCCGTCGTGGCCCGTCCTCATTGCTCATCGGCATTGCGTTATTGTTTCCGATATCCAATCGGTACGGCTGGCGAATGTATTAACGTTGCAACAAATCAGATTTCGCGCAGGCGACGACTCGTTATTCAATCCAAATCGATCGCCACAAAAAGGATATCACAGTTCGGTCCGCGCGTAATTTCGAGGTAACCGATAAAAAGAATTACGTCGATCCCACGACAGAGCGTACCACAAATTCAGCTTTATCGAATATATCGTCAGGAAGCTTTTATGTATGTATATATATATATATATATAAAATCTTGCACTGTTCACACGTTTCTACATCACTTTTTTTCAATCGTAAATAAAAATTTATTTCGTATGCGATATAAAGCATTATTTCTTGAAATAACATAGAATAATTGTTGATCAGAAACACATATATGATTAAGCACTCTTTAAAATATTTAAACAGCGATAAACATAAAGTTAATAATTTATAAAAACTTTTTATAAAAATATAAATGCACCCAATAATATAATAATTTTAAATCCGACGAATAATAATTATTATAATTGTTATGCAATTTATTAAATGTACTAATCTAAACGTTAATTTGTACAATATAAAAAAATTACTTTTTTAATGCATAATTTTTCACTCGCGCTTATTTATTAGGGCTTGCGACTCTCTGCCGAGGACCGATGATGCATTCAATGAAAAATCTGTGAGTGGTGCTTTACACATCTATGGGAACATGTTTTCTCGAGCGAGATAACTCGATTTCGTCGAGCAAGCAAGCAAGCAATGTCGTCGCGGGAAAAAGAAGCGTAACCGATATCGGGACTCCGCCTCCGCAATTTCACCAAACCTTGCTGCAAAGGAGTAAATCGGAGATCCCAGCGTTGCGGATTACGTCGAATTCCGAAAGGCGGAAAGGGCGCTGTCGCCTCGATGTCGATAAAAAGTCTCAGGGTGGTTTTAACTTCGCGACCCCGTAATGAATAACCCGGAAGAGCCATCGGGCGGGCCATCGACCGAGATCGGCACTGGGTTGAATACGGAACAGTCCCCTCGCTTTCGACGGAGGTGATCGCTCAACGGAGAGACAGAGACGAAGAACTATAATGGTCCACAAATCACGCGATGTGGAAGAACGAAAAACTGGCCTCCGTCCTCAATGGACGGAACAATAAATCTCGGAATATTTTTAAATACGTCGTTGAGATATTATATATATGTATATCTTTCTTCTCTCTCTCAAATACTACTGTTGTGTTTCAACTCGGATACATTCAAACGCTTTTACGCGGCTACGACGTTAACGAGCGTATTCGTTCTAATCACCATCCGTCGACGCCAGTCATCCCAGACGGTGAAATACCGTAACAATCGACGGATACAGAATGCTGCCGAAAGAGATCAATGCACTGAAACTTGCAGAGATGCTCTTTAAACGCCGAGTCCATTTTTTAATGAAAATTTTTTCTGAAAAAATTTTTTTTCAGAATGATAGATGTATTTTTATAATTTATTAGAACACACTAATTAAATATTTAAGTAACTAAATAATAAATTAATCTTATACAAACGAATTCCATCGTTTTGTTACTAAAATTTAATTTAAAAAAATGTTTTATGTGATTTTACATACTTCCTTTGTCTCTTTAATGTAATCCTTATTTAAATCATTTTATGTTGTTAAATTCGTTTGTACGTTTGTAACGTGAACTTTTTATAATGGTGCTTCACGTTGAGGTTTTTCGGTAATTTAAACCGAATGAATTTCTGTTAAAGCATTTAACTGTAATCAGCGCAACTTTATGAAATTTGTGCATAATTACTGTCATTAATATTTTTGTACATTAATCCTCTGAGAATTATAATTAATACAACATTAACTTTCAGTCCCTTTGATAAAAAAAAAATAGATATATCAGTAATCATTATATTACAAGAACATTCTATTTACACGTGTAAGAAATATTTATGTCAGTTGTTATTTTTTATAATCCTTTTTCTTTTGCGTTCAATAAAGATATAAATAAAATATTATTATTAATAAAATTCCTAAGATCGTAAATGTGATTACACGATGAAATTATTATTAGTGTTATATATTATAATAAAACGCGATTGAAAAAAGCGACTACTGATAGTACACAGTTCATTTATTTAAGAATAATATAAGGTAACTTATTTCAGTACAACGTAAAATTTAATCAATTTGCGAGAGAAACTAAGCAAATAACATATGGAATAACGTTCAAGACGCAAAGAATTTTGTCGAGGTCATGATGGATGGACAATTAACGTAGCAACCAATCGATTGCAACAGCATGAAAGGATACCATTCGATAATCTTCCGTCGCTCCATCGTAGATATTGGCTAGGGTTTAATCGCTCTTATCTATTGCCGAAGTAATTTCCTTCGATCGAGGAAACTGTTCGCCGCGTTTCATTAACTCCGGCAGTCTGCTTCATCGCGCTTTTCTCTAACGTCATCGTGACGCTGTAAGTACGAATAAATGTCGCCAAATCAATCAAAACGGTGTAGAATGAAGAAAGACCACTTATATATTCTCCGAATCTTAGACTCATTTATTCTCCGATTTGTAAAAATGAAAGGAAAAATGTTTTTTCAAATTTCATATCCCCATTCTACTTTAAATTTCTTCTCAATTTTCTAGATGCATCCTTAATAAGATGTTTATTTCACAAATTATTTATTTCACAAATATATAATATTAATTATTTGAATGAGAATTTGACAATTATTACCAACTTTCAAAAACCTGGAAGGTGAATATTTTTCTTTTATAGCGAGTTTCCTCGACAAAAATGATCCCTTTCATGCATACAAAGAGAATGGCCGAGATCGAAGACTTGTTCAAGACTATCGATATTTCACATTCACGGACTTGATCCTCAAAGCGGATACATCAAAGGACGTGGAACGATGGTTTCCCAGGTAACGACGAGAGCGCTGTAACAAGGCTAATTTCTGCATCGAGTAATGTATGCCAAATTAGGAAAAGCGTAGCCAGACAATCGAATTCGCCAATCTGTTAGATAACTTGGTTCACCGATAAGTTTCGCTTAAACTGCATCCGAATTCGCGACAAGCATCCAACAAGAAAAAAAATGAATTTTTCGCAAGTTCTCCAATAATTCTTTTAGAAAAACAAAAAAATCGTCAAGATGACGTCAATATTATGCCAGAACTTTTTATAACATGATGCAAATTTTTAACGATTTTTATTTATGTCAGTAGACTGACGCCACAACTTCTTTACAACTTGCGATCGAATGAATCTATGCAAGAAATAACGAAATTTAAGTCAAGACTTCTACTATCAACAACTATTAGGAAATAATAACTTTTCAGAAATTTCTTACAGTGTTTCAAACAATTTTTTACAGTGTCAGATTTTTACAGAAATGAGATATTTATTACGCTCTTTTCAAATACATTGAAAAAAATGTACGAAATTTTAATAAATATTCGTTTAAATAATATCAACTGAATATTTACTTACAGCAAATAAATATTTACTCATTAAAACAAATGGTAGTTAAATCAAATTAATGGTTCTCGTACCAAATAAATATTATATATATTTATATACAATTAGTGTATTATTCAAACAAATATTTATTAAAATTTAGTAATTCTTTTTCAGTGTATTAATTCAAAATGCAGATACACTGCTTATAACATATTATATTAGTAGATATTATATTAGTATAATATCATTAATATCTTGATTGATAGTAGCTGTTAGTGGCATCTGCAATTAGTTTCGCAATTAGTTTCATATGAGTAATTGGTTTCAGGCTTTGAAAGGTCACTATCCACTCATGAAAACGTAAATTAACTTGCAAATCGCCGCAAGTTAGATAGATATTAATGGCGTAGAAGAATAAACAAGCGTGATGTCTACGGTGGAGAGGTAAATGTAAATTAAAACCAGTTCGCGATTAACACCGACGATCATGGCAGACGATAAAGCTATCAGGAACGGAACACGCGCGACGTTCTCGTTTCGTGCGACAGAAATTTACTTCAGTGCCACGCGTAATGGACGTGGATTAAAAGAGCGGATTACAGGGCGGTGCATACCCTGTCAAAGGGGCGAACTCAATTATCCAGTAGCGGCCGACCCTGACCAGGTGGAATTGTATCTATCTATGAGCAAAAGGCCGGTTCCATTGCAAAGGGGCAAAACGATAGGACAAATAGAAGGTCGCGAGAGCGCGAGAGGCGACACGTTCGCGCACTTTGTTAGGGATTCCGTCGATAAAAGGGCCGGCGGGGCTGATTAAGGAGCGAACGGCTTCCGCGGTCGCGGTGTAAAAGTACGCGAGAAAGAGAGTACGAAGGCGAGTAGCCGCTCGTGGTACGTGAGCAAATTACCATCCGCCTGATTTAAATTAATTTTTGTGCGCTCGCGTCCCGCTGAAAAGAATTCATTACTCTTGGAGCTGCGCTCCGGCCATTGAGACGAAAAAAGCCGATAATTCTCGCCACTGAAAAAATGCATTCGCGGAGATTCGTTGCGGTCGACATGCGGGGCGAATGAATTTTCCCGATTTTTCGGGAACGGTAAGAATGTTGAGGGAAGAAGAGTAGAAAAGTGCGCGGTAATCACGGGCCTCTCGTTCTCTTTCTTTCTCTCAGTGAATGTGAAAAGTGACTTTGTAATTGGTGAGTTATGGGGGCGTAAAACGTTGAATATCTGTGAATCGTTCGCGCGAAACTACTTTTCTTTTTTAAATAAGTATATGACACATAATTTATTTAAATATAGAGAAAAGTTATTTTGTATATCTTTTATCACACAATACTGAAAATTGTTCCTAAAAATTACATTTTAAGAAAAAAAGTAACTTTCTATGAAAATTTCTTAAGCAATACAAATACAATTGCTTTAGATTCTTTCTTGCTTTTTAGTTGTAATGTTATGTGCAAAAATCTTTTTCATTTATTCTATTATATGAGGCATGTCACAGCAAAATATTATAAGTGTCATTTTTTAAATTTTTCAGGAGAAAGAACAAATTTATTTTCTTGAAAATTATCGCTTCAAAAATTCTATAAAAATTACTGTAATAAAGATATGAGCAATAAGCTTCTGCAAAAAATTTTAATTAATTTTGCTTTTTTTAAAATCGTGTTAAAATATAATGTTGTTAAAATTTCAAAATGTTTAAATATAAATAAAAATACCAATTGCACAATTGGACTTGCACAATTTTTTTGAGTTGCATTACTCTTTTTTCTTTGCTTGTAGCGGCATTTCCACATCAAATATTATATTAGTATACGATAAAATACAGTTACCTTATAATCCATTCATCATACTATAAAACACATTTTTATGCTTGCAATTTTTGTGCTTGCAACATTTTCTCTTACATATGCAAAATATGTAATACAAAGTACATATTGCAGTAATATATTATCATCTATCATATTTTAACGAAAAGTATAATTCTAATATTTTAAAAAACTCTCGATTAATATATTTTATTTCTTTAATTAATTATGAAAATGGTTTGCACATTATGTGCATACAAATGATGTCCCACTAATTTCTAATGTATATGTATATTCTAATGATATATTGACAATAATAGCACAAAAAAACTAAAATCTTTTATATAGATATCTGCTTGATTTATTTATTTTATGTAGCATGTTTACGTATCTTTCGCCTTTCGCATATCTCACTTCTTCACAATTCTTCACAATTCTTCACGAATCGTTTTTCTAAAATGGAATATCAAAGAGAATCTTGCGACTCGTATCGATACAAGGAATCTACTTCTGAGTCCTATGAGCTATGCTAATGTGACCGAAAAGCACAATAATCCGTTGACACATGAGAGAATTCCCGCGGGCATTACAATGACGCATTGCATCGACTGTTTGCTCGTTTCTGACGTGTAATTGCGAAACAGAAAGAGTTCCACGCTCTGGTAATCGTCACCGTTATTTTTCTCATATCGCCGGATCGCAATGACAGCAGTCGTCACGATTTACATGAACGACGACGTTTTCGCGATCCCGACGCGTTAGAACAACATTCTATAGATTTGAAATATAGATACATAGATTTATTTCTTAATTTATTTTCAGCACTCGTCTTTTGCACATCAATATTTTAAATTTTAAATTCATCGCTAAAAAAAAACAATTCTACAGTTCACATTGATGTGGAAGCTCAGAGATTTGGAGATTTCGACAATTCCTGTTGTGTTTTATACATAACTTTCAGATATTCACTTTCTGGCATTTCGTCAACTATGAATTATTCATAATTTTGTAAAAATTCCACGAAAAATTTCGTTCTAACTGAATAAATTTCTATAGAGAATAACGAACAGAATACACATAAATGCCATATAGCATCAACGGAATCCGTTCCGAAAAATTAAACAAAATTACGAATATGTCGGAATATCTTTAACGCGAATAAAAAAAATTAAGTGCAAGATAAATGTAAAAACTGCTGCATTATATGCGTTACGCATTGCGAATAACATTCCGAGTCTACTACTGTAGTAATATGCAATAATAGTGCATTCGCAATGCGCACATTTTGTCTACTTTCTTAATAAAAGAATTAAGTACCTGTGTTTTAGTTTGTGCAAATTAAGATGCGCGTCCCTGTCGGAATTGGCGTAAGTGATGATCCTATAATTTTTGCATGCCAACAGTATCATTCCGACAATTTATTTGGCTTTGTAAATTACTATAAAAGTAATGTGAAAAATAGAATCGAGAATAGAACCTGTTAAAAATTATATTACAATGTTCCGGACGAATAATTCTACACATTCATTTGCGAATTACAGCGTATTGTTTCATTGCACTTTACGCACAATTAAGCGTATAATTCTTTCGTATGTTCGTATGTTTTTTGAAATTCAGTTAGAGATTTATTCCGCAAAATAAAGTGACAGAAAAATATTGCATGTTCTAAAGAGAAATATTAAACTAAATATAACTAAAACTCAATGTTAAACATCAAATTAATGGTCTTGCAGAAATATCATTTAATTTTTTATGTAAAATTTAGTTGTCATTGATCGTGCCATCATCACAGAATAAAGCAATTTTATTAATATAATATACATTGTATCTTGGCATTTTACTATATTAATATTTGAAATTATCATAATTTATAGTGTAATTTTTTCATGTTAGAAAAAATTATATATATGATTATTATGACTAACATTATAGCAGTAATAATAATAAAAATGGAACTCTTAATTATTTTACTCTGCAATATTATAATATAATCACTAAAATTAAATTTACATACATTTCTCTCATATATATTGTAATAGAAAAAGAGAATACTATTCAGATCTACCACCATGTATTTGCAATTTTCCCTTTTATCCTACTTCAGAAAAACTGAATTTGTATGCATGTTCTAGAATATAAGTACAAATTACTATAGACTACTGTTTATTTGTTTCTAAAAAGAATCGAAATCGCATATTCGACTTCTATTTCGTATCATATTACTTTTATTTTGCGTACCAATAAGTAGATACTTAGAAAATGCCGATCATGATATTTTCTTACGGAGCTATCTTCTTCTCTCGGAGGAGACGACGAGAATATTTGCATTTTACAAAATGCCGAAGAAGGGCCACGGTCTAAACGGATGTAAGCCGGCGAAATCAGGGCGACCCGTGTCGTTACTGGCAAAGCGGCAGACTGCCGCTTTCTCCGTGGATGGTATCCACTTCGCGGTACAAGGTGGGTTGCTGCCACGCCGGTCGGAGGAATAAATTGGGAGCAATTCCGTACCGCCAGGCTGGAATAGACTCCGACACGAGAGAACTCGGAGAGAGGTAAGAAGGTGGAAAAGTGGTAGCGTATATCGGGGTGAGATCGCCGTGCTACTCGCCTAACATTTCCATTTTCATTTAGTTCCGGGATCCACGACGGCGTCCCGACGCGTGTCGTCGTTGTGCTGAATGCAACAGGAGAGACTGAACGGAAACGAGAGGCGGTAATTCGCTAGGGGAGAGGGGGAGAAACTTAATCGAAGCCAATAAACATCGACCGGGGGATAATTCGTGCCCGGTCAACTCGTCCGTGGTTGCCACGCAAATTCCACGACAAATGACGCGATCGAAAGTAATTCTCGCTACTGCCATGATATCGTGATATTGAAAATCGTTATGGTAATTAAATGTACGAAGTATCAAGTGAATAATTTTTATACGGAAAAAAATAATTTTGCTAAACTATTTAAAAATTTAGCTAGATACAGATCTGAAAATAATTTTGTTGGACCTTCAAAATAATTATGTAGACGCTCAAACTTGCTAATATGTCAAAACTTTTTGCAGTATTGCTTTATCATGTTAGAGATTCCTAATTATTAATTTTGATAATTAATTATTTTCATATCTATGTATATCTATAACTAAATTTTTAGATATTTCAGCAAAATCGTTCTCTCCTTACATTAATCTATATTTAATTAAT
>Ga0157364_1000799_pt1 | contig 23982 bp, 20 predicted proteins | sample AttsexASBM2_FD_111476 | JGI IMG/M metagenome (GOLD analysis project Ga0157364, IMG submission 111476) | Fungus gardens microbial communities from leaf cutter ant in Ribeirão Preto, State of São Paulo, Brazil - Atta sexdens ASBM2 | ecosystem: Host-associated > Fungi > Mycelium > Unclassified ...
ATCTCAGGGTAGGTTGAGATTTGACCATTGTGAGTGATTTCCTTCAAAGTCCTTACGACAGAATGTCGCTAGCCAGATAACAAAAAAGAAAATGCCCGGCAGATAAACAGCATCAGCTTTATTCACTTAACCTAAAAAAGCAGTGAAAGCGGGAATAAAGCACATTAAATAACAGCACTTGGCCGGTGGAAAGCAGATTACCGCATAAAATCTTAACTGGCGAGAGCTTTCAAGTAAATTTTAAGCAATTTTTTGATATGAATTAAATTCTGATTTCTTCGCCTGATCTTTTTACATGGAATTCCCGCCATGATGGTTTCGTAGTAGCTTAATAACCTAGCTAATGATTTGTTGGGTGAGCATTTTGTGTGCACAGCTTATTTTCGCCTATATTGAAATAATTCCTTTAATTCTCAACGAATAGACCTCGGTCCAATACCGACGATGCGCTGAAGTGAGGGGGGATCATTATGGTGCAACAGCGGGTGGTATGCACCTTAAGTGATCATCATTTACGTGCAGTCAGCTGGATCTGGTTCCAGCCTCGGAAAATAATTGTTTCGCCCGTTATCCCCTATATTGCGGCTTGGGATAGGTTAAGACTATTCTTATTTATAAGTGATGATTATTTATGGCACGAAAAATGCTTTAATTAGGGGGCAAGGAAATAACAACAGCAATGATCTCTAAGGTCAGCAGCAGCACAACATAATGAGGTATTTATGGCGAAGGGTGCATTTAAACAAAAATTAGGGCTGGTGGATCTCAGCCTGCTCGGCATTGGGTCGATGATTGGGTCAGGTTGGCTGTATGCAGCACTGACCAGCGCCGGCTATGCGGGGGCTCAGACTGGCTGGGCATGGGTATTGGGTGCCATTATTGTTTTACTGATCGGTTTAGTGTTTGCTGAACTCTCCTCGGCCATTCCCCGTGCCGGCGGTTTTGTACGCTACCCTAACTTTTCTCACGGTAATGTCGTCGGGTTTGTTATCGGCGTTAGCTCACTGCTGGCTTATACCAGTACGGCGGGTGTAGAAGTCGAAGCCGTACGTCAGTATGCCCAATACTGGTGGCCAGCACTGAGCCACACCGACGGTAGTCCGACCTCCCTGGGCTTCCTGGTACAGATCCTGTTACTGGTCGGCTTTTTCCTGTTGAACTACTGGAGCGTTAGCGTCTTCGGTCGTGTCAACACCATCATTACCACCTTTAAATTTGTGGTGCCGTTACTGACGATTGGTACGTTATTTATGTACTACCACGGCAGCAATTTAGACGTGCCACCACCACCACCAGGTGGCGCCCATGGCATCTTCACCTCTCTGACCGGTGCCGGGATTGTGTTTGCCTACCTCGGTTTCCGTCAGGCGGTAGACTTCGCCAGTGAAGCGAAAAACCCACAGCGTAACGTGCCGTTGTCGATCTTTATCGCCATCGCGGTCAGCTTTGTGATCTACTTGGCGCTGCAATACGCGTTTATGGGTGCTGTGCCTTCTGAAGCGTTATCAGCCCACGGTTGGGATGGACTTAAGCAGGTGTTCCAATCCCCGTATGCGGATCTGGCGCGTAGCCTGGGTATTACTTGGCTGATAAACCTGATCCTGGTGGATGCGGTGATCTCCCCAGCAGGTACCGGTAACATCTATCTGGCAGGGGCTAGCCGTGTGCTATTCGCTTGGGCACGTAACGGCCACCTATTCAAAGTCTTTGGTGAAGTTGACCCGAAATCGGGTGTGCCACGTGGCGCACTGTGGTTATCCCTGTTACTGGCGATTGCGTGGACCTTACCGTCTGAATTCCAAGTATGGGGCGGTTTGATCGGTGCAGTAACTTCCGCGACGGTGTTTACTTATATGCCAGGTCCTGTGACGCTGGGGGCTTTCCGTCGTCACCTGCCAGGTATGGCTCGTCCATTCCGTCTGCCGATGGCTGCTATCTTAAGTCCATTAGCCTTCGTCGCCAGTACTCTGCTGATTTATTGGAGTGGCTGGTCAGTGAACGAATTGCTGATCCCTGTGCTGATCTTAGCGTGGGTCGGTTATGTGGTATTTGCCAAGAAAACCGTGACCTCAGCCCGTGATCTGAAATGTGGCTGGTGGTTACTGGTGTACTACGTGCTGATCCTAGTAATCTCTTATCTGGGAACCTTCGGCGGCATCAATGCCATCGGCGCACCGACCGACATGATCCTGGCGGCGGTTGCGGCATTGGTCTGCTACTACTGGGGCGTCGCTACCAGTCTGCCGGTGCCAGAAATTAACGACCATGAAGAGCTGGAAGACTAAAAAACTGAACTTCGCTCCCTGATATGGGGCGAACCAGTTATATACAAGACGCCTACGGGCGTCTTTTTTTGTCACTGTGACAAGGGAGAGAGATCCGTGTCGCTATGACGCGGGTGATAGTAAAAGCGGTACCGGCCAAGAGTCACTACCTTGGTAGGGTGACAGCTACAATCCGCGAGATCCAAGATGATGAGTGGGACCCAAGCGCTGTAGGCCATTACGTCCAGGCAAAAAAAAAGCCTGACAGAGAACCTGTCAGGCGCCTTACGCATTGGTCGCTATAGGGATTAACGCTTCCTACGTGGCAGCTTTTTATCCAGATAATTGACCAGATAATCGCTGCCTGGCGTCAGCAGCCACCAGCTCATCCCCACCAGTACCACTGACAGAGAACCTACCGCGATATCGGTAAACCAGTGTGCACCTGCCATCACCCGCGGCGTGGCAAACACCACCAGGATAATCAGCGCCTTGATAAAGGCACGGCCACCAAAGTAGCGCCACATAAAGCAGGCGAAGATCATCAGCATCATCCCGTGGTCGCCTGGGAAGCTGTCGCTAGAACCGTCTTTGGTCGGAATGCCAGTCAGTTCACCAGCGCGGTGAGCATTCTGGAAAAACAGTGACGGGCTGCTATGTACCACCGGAATACGGTGGCCCAGTTGGTTGAGTACCACTGCACTGATAAGCATGGTAATACCGATGGCCAGCATACGATGACGGCCATTGGCGTCATTTTTACGCCAGTAAGAATAATAGAGCAGTCCCATGGCGATCAGAGAAACCACGTCAAAGCCGCGGAAGTTAGTGATCGCGACGAAAATCGCAAAGCCGTGGTGCGTCACCATACGGTCATTAAAGGCGAAGAAGATCGACTTATCGAGATCGAACCAGGCCCCGTGGTTTGCTGGCAGATACCATGAAAAAAACAGTGCAATACCGACAGCATTGAGTAACAGAATAAGAAACAGACGTGAGAGGCGCATTATATAGACTCAATTGGAATTAGCAGAGCAGGGTAGTACAGAAAAACTAAATGAAATTTCAACCTGCCGCAAATGAACAACAAAAGCACGGATAACTGACGTAACAGTCCCGCGGACGCTGACAGCAGCGCCATTATACAGATAATTGAGTAAATAAATTTGTCAAATCAAGTGATAACGTTACAACTCTGCCTACGGCCCGTGGCGGCGAAACAGTTTGTGTACGGGGTCTGCTCACCCCGTACACAAGAGCGTGTTAGTCAGCACGGCCCATATAGCGGCGCTCAGGGATATGAATACGGATTTTATCACCGTTACTCAGGTATTCGGGCACCTGAACTACCAGGCCGGTACTGAATCCGGCAGGTTTAGTACGGGCGCTGGCAGAAGCGCCTTTGATCCCTGGAGAGGTGTCGGTAATTTCCATATCCACGGTCTGGGGCAGTTCCAGAGCCAGGATCTGGCCATCCATGGTCAGGACATGCATGCCCGGGATACCGCCTTCAGGGATAAACAGCAGCTCCTCTTCGATCTGGCTTTTATTAAAGTGATAAGGCGTATAGTCCTCATCATCCATAAATACATACTCTTCACCGTCGAGGTAGGAGAAAGTCACCGCGCGACGGCTCAACGAGATAGCCTCGATAATGTCATCGCCCTTAAAGCGTTCTTCGACTTTTAGACCGGTGCGGATATCAGTAAAACGCATTTTATACAGGGTCGCTGCGCCGCGGGCGCTTGGGCTCTGCACATCAATATCTTTAACCAGCAACAGCTTTCCGTTCCAGCTTACCGCCATACCACGTTTGATTTCATTTGCCTTTGGCATTGAGGGTGTCTCTCTATCAGCAATACAGGGATCCTGCGCGCCACGTTACCCGCGCAATTCCTGCCAAGCAAGTGAAACAAGATAAATATTTTTAGCCCGCTGCGAGCGGTGCCGTTTAATGCTATGGTGGCGGCCAAAATCCCTGTCAGCCGTTAGACGGCGGTAGTTACCTTGCCGTCAACGTATCTATAAAGAGGTCAAAAATGGAGTGTCGTTTCGGCTGTGGTGCCTGTTGTATTGCCCCTTCAATTTCCAGCCCGATCCCGGGTATGCCAATGGGGAAACCGGCTAATACTCGTTGCGTCCAACTGACCGATGAAAACCTGTGTGCCATTTTTACCTCACCTTTACGCCCAGCGGTCTGTGCAGGCCTGCAACCTTCCACTGAAATGTGTCACGACGACCGTCAACAGGCGATGGTCTGGCTGCTAGAGTTGGAAAAACTGACCGCCCCTTAACCCGCCGCAGGAACAGGTGCTGAAGGTGCTGAAGTCGTTGCGTCTACGGAGGTGGGCAGCCCTAAAAGCATAACAGCAGCGCCATCATAGCCTAAGGATAAGGCCTATAATTGGAGCAATGACCTACCTACTGTCATGTGCTGAGCAACCACTGAACCGCTATTATCGTAAAGTTTGATGCTTGAGTCGGCAGCAGCCGGTTCCACAAAATTCTCTTTAAATGAGGGAATTGTGCGTAGCCTCAAAGAATCAGTCGATGAAATAAAGTATTTATTGCAGCACTATTTTTACAGTGTCTATATTAGTGAAACGTTTCAGCGCCCGGGAGAGCCACTAACTACCGGCCGAAATGTTTCTTTTTTAGCCGCTTGCTGAAACGATTCAACTAAAAAGAAAGAGTGAGGAGTCTTATGTTCCAGCTCGATGTAAAGGCGATCCATACCGCTGCTAGTGCCAGTGATAAAACGGATGCTATCCGCCAAGTCGCGGCTGCGCTGGCCGCTGCCGGAAATGTCAGCGATGCCTATGTAAACGGAATGCTGGCCCGCGAACAACAAACCTCCACCTTCCTTGGCAATGGTATTGCCATTCCCCACGGCACCACTGATACCCGCGACTTGGTGCTCAACACAGGTGTGCAGGTGTTCCAGTTTCCGCAGGGGATCCAGTGGGGAGAAGGGCAGACAGCCTATGTGGTGATTGGCATTGCGGCAAAATCTGATGAACATCTGGCGTTATTGCGTCAGCTGACCCATGTGCTGAGTGATGACTCGCTGGCTGATACCCTTAAATCCGCTTCTGCAGAAGAGCTGCGTGCCATCTTAATGGGCGAGAAGCAGGCCGCGGCGTTCCTTTTTGATAGCACGCTTATCCAGACCGATGTTGCCGCCAGTGACTTGATTACCCTGCAGGCGCTTAACGCCGGTCGGTTACAGGCAGTTGGTGCGGTAGATAGCCAGTTTGTCAGCGAAGTGATTTCTCGCCAGCCATTACATCTTGGGCAGGGCGTTTGGTTGAACGACAGTACTCGCGGTAATCAGGTGAGTGCTATCGCTGTCAGCCGCGCGGTGACACCGTTCACTGGCCCTAACTCGCTGCCAGCACAATTGCTGATCACCGTGGCGGTGGCTGACGATCAGCCCCTGACCGCACTGGGCTATCTGCATCAATTACTGATCAAACAGAAAGCCGATGCCCTTCTGAGCGCTGATAAAGCCGGCATTTTAGCGTTGCTGACCAGTGAATATGTCGAGGCCGAGGAAGTGGTGAGCGCCGAGTTCGTGATCAATAACGAGCATGGACTGCACGCCCGTCCAGGCACTGCGCTGGTCACCACTATTAAAGGCTTTAAAAGCGATATTACGGTTACCAACTTGGATGGTAGCGGTAAACCGGCCAATGGCCGTAGCCTGATGAAAGTGGTGGCGCTTGGGGTGAAAAAAGGTCATCGCCTGCGCTTCACTGCCAGCGGCGAAGATGCCGCCGCTGCCATTGCCGCTATCGGTGAGGCGATTGCCAGCGGTCTCGGGGAGGGTGCAGCATGAGTAGACGTGTCGCGACCATTACCCTCAACCCAGCCTATGATCTGGTGGGATTTGTCCCGCAAATTGAGCGCGGTGAGGTCAACCTAGTGACCACTACCGGCCTGCACGCTGCGGGTAAAGGCATTAACGTGGCCCGGGTGCTGAAAGATCTCGGCGTGGATGTCACCGTCGGCGGATTTCTCGGCCGTGATAACCAAGACGGATTTCAGCAACTGTTCAGCGAACTGGGGATCGCCAACCGCTTTCAAGTAGTTGAGGGCAGAACACGTATCAACGTCAAGCTCACCGAGCAGGACGGTGATGTTACTGACCTGAACTTTTCCGGATTCGCCGTGACCGAGAAAGATTGGGAACGTTTCAGCAGCGATTCACTGCACTGGCTGGGACAGTTCGATATGGTGTGTGTCAGCGGCAGTCTGCCGCAGGGTGTTTCACCAGAGGCTTTCACGGATTGGATGAGAGCACTGCGCAGCCTCTGTCCGTGCATCTGTTTTGACAGCAGTCGCGCCGCTCTCGAAGCCGGATTAAAAGCGGCTCCTTGGCTGGTAAAACCTAACCGTCGTGAACTGGAAACCTGGGCCGGTAAACCGTTACCCGAACTCCAAGATGTGATCACCGCGGCGCATCAACTGCGCGATCAGGGCATTGCCCATGTGGTGATTTCGCTGGGTGCAGAAGGGGCGCTGTGGGTCAATGCCTCAGGAGAATGGTTGGCAAAACCACCGGCCTGTGAGGTGGTCAGTACCGTTGGGGCTGGGGATTCCATGGTCGGTGGCCTGATCTACGGCTTGCTAATGGGAGAGTCCAGTGAACATACCCTAAGGCTGGCTACTGCGGTGGCAGCAATGGCCGTTAGCCAGAGTAATGTAGGTGTTGCTGACAGAACAACGCTGGCGGCAATGATGGCACGTGTTGATTTACACCCCGTGCACTGACAGCAGGAGAGGAATTATAAATGAAAACGCTGCTGATAACTGATGCAACACTGGGTAAAGCCAGTGCCTTTATGGCCGCTCAACAGGCGGCAACCGCGGTGGAAGCCAGTGGGCTGACCCTGACTTCTGTTGCCAGCGATGCTGAATTGGTGGTGGTAGCAGGCAATACTGTTCCCGCAGACCCGGCCCTGAGCGGGAAAAAACTGTGGCGTGGTGAATTACAAGCGCTGCTGGATGATCCACTGGCTTTTTTAACCACCGCCCGCCAACAGGCCACGCTCTGGCAACCGGCTGCCGAGGAGTCAGTGGGATCGGCTGCACCCGCGGTCACCACTGAGAGTGCCAAACGTATCGTTGCGGTTACTGCCTGTCCGACCGGCGTTGCGCATACCTTTATGGCCGCTGAGGCTATTGAGGCGGAAGCGAAAAAACGTGGCTGGTGGGCAAAAGTCGAGACCCGTGGTTCTGTGGGAGCGGGTAACCCTATCTCTGCCGAAGAAATTGCCGCTGCCGACCTGGTGATTGTGGCGGCGGATATTGACGTTGATCTGGCAAAATTCGCCGGTAAACCGATGTACCGTACGTCAACTGGATTGGCGCTGAAGAAAACTGCTCAGGAATTTGATAAAGCGCTGAGTGAGGCTAAACCTTACCAGCCAGCGACCCGTGGTGCTAAGCCAGCTGTTGACAGTGATAGCGGTCAAGAGAAAACTGGTGCTTACCGGCATCTGCTGACCGGGGTCTCTTATATGCTGCCGATGGTAGTAGCCGGTGGGCTGTGTATTGCTTTGTCGTTCGCCTTCGGCATCAATGCCTTTAAAGAAGCCAATACCCTGCCTGCAGCACTGATGCAAATAGGTGGCGGCAGTGCCTTTGCCCTGATGGTGCCGGTTCTGGCAGGGTTTATTGCTTTCTCGATTGCTGACCGTCCAGGCTTAACGCCAGGCCTTATCGGCGGGATGTTGGCCAGCACTACCAGCGCTGGTTTCCTCGGCGGCATCATCGCTGGGTTTATTGCCGGTTATGCGGCCAAATTTATCAGCACCCGGTTGACGCTGCCACAGAGTATGGAAGCGTTAAAACCGATACTGATTATTCCGCTGTTGGCGAGTTTGGTCACTGGTCTATTGATGATCTACGTGGTTGGCAAACCGGTCGCTGCCATTATGGAGTGGTTGACTGCCTGGCTGAGTAATATGGGTACTGCCAACGCAGTGCTGTTGGGGGCGGTACTGGGTGGCATGATGTGCACCGATATGGGGGGACCGATCAATAAAGTGGCCTATGCGTTTGGTGTCGGCTTATTAAGCAGCAAAGCTTATGGCCCGATGGCGGCGATCATGGCTGCAGGGATGGTACCGCCGCTGGCAATGGGCCTGGCGACCTTGTTGGCCCGTAAAAAATTCAACAAAGGTCAGCAAGAAGGGGGTAAAGCGGCGCTGGTTCTCGGACTGTGCTTTATCTCTGAAGGGGCGATCCCGTTTGCGGCCAGAGACCCGATGCGGGTGATCCCATGCTGTATGGTCGGCGGGGCAGTGACCGGAGCCATATCGATGGCGATAGGTGCCAAGTTAATGGCACCGCACGGTGGCCTGTTTGTGCTGCTGATCCCAGGGGCGATCACACCGGTACTGGGTTATCTGCTGGCGATTATCGCCGGAATGTTGCTGGCGGGAGTGGCTTACGCACTCCTGAAAAAACCGGAGCCGGTCACCGCCTAACTAGCGATGATTGAGAGCGACAGGGCGCGGAATGCGCCCTGTTTGTTTTTCCTGTTTTAGACCCCGTCGGCAGCGTTCTGCTGGGCTTTCAGCCAAGCAATTTCATCTTTCCAGATATCCGGATTAACGGTTTCTAGGATCAGCGGGATGCCGTCAAAGCGCGGATCTTTCATCAGCCAACTGAACACCGTAGTACCAATATTCCCTTCCCCTAAGCTGTGGTGACGGTCGACTCGACTACCGAATTCGCTTTTAGCATCATTCAGGTGCATCCCCCGCAGATACTCAAAGCCGACCACCTTATCAAACTCACGGAACGTGGCTTCACAGTCTTCAACGCTGCGCAGCTCATAGCCCGCCGCGAAGGCATGGCAGGTATCGATACAGACACCGACTCGGCTTTTATCTTCGACGTGATGGATGATTTCGGCCAGGTGCTCAAAGCGGAAACCGAGGTTGCTGCCCTGACCAGCGGTATTCTCGATCACTGCGGTCACGCCGTGGGTCTGATCCAGAGTCATATTAATGGATTCCGCAATCAGCTTCAGGCACTGCTGTTCGGGGATCTGTTGCAGATGGCTACCTGGGTGGAAATTCAGTAACGTCAGGCCCAACTGTTCGCAGCGCTGCATCTCATCGAGAAAAGCCAACCGAGATTTTTCCAACGCTTCAGCCACCGGGTGACCGAGGTTAATCAGATAACTGTCATGCGGGAGGATCTGTGCACCACTGAAGTGATATTTTTCGCAGGCCTCACGAAAAGCATTGATGGTTTTAGCAGAGAGATCAGCGGCCCGCCACTGACGCTGATTTTTGGTGAACAAGGCAAAGGCTGTGGCTTCCAATTCGTGGGCACGCAGGACGGCATTTTCCACCCCGCCGGCCGCGCTGACATGGGCACCAATATACTTCATAACTGTTTCTCCTGACTTGCGGGTTCTGTATTGGCGTTTATGATACCTGATGGATCACGACATCACATGCCAAAGCCACAGATCCACTGCTGCACCGCCGATAATCAGCCATAAAAATACCATCAAACCTAACAACAGCGGTTTTCTTCCGGCCTGTTTCAGCTCACTGATACGGGTACTAAGTCCTAGCGCCGCCATCGCCATTGTCAGCAGTAGACTGTCACCTTGGCGGATCATTGCAAGCACTGGAGCAGGGAGCCAGCCCAGGGAGTTTAGGCCGGCGATCATGATAAATCCTAGCGCAAACCACGGGAAGGTCACCGCCTGTTGTTCCTCAGTGACATGACCGTTGCGGTGGCGCAGCCACTGACCGAGCAGTAACAAGAAGGGGGCTAGTAGCATCACCCGCAGCATTTTCGCCACCACCGCGCTGTTCTCCGCGTGTGGACTGATGGCATGTCCGGCCGCGACTACCTGTGCTACCTCGTGGAGAGTGGCTCCGGTATACAGCCCGAACTGGCGGTCGGTGACTGACGGTAAGCTGTGGCGGGCAAACTCCCACAGTAACGGATAGAGGAAGATCGCGCAGGTGCCAAATAGCACGACCGTGGCCACCGCGACTGCTACTTTACCGGCGTCGGCCTTGATCACCGGCGCAGTGGCCAGCACGGCTGCCGCACCACAAATGCTGCTGCCGGCACCGATCAACCATACCGTTTGCGGGTCCGCGCGTAATAGACGGATGCCGAGAAAACAGGTCAGTAAAAAGGTACTGCTGAGCATGATCACATCGGTAAGCAAGCCGGGCAGACCAATACTGCCTATCTGGCTAAAGGTAACATTAAAGCCATAGAGAATAATCCCTCCTCGCAGCAATCTCTGTTTGCTAAAGGTGACCCCGGGGTGGGCCATCGCGAGTATGCGAGACGGTAATAAATTTCCCACCAGCATTCCGCAGGCAATCGCTAGGGTGAGGGAGCCGAGACCGAGGCTCGCCAGCCACGGCAGTTGTAATGACACTAGTGCGCTGCCGGTAACCAGCGCACACAGCAGCAGACCCGGCAGAGAGGCGGGAACAGGGAGGTGGGTTTTTCTTAGAGGATAAAGGATCATGGCAGGCTCCGGTAATCAGTGACTAGCCTCTATGCTGCCGGGGTTTTATATAAAAGAGAAATTCATTATATTTTTATAATTAACCGGTTAAATTGGTAAGTAATGGGTCATCTCGGCCTTCATCTTTAAGGATACTGAATTTTGCATATCACTCTGCGGCAACTGGAAGTTTTCTGTGAAATTGTCAAAAGCGGCTCTACCACCCAAGCCGCGCAGCCTCTGGCATTGTCCCAGTCTGCGGTCAGTGCGGCACTGGCGGATCTGGAGCACCAACTCTCGGTACGCCTGTTTGACCGGGCGGGCAAGCGACTGGTGGTCAATGAACATGGCCGCCTACTTTACCCGAAAGCGGTGTCTCTGCTGGAACAGGCACGGGAAGCAGAGCAGTTGTTTGTTGAGGATGATGGGGCAATACGTATCGCCGCCAGCAGTACCATCGGTAATTATCTGCTGCCCGCGATGATGGCTGACTACCGCCGAGACTTCCCAAGGGCACCACTGGAGTTAACCGTCGGTAATAGCCAGGAGGTGATCCAGGCCGTCAGCGAATTTCGCGCCGATGTCGGACTGATCGAAGGGCCTTGTCATGTGGCGGGGATCAACAGTGAAAGCTGGCTACAGGATGAACTGGTGGTGTTTGCAGCCCCGGAATGCCCGTTATTTGAGAGACCGGTGACCCTGAACCGCCTAGCAGCGTCTAGCTGGATCTTGCGAGAGCGGGGGTCCGGTACTCGGGAAATTGTTGATTACCTGCTGCTGTCTCACCTGCCGCATTTTAACGTGGCGATGGAACTGGGTAACTCAGAAGCCATCAAACACGCGGTGCGTTACGGTATGGGGATCAGTTGTCTGTCGCGGCGGGTGATTGCCGATCAACTGGAAAACGGCAGCTTGCGACAGGTAGAGTTACCATTGCCCGCGCTGACCCGTACGCTGTACCGCATTCATCACCAACAGAAACATCTGTCCCGATCGCTGAACCGGTTTCTCTCCTACTGCCGTGAGCCTGAAGCCCCGCCGGTCTTCGTAACACCGTGTGGGTGATGCTGTTGCTTATAATTATTAGAGGATCATGAAGGTAACTTATAACCCGGTGGTAATGCTATACAGTCTAGGGTTAGCTGCTACAATCGCGCCTCATTTTTATCCAGCATAGTGTTTACTGATGAATAATAACTCAAATACAACAGATAAGCCCGGCCTGAAGCGTGTGTTGAAAGCCCGTCATCTGACGATGATTGCGATCGGCGGTTCAATTGGTACCGGGCTGTTTGTCGCCTCTGGGGCCAGTATTTCTCAGGCAGGCCCTGGCGGGGCGCTGCTGTCTTACGCCATCATTGGGCTGATGGTGTACTTTCTGATGACCAGTCTCGGTGAGCTGGCATCTTACATGCCGGTTTCAGGCTCTTTCGCGACCTATGGCGCCAAATATGTGGAAGAGGGCTTTGGTTTCGCCCTTGGCTGGAACTACTGGTATAACTGGGCGGTCACGATCGCTGTGGATCTGGTGGCTGCGCAACTGGTGATGGGCTACTGGTTTCCAGAGGTGCCGGGCTGGATCTGGAGTGCGCTGTTCCTCGGAGTGATCTTCCTGCTGAATGTAGTGTCGGTCAAAGGTTTTGGTGAAGCCGAGTACTGGTTCTCATTAATCAAAGTGGTCACCGTGGTGATTTTTATCATTGTCGGTCTGATGATGGTCACTGGCATTATGCGCGGCGGCGAACAGGGTGGTTGGCATAATTGGACAATCGGCGATGCACCTTTTGCCGGCGGCTTTTCCGCCATGATTGGCGTGGCGATGATTGTGGGGTTCTCGTTCCAAGGTACCGAATTGATTGGTATTGCTGCCGGTGAGTCCCAGGACCCAGGCAAAAATGTGCCGCGTGCTATGCGTCAGGTATTCTGGCGTATCCTGCTGTTCTATGTGCTGGCCATCCTGATTATCAGCCTGTTACTGCCGTACACTGATCCACGTTTGTTACATAACGATGTGCAGGATGTCGGGGTCAGCCCGTTTACGCTGGTGTTCCGCAATGCGGGATTGTTGTCAGCCGCTGCGGTGATGAATGCTGTGATCCTGACTTCGGTACTGTCTGCGGGTAACTCAGGGATGTATGCCTCTACCCGGATGCTGTTTACCCTTGCCCGTGAAGGCAAAGCGCCAAAGATGTTTGGTAAATTGACCGCCAGTGGGGTGCCGCGTAATGCCTTGATCGCCACCACCGTGGTCGCAGCGCTCTGTTTCCTGTCCTCGAGGTTCGGGAACCAGACTGTGTATATGTGGCTGCTGAATACTTCGGGAATGACCGGTTTTATTGCTTGGCTGGGTATTGCCATCAGCCACTACCGTTTCCGTAAAGGCTATGTGGCCAACGGTCATGACCTGTCGGCACTGCCTTATCGCTCAGGGCTGTTCCCGCTGGGGCCGGTATTTGCGTTTGTGCTGTGTCTGGTGATCACCCTCGGCCAGAACTATCAAGCATTCTTAGCCGATAAAATTGACTGGTCCGGTGTGGCAGCGACCTATATCGGTATTCCACTGTTCCTGATCATTTGGTTCGGCTACAAGCTGACCCGTGGCAGTCGTTTTGTGAAATACCATGAAATGGAATTTCCGGCGGTGACCAAAGGGGAGTCATGATCGGTCACACGTTGAGTGCGTAAAAAACCAAAACCCATGCCGAGCATGGGTTTTTTATGCTTAAAAATAAAACCATTAAGATTTAAGCAGCGTCATCATTTGTCTGTGCTGCTGTTTCTGCTGCTGGATCATGCCGCGAGCGAGTTTCAGCAGAGCCGGATCTCGTCCGAGCTTCAGTTCAGCCGTGGCGTAACCGATGGCCCGCTGATGATGTGCCGCCATCAGCCAGTTAAACTGGCGATCGGCATCGCCGTTTAACGGTTGACGAAATGCCTGCCGGGCCTGGTTATCGGCGGCCTGCAATAACTGTTTCTCTTGTTGATAGCGCGGGTCTGTGGCGGGTAGCGGACTGACTTGGCTGCTGACCGGGGCATTACGGTCGCGGTGGGCAAGGATGCCGGAGGCGATCGCCCGCAACTGAGGATTCTGGCCGTCATGGATTTCCGCTTCTGATAAGCCGACACCGGTCAGGTGCTGAGGCACCAGAAAGGTCGCAAAGTCATGGTCAATATCTCCGGACGGCGGATGCTGATCAATACGTTGTAGATATTGGTGGCTTTGCTGTAACAGTGCCGGTAACTCCGCGGACAGGGCTGGACGCACACACAATAGCACTGGCACTGCCAGCCATAACGTGTTGAGTAATATTGACGGACGTCGGCATAAAGACGCGGATAACATCGTTATTCTCCTTCAGCGGGTGTCAGGTGGCCTAATCAAGGGGGCGCTAACAGCCCCCCAACCTTAGGGCAGCATCTCAAAGCCATCTGCGCCTGTACAGGAAAACAGTGTTACGACATTACACCGCTCACTGAACAGTGAGCGTTTAGTCGTGTCATCAAGGCAGTAAATAACGGCCATGGAACCGCAGGTGATCTTCCACCACGCTGGCGATAAAGAAGTAGCTGTGGTCATACCCTTTCTGCCAGCGCAGGGTAAATTCAAAGCCTTGCTGTTGGGCAACTGCTTGGAGAGCCTCAGGTTGTAACTGCTGTGGGTAAAAATTATCACTGTCACCCTGATCGACCAGTACTGGTAAGCGGTGGCTAGCCTTAGCCATCAGCAGGGTCGCATCATAACCTTCTGCCGCAGCGCGGTCGTCGCCGAGATAGGCGGAAAAGGCTTTCTGGCCCCAAGGCACCGCACAAGGGTTTACAATGGGTGCAAAGGCCGACACCGAGGTGTAGCGTCCGGCCTGACGCAATGCCAGCACCAGTGCCCCATGACCGCCCATGGAATGGCCCATGATCGCTTGACGTTCGGTGACGGGGAAGTGTTCCGCTAGCAGAGTAGGCAGTTCCACCGTCAGATAGTCATACATCTTAAAGTGGCGGTCCCAAGGGGCTTGAGTTGCGTTGAGGTAGAAGCCAGCACCCTGACCGAGATCATAACTGGCATCGTTTGGCACATCCTCACCACGCGGACTGGTATCCGGCATCACCAGCGCGATCCCCAATTCTGCAGCCAGACGCTGCGCCCCAGATTTTACCGAGAAGTTTTCATCGGTACAGGTTAGCCCGGCAAGGCACCACAGCAGCGGCACCTTACCTTTGGCGGCCTGCGGGGGCAGAAACACGCTGAACTTCATTTCACAGTTAAGGCTAGCTGAGGTGTGCTGCCAGCGTTGCTGACGGCCAGCAAACATCAGATGCTCTTCACAGAGTGTCAGTGCAGACATAGGAACTCCTGTTAGGTCTGTATAGAGGGCCACTGCAATGCAGCGCCCAGAGAAAAAGTCAGGACGGTAGCTCCCCAGAGGTATCCGTCACAGGTGAGGCTGAGGTAAAGAAGCTCTGCATCAGAGACTTCAGGGCTTCTACATTGGGAGTAAAGGCATCTCGTCGCCAAATCAGGCAGGTGGAGACTGCACCGTACTTTTCCGGCAAGCGGTGGACACGGATACGCGGCCGATCGCTCATCTGTGCCAGTACTGACGCCGGAATAATGGCAAGCCCGGCTCCCCCAGCTACACACGCAATCATCGCATGGTAGGAGTGGATCTCCATGATGCTACCGGGCTGAGCATCCCCTTCGCGGAACCAAGCTTCCAGTTTCAGTCGGTAAGAACAGCTATTGCGGAAAGCAAAAAAGGTTTCGCCTTGCACATCCCGCGGGCAGGTTACTTCGTCATGCTCACTGCTGGTGATCAGCACCAGTTCTTCATCAAAAGCGCTACAGCTGTGCAGTTCATCATAGCCTTCTGGGCTATCCGCCAAGGCCGCCGCCACCGTTCCTTCGCGCACATGATCAATGATTTCGCCGGAAGTCCCAGTGATCAGTGACAGCGAGACAGCTGGATAGCGTTGGTGATAAGCCGCTAGCAGCCCCGGCAGACGAGTGGCTGCAGTACTTTCCATAGTGCCCAGTGCAAAGTTACCTGCCGGCTCTCCCTGACGAGTCATGCTCATGGCTTCTTCGCTGAGGGCCAGGATACGCTGGGCATAATTGAGAAAATTATGCCCCATTGGTGAGAGACGCACGCGCTGTTTCTCACGGATCAGGAGATCGGTACCCAGTTCCTCTTCCAGTTGTTTCAGACGGGTCGTGAGGTTGGAGGGCACCCGATGCAGCATCTCAGCGGCTCGGGCGACCGAGCCGCTGTCTGCGACGGCACAGAACATTTTCAGTTGTACCAGATCCATATATATTCTCTTAGTGAAAATAAGTGATATAAGGTTATTCATGATTTGAGATATTTTAATCGGATGAAGGTACCGCGACAAGCAGTGATTAAATGACAGCAGCGAGAAATATTTGTTTGGGATCGATGCCGATCCGTGTCAGATACTGGATTATCCTTGCGGACTGATTCACAATAGGCTGTTATTACGATTCACCGCCCGTTACCAGGGCTGGGAATTCACCTGCCGGAGAATAGTTGATGTCCCTTTTAAGTCAGGAAGCGGCGCTGGTACATGAAGCACTGGTGTCCCGTGGACTGGAAACCCCATTACGTACTCCCGCCCGTGAGCTGGATAATCAGACACGTAAGTCACTGATTGCCGGTCACATGACGGAAATTATGCAACTGCTGAACCTCGATCTGGGTGACGACAGCCTGACCGAGACGCCGCACCGCATTGCCAAAATGTATGTCGATGAAATTTTCTCCGGTCTGGATTACCAGAATTTCCCGAAGATCACTGTCATTGAAAACAAAATGAACGTTGATGAGATGGTGACGGTTCGGGATATCTCTCTGACCAGTACCTGTGAACATCATTTCGTCACTATTGACGGTAAAGCCACCGTTGCCTACATCCCCAAAGATAAGGTGATCGGGCTTTCAAAAATTAACCGTATCGTGCAGTTTTTTGCCCGTCGTCCGCAGGTCCAGGAACGTCTGACCCAGCAGGTGTTAGTCGCCTTACAGACACTGCTCGGTACTAATAATGTCGCGGTCTGTATTGATGCCGTGCACTATTGTGTTAAAGCCCGTGGGGTACAGGATGCCACCAGTGCCACCACCACTACCTCATTGGGGGGCTTGTTTAAATCGAGCCAGAATACCCGCCAAGAATTTTTACGTGCGGTAAGACACAATTAATCCGTATTACAGCGCTGCCCCTTGATGGCAGCGCTGTCCTTTCCCGAGTATCACTATGCCGCGTTATCCCCAGCTTGACGTTATCCGTGGTGCCGCGATTGCCGGCATTCTGTTGCTGAATATTGTCAGCTTTGGCTTACCCTCTGCGGCCTACCTTAACCCTGCTTGGCAGGGCTTTATCACCATGCCCGATGCCATCAGTTGGCTGCTGACCGAGCTGTTTGCGCGGCTGAAGTTTCTCAGTTTATTTGCCTTATTATTTGGCGCGGGTCTGGTGTTTCAGATCCCCAAAGGTGCTGCCTGGATCCAGTCACGGCTGCTGTGGTTGGTGCTTTTTGGCCTACTGCATGCGGTATTCCTCTGGCAAGGGGATATTCTGGTAGCCTGGGGGATCACCGGGCTGCTGTGTTGGCGACTGATCCGCGATGCGCGCTCTGCGCAGCAGCTGATCCGTACCGGCATCCTGTTTTATGCCGTCGGTGGTCTGATGCTGCTGCTGTTTGGGGTGCTCTCTAGCGGTCATGCGGGTAATGATTGGCTGCCGAGTCCAGCCGACATCCAGATGGAACGCTGGCGAATGTTGCATCCGGGCATGGCGGGTATTGATTATCGTATCAGCTACTTGCAACCGATGCTGATCTCGTTGTTCAGCCAGTATGGCTGGGAACTTGCAGGGCTGATGTTGATCGGCGCTGGGCTTATCCATAATGGTTGGCTACTGGGGAAATATTCTCGCCAGGACTATCTGCGGCATGCAGCCTGGCTACTGATCCCGTCACTGTTGGTGGAGTTGCTGACTGCACTGCTGCAGTGGTACAGCGGCTGGTCCTTTCGCTGGAGTGGTTTTTATCTGCAGGTACCTGGCGAACTCGTTAGTCCACTGGTCAGCCTCGGTTATGTGGCATTACTGCTGGCTGTCTGGTCACGTCTGGCCTCACTGAAAGTGACCGCAATGTTAGCCGCCATTGGTCGGATGGCGCTGAGTAACTATTTGCTGCAGACAGTGATTTGTACGCTAATTTTCTCGGTAGGGGGCCTGTTTATGCAGTTAAGTCGCTGGCAATTACTGCTGATGGTGCCTGCGGTTTGGCTGATTAACGCGCTGTTTTCGTTGTGTTGGCTGCGCTATTTCTGTCGCGGACCGATGGAGCAACTGTGGCGAGTACTGACGGATAAATCAGCGGGTAGGCGCTGACACCGGCGCGGGTTTGCCCGGTGAGATGGTCTTGGCTGGCGGCACTGGTTGATCTTTTTCAGTCATCGCTTCGACTTGCCGCGGCGTCACTGCCGGATAGCCAGGCCCGTTATCAGGCACTTCTGCTACCGGCGGGATAGGGATCAATGGGCCGAGGAAACGCGGTTCACTTTTAAAGAGATAAAGATCGGCCAATGCTGCCATTCGCGCAGCAATTTCACGTATGCGGATATCAAACATATCTTTCGGTGCCGGAACCGCATAACACTGGGCCTGGATCCCCTGATACATGGCAATAAACAGTGCCCGCTCGCAATGGAAACGTTGGGTAATGATGGTGAAGTGATTGGTATCGAAAACTTTACGGGTGCGGACAATAGAGTCCAGAGTGCGGAAACCGGCATAGTCGAGCACGATATCTGCCGGATCCACCCCAGCACGGATCAAATCTTTGCGCATGGTGCGCGGTTCATTGTAACTCTGTAGCGCATTATCGCCGCTCAGTAGTAGATAATTTACCTTGCCACTGTTATAGGCATTGACTGCGCCCTGAATGCGGTACAGATAATACTGATTCGGCTCACCGTTGCGGTAATACTTTGAGGTGCCCAACACCACACCGACTTCTCGTGCCGGTAATTTATCGACATTTTCGTAAATGTAGGGGGCGGTTTTCCAGCTGATCCAACGGTCTAGTCCCAGTGCTATGACACCTGCCAACAGGATCAGGCAGCAAACAAGGATCAAAAGGCGTTTCAGCATGTACACAGGTCACTTATTCTCAGGGTGAAACAGGGTGGCTCAAGGGTACTTGAGCCACCCGGGTCAGGCAAGTGTCGATCACAGTGAACGGCGGATATAGTAGCACTATCACAGCGACGTGCGACGGTATTGGCGATAGGCTGGTGTCCAAAAGTTATCTTCTATCGCCTGCTGTAACACTTCCGCAGAGGTGACGGTGGCCACCCCGGAAATCTGTGCCGCCCGTCCTACCTCAAAGGCGATACGTTTTGAGACTTCACGGATCTCACTGAGCGCCGGAAGCACCGGTCCACTGCCGAGGCAGGCCAGAGGCGAGCAGTCTGCCAGGGCGCGACTGGCACTCAGCAACATGGCATCGGTAATGCGCTGCGCACCGCTGGCCACTACGCCAAGGCCGATGCCCGGAAAAATATAGGCATTATTGCACTGAGCGATGGGAATGCGCTGACCTTGCCATTCCGCCGCCGGAAAGGGACTGCCGGTGGCGATCAGTGCCTGGCCATCGGTCCAGTTCAGCAGTTGTTGCGGAGTAGCTTCCGCCCGCGAGGTCGGATTGGACAGTGGCATGATCACCGGCCGCCGACAGTGACGGTACATTTCTCGGATAATCTGTTCGGTGAACAGGCCTGGCTGTCCAGAAACGCCAATCAGTACCGTGGGTTTGACATGGCGGATAACGGTGAGCAGGTCAGGGGCATCACCGCTAGTCGCCTGTGACGGAACACTGCCAGCAGGACGGGCCAGCGGACGCTGGAAGGGCAGCAGTTCCGGTTGATCATCGGTGAGCAGGCCGTCACGATCGACCATCAGTACTTGGCTACGGGCCTGATCCTCGCTGAGCCCTTCAGTGAGCATCTCGGTGATGATCTGCGCAGCAATGCCACAACCGGCCGACCCGGCACCCAGGAATACCACTTTTTGGGCAGATAGCGGTGTACCGGCTGCACGACTGGCGGCAATCAGCGTGCCAACCGCGACCGCAGCGGTTCCTTGGATATCATCATTAAAGCAGCATAACTGATCACGATAGGCCTCCAATAGGGGCATGGCATTCTGTAGCGCAAAATCTTCAAACTGTAACAGCGCCTTTGGCCAGCGGCGTTTAACCGCTGAGATAAAGCTTTCTAGGAAGGCGCGATACGCCTCGCCGCCGATGCGTGAATGCCGCCAGCCCATATACAACGGGTCATTCAGCAATTGCGGGTTATTGGTGCCGACATCCAGTGTCACCGGTAAAGTGTAGGCAGGACTAATGCCGCCGCAGGCGCTGTACAGCGACAATTTACCGATAGGGATCCCCATGCCACCGATACCTAGGTCGCCGAGGCCGAGGATACGTTCGCCATCGGTGACTACAATCACTTTAACGTTCTGTTTGGTGGCGTTTTGTAGCATATCTTCAATATGCTCACGGTCTGGCCAAGAGATAAAGACACCGCGCGCGCGGCGATAAATCTCTGAAAAACGCTGACAGGCGCGTCCAACCGTTGGTGTATAAATCACCGGCATCACCTCATCCAGGTGATCAGCCACTACCCGATAGAACAAGGTTTCGTTAGTGTCCTGAATATTGCGTAGGAACACATGACGGTCATCATCATTGGTAAAGCCCTGATACTGCTGCCAAGCCCTTTTAGCCTGTTCACTGAGGGTTTCGACGGCCCCCGGCAGCAATCCACGCAAGTTAAACTCATGTCGCTCTTCTAGGCTAAAGGCACTGCCTTTATTCAGCAACGGAAATTCCAGTAGCACCGGGCCAGCATAAGAAATATACAACGGCCGTTGGCTTTCGTACTCCAGTTCCATTATCAATACTCCGCTATTTGCTCCGCTGCCGACCGGCAGCAGAAACTGTCAGGTAAAGGGAGAAAGCAGGGAATTCCGGTATCAGAGGGAAGAGGCTTATCCGGCCGGTAAAAAAACGCGGCTTAGGCTGTCACAACCCAGGGCGGACAAAGTTGCGGCGGTCGCGCTGTATTGGCTCAAGGCTGCCCCTTCAGGCTCCGCCAACACTGCGCGGCGTAGGGTAGTGATGTCACCACCACGCATATTTACCAATATCAGTGCGGCCTGTAACGGAGGTAGCGTTGGGTTATAGGCGGCATTTTCCGCATAACGGCCAGACCATAGGGAACCGTCAGCGGTTTCCAAGGCAACGCCACTAAAGGCACCGCTGTAGGGGGCATAGCTGTGGCTAGCCGCCGTGATGGCCGCCTGGCAAAGCGCATCTCCGTGCAGAGGATAGTGGCGATCACGCTCATCCATCAATACCGAGTGAATATTGAGATCCGCGGGGCCAAACGCCTCCGGTAAAAACTCACCGAGGGTACGTGCCGCCTTACCCGGCAAGCAGATACGCAGTTGTTGGCCGCTATTCAGTTCATTCATAAACTGACGACAGTGTCCACAAGGGGTATAGTTCACCGTGACCGCCTGCAGTTGGCGCTCACCGGATAACCAAGCATGGGTAATAGCGCTTTGCTCAGCGTGAACCGTCTGTTGCAGCGGGGTACCGCTAAACTCCATATTGGCCCCGAGATACCAGTTGCCGCTGACCCCACGGGCAATGGCGCCGACATTAAACTGTGACAAGGGTGTCACCGCATAGGCTGCGGCCACCGGCAGTAATGCTAACGCCAAGGCATCTTCATTCAAGCCACTGGCCTGCTGTAGGGTGGATAGCATGTCTGCACTGAAGATACCTTTAAAATCGGCCTCTTCCAGAAATGGGAACAGGGCTTGTTGCAGACCTTCATCAAGTGTCGCAAAAGCAGAAGTAAAGCGTGGGTGCATACAAAGCCTCGCAAAATAAGATTCGGTTATCCCTGACTTTATCGGTGATTTTCCCCAAGGACACAATGTAATCATTGATTGCATTGGATTTCTGAGTGCTATACCGCAAAGTCTGATAAAAATTGAGGATTACATTCCCCTCGGATTTTGCTGCAAAAAAAGCCGGCTTTCACCGGCTCAGGACAAATGATCGCTCTGTGAGATTAACGCACCGGCATACCCGGCTGCGCACCGCTGTCTGCTGACAGGATAAACAGGTCCTCGCCGCCATTACCGGCAGACAGAACCATGCCTTCAGACAGACCGAAGCGCATCTTACGCGGTGCCAAGTTGGCGACGATAATGGTCAAACGGCCGACCAATACCGCTGGATCTGGGTAGGCAGCACGGATACCGGAGAAAATTTGACGCTTTTCGCCGCCAACATCTAGCATCAGGCGCAGCAATTTATCGGAGCCTTCAACCAGTTCGGCCTGTTCAATCAGCGCCACCCGCATATCGACTTTGGCAAAGTCATCAATGGTGATCACGCCTTCCGGTTGTTCGGCGGCGGGTTTAGCCGGTTTCTGCTTCTCTTTGGCCGCTTTTTTATCAGCGCTGGCCGGGGCACTGGCTTGGGACGCATCTTGTTTCGAGGCATCAATCAGCGCGGTGACTTTGCTCATGTCGATACGCTGATACAGGGCTTTAAACGGTGCCACAGTATGGCCGGTCAGCGGCTGAGCAATACTGTCCCAGCGCAGTTCACTGTTAAGGAACGCTTCGGCACGGTCCGACAGTTCTGGTAGTACTGGTTTCAGCCACGTCATCAGGACGCGGAACAGGTGGATACCCATTGAGCAGATAGCCTGCAGATCGGCATCACGGCCTTCTTGCTTAGCGACCACCCACGGGGCTTGTTCATCAACATAGCGGTTAGCCAGGTCAGCCAGCGCCATGATTTCACGGATAGCGCGGCCAAACTCGCGGCTGGCCCAAGACTCACCAATCTTGTCGCTCGCCTCAACAAAAGTCTGATACAGCGCCGGATCGGCCAAGCTGTCTGACAACTGGCCATTGAAACGCTTGGTGATAAAACCGGCATTACGGGAAGCGAGGTTAACCACTTTGTTAACCACATCCGCATTGACGCGCTGTACGAAATCTTCGAGATTAAGGTCAATATCATCGATACGGGATGACAGTTTAGCCGCATAGTAATAGCGTAGGCTGTCGGCATCCAGATGCTCTAACCAGGTACTGGCCTTAATAAAAGTGCCACGGGACTTCGACATTTTGGCACCGTTGACCGTCACATAGCCATGGACAAACAAGTTATCCGGTTTACGGTAGTTGCTGCCCTCCAGCATCGCTGGCCAGAACAGGCTGTGGAAGTAGACAATGTCTTTGCCGATAAAGTGATACAGCTCGGTTTTACTGCCTTTATTCCAGTACTCGTCGAAATCCAGGTCGCCACGCTTGTCACACAGGTTCTTAAAAGACCCCATATAGCCGATTGGCGCATCCAGCCAGACATAGAAGTATTTGCCTGGCGCATCCGGGATCTCAAACCCGAAGTACGGCGCATCGCGGGAGATATCCCACTGTTGCAAGCCGGATTCAAACCACTCTTGCATTTTATTGGCAACTTGCTCTTGTAGGGCGCCGGAACGGGTCCAACTCTGCAGCATGTCGGAGAACGCCGGCAAATCGAAGAAGTAGTGTTCAGAATCACGCATCACCGGGGTTGCCCCTGAAATCACCGATTTCGGTTCGATCAGTTCGGTCGGACTGTAGGTGGCTCCACAGACTTCGCAGTTATCGCCATATTGATCGGCGGCTTTACATTTAGGGCAGGTGCCTTTCACGAAACGATCCGGCAGGAACATGCCTTTTTCTGGGTCGAAAAGCTGGGAAATAGTACGATTTTTTATAAAGCCGTTGTTTTTTAGGCTGCCGTAAATCTTACCGGCCAGTTCACGGTTCTCATCGCTATGGGTCGAGTGGTAATTGTCATAGCTAATGTTGAAGCCCGCGAAGTCTTTCTGATGTTCTTGACTCATCTCTTCGATCATTTTTTCTGGGCTGATCCCCAGTTGCTGTGCTTTCAGCATGATCGGAGTGCCGTGGGCATCATCAGCACAGATGAACCACACAGTATTGCCACGCATTCGCTGGTAACGGACCCAGATATCCGCCTGGATGTGTTCCAGCATATGTCCGAGATGGATAGATCCATTCGCGTACGGCAGGGCGCACGTTACCATTAGTTTTTTTGCG
>Ga0157364_1000800_pt1 | contig 23982 bp, 14 predicted proteins | sample AttsexASBM2_FD_111476 | JGI IMG/M metagenome (GOLD analysis project Ga0157364, IMG submission 111476) | Fungus gardens microbial communities from leaf cutter ant in Ribeirão Preto, State of São Paulo, Brazil - Atta sexdens ASBM2 | ecosystem: Host-associated > Fungi > Mycelium > Unclassified ...
ACTGAAAAGGAGCTTGCAGAACAGCTTGGCGTTACGCAGCAAGCCATTTCCGTACGATTACATACGAATAAAGATTGAATTTTACAAAAAAAGCTCAGAACTTTTTTGTACACCTAATAAATACAATTGAATGCAAATCAATACATATATTTTCAGTTAATTTAAACATTTGAATTACATATTCTTTATTGTCACGATAACTTTATAACCTTAAAAGAATTAAATTATTTATTAGCACTGAAAAAATATATATACTGATTTGCACTCAATTGCACCAGTGTTGCACTAGTTTTCCCAATAGAATAGAAAAACGCTATTATGGTTTCTGCACATTGGACGCGAATATGCTTGCCGCGCGTCACAAAATGTGACAGACAAACATTGCAGAAGCCATAATAGAATAGTAAAAATCCCATTAACCTTAACATTAATGATAATGTCAGAGTCGTTATATCGTTATGCAGCTTTTTTCTTATCATGTAATATAAAACGCAATAGTAATGTTAACAATATCCTTATTATCATTAAGAATTACAGAATAGGGGCTTAATAATAGGGCTTAAGGATTATTTATACTGGTGATAATATGTTAACTTATGCCATAATCTGTAAGAATTGACCAATCACAGTTAAATGAGAGAGAAATAATCGACTATGATTACTTGATCAGTAAGCTTTATAATAAACTGGAGCAAACCATTCCTAAACTAATTACTAAACTATAATTATTGAACTATTACTAAACTATAATTATTGAACTATTACTAAACTATAGAAAACTGCAGTCCAATATATAATTATTTATATTTAATCTGATATATTTAATTTATATTAAATCTGATATATTTATGTTATTATTTGCTGTAACGGATACATGTAGGACACTCTCTTATCTTAGAGTGCGTTCAGATTCCCAAACCACTCTAGTATTTTTTGCTAGGCTCCGCCCACTTATCCAGCGATCACTCACTCGATGAGGAATCTGAACACGGCCCTGTATGTTATAAAATTCACCGATTATGATTGGTCAATTCTTACAAATTACAGACATTTACGGCCAGTATAAATGATACGGCTATAATAAAAGGAATAAGGAATAATGATTCCAACCTATTAGAAATCGTGTATGCCAGTCTGATAGGTTGAAATCTTCATTCTATTGTGGCTACACCTTAAATAATCCTTTAAATGTATGTATTATATACAGAAAGAGGCACAAATAGAATGGAAAGAGAGAGAGAGAAACAAAGACATAATGGCTACATTTACAGCACTTAGGGGCTACGCACAATAAAAGGAACAGAGAACAGAAAATAAAAATTTCAGCCTATCAGAAACTATGTATTCCACAATACATGATTTTTGATAGGTTGAAATTCTTCTTTTCTGTTCCTTTTATTTTGTGGAGCCCCTTAGGCTGCGACCTATACAATAGGTGTTTTTGTTTAACTTAGGATAGACAACTTAGGATAAACAAGGATGATACCTATCGACCACGGCCTAAATAAGTGCAGGGTGTAAACATAGTTCATGCAAATGTGAAAGCGAGATGCAGAGAAGTAAGATGAAAGAAGATGAAGATCTCTCTCTCTCTCTCTCTCTCAACTTGCGTGACAAAGAACCTTGACCATGAATAGGAAGCGAGAAAGAGATTGGCGTACCTTCCTGACGCGTGCCTCGGTCGATGTACTGGTCACAAAAAACGAATGTATCACTTTATACGGTTGGATACCTTTTGCTGCTTTAAAATTATTTAAATGTATGCAGCCATGGTCGCTCATCTCAGGTTGGTAGGAGCGATGTCGTCGACCTGATCGCACGACGTCCCTCTCTTTCGCGACACTCGACAGTCCCGACACTCAATGCCGTCGGCGATCCTCGTTGAGATCTCCCAGTGGCGCGAATGCGATGTGTACGATAACAATTTCTCAAGGATGACAGCGGCGACGTGAGGAGTGTAACTCGCTGCTGGCCTTGGCGGAAACGCGCGTGTTGTTGACATGGAAAAGAGAGTGGACCTTGGGAGAGACTAGGAGCGTAAGCAAGTGTAAACTTGCTCTTTTCGATCGGGTGGGAAAAAAATATGAAAATGTGATCAATGTGAAGTGGTAATCAGTCGAGCAGAAGTACCGTTGTCAAAATGCCAACTGTAGCGCGGATTGAGGACAAACGCAGCGAGCAATTGCGAGCAATGGCGAGAGCACAATGATGGGAGAGGGAGTGGTGCGATATGCGGTCTAGAGGAACCATCAATACGTAGGATGACACCTTGAATTACCCTGAATGCTTTGTGCTCTCGTTTACTCTCTTTTCAATTTTCAATGTTCTTACGCGCCTACTACGTTTCCAACGCACTTCGATTACTTCGGTACTCCGTAATGCCGTACGAGCCGATCACGAAGATCCCAACCTACCTCCCAACCAACCCAGCCTGCCGGTCACTGCCGATGCCTCGCGCCTCGTGTCGCCGGCAGAGGAAAGCGTCATTGCAATGAATACAGGAGCGACATCTGTCTGGATGCGACCATGATATCGATCATGCAAGAGGCCTTTGGCCAATCACATTTCTCATTTCATTTGACGGCAGATACGATTGGCTAATTTGGTATGGATTAATCGATTGATTAAGGCTACGCTCCATTTGATGCTGTAAATGCTTCGAAGCGTTTTTAATTGGTCAAAAACTTCAAAGCATTTGTTGCGTCAAGTAGATCGCACCTTAAGTTTCTTGAAGTGCACCCCTAAAGGTGCTTTTACAACATCGAGAATGATCGGGCATGAATAATATGTTTGGACAGTAATAATTTTATTAAAATGAATTTAATGTACGAGACTATACACTAAAACGAGAAGCACAGATTCTTACATAACACATCAAAAATCCAATCAATCAAAGTTCTTTATTTTATGGAAAGGAAGAAAACGAAGGATTTTGATTGGTACATTTTCTTATGCATTATGTGTTATGTATTATGATAAGAGTCTATGGTCTCTGCTTGATAGTGGATTAATTAAATTTAATAGATTAGGATATATATAACACAAACTTGCACAGCACATAAACATATGCATAACGAAAATCATTCAATCACATTTTAAGTGTGTTTTTATAAGAGAAATGCGATTGAATAATAACCCTAACCTGTTATATGCAACCTGTAATCTGTAAAAATTGACTAATCACAGTCAAGTATTCCCCTCTCAGGCTCAGTTCCACAATTCACAATTAACTCTTAACCGGGGTTCAACTTATTGTTTCTCATCTCTTTCCAATTCTAGAATTGGAAAGAGACAATGAATAAGTTAAATCCTGGTTAAGCGTTAACCATGAGTTACTGTACTACAGTGGAACTGGGTCTCATTTGACGATAAGAAGGAAATATTCGAAGGTGATTAGTCAATTTTTACAGATTACTCTTTTTACTTTTTTTACTCTTTTTAAGATTTAAAATTCTTGAATGATTATATTGATTTAGATCCAGTAAGGAATTAAGAGCAAGACCAATCATATTAAAGAATTTTACAACAATTGCAAAGCTGTTTTTTCTGCTGAACGCAGCCATGACTTTGGAAAATACATAGAAAATTGGGATGATGCCATTTTAGTGCCGTTACTGGAAAAGAAATATATACAGAAATTCCAATTTGTATAAAATTTCATTTTATTTAATTAAACAGTAAATATATCAATATTTATTGAAAAATACATACATGCATAGTCATAAATTATGATCAAATTATAATTTTTTAACTTAATCCCGACATCGAAAAATTTTGAAATTAAAAAAAAATAAAACGGGACTTGAGAGACAACTCTACAACAGTACAAAGTCAAAGTCGACTCTAAGTCGACTCTGAATCAATTATAGCTTCTGGAAAATGGACGTTCGTAAATCGACTTTAGACTTGGAGATATCTCTAAGTTATACAATGTCCCACTTTAAAGACTATAAGCCGACTTTAAGTCAACTATTCTAAGCTGTGGTCCGATTCATGCCCACAACGCTCATGAACAGCATTCATTCTTGTTTACTGTAATTAAATAACAAGGACAAAATGATTCCACATTTAAGCTTTGTGAACGTAAATCGCACTAGACGTCCTAAAGTTGATATTGGACTTACAGTCGACAAATCGATGTTTGTGCTGTTAGGGAATTTTCCTTTTCAGAATATATTCTGCGCTAATATGTAAAAATAAACAAAGAAGGCCAAAATTAACCTGTAATAAAAACTTATGAAATTGATCAATCTTTTATAGATTTAGACGTGCTGAACTCGAATATGAAGTTTAAAATTTTTCAAAGTTCGTCGGACTTTGGAGAATTTTAAGCGGAGCTACGTTAACAAAATTTGCTTGCCAAGGGCTTATTAGAGATTTTACAATCATGGTGGAGTCCCATGAGGCGTCAAAAGGAGAGAATTTAATCCGAATCAGAATGTAAGACTCAACCAACTACAGTCGAGCATTTCTCTGTCGTTCGACTGTAGTTGGTTGGTTCTTGCATTCTGATTCAAATCAAACCTTCAGTGGAAACTAGACCATTGGCTGCGTTCAGCAGAGAAAGTAGCTTTGCAATTGTAAAATTCTTGAATATGATTAGTCTTGCCCTTAGTTTCCTCATTGGATCTAAATGTATAAACCAAAATAATGTTGGTGCAATCGGGCCTTACAGATCCAACCAATCACATTCGCTCGGCGAGCAGACTAGCAGCTTTGTCCGATTTGAACGTTTCCATTGTGTTTCCAGCTTTAATCTCCAAGGCAACTGATGGTAACTGTCAACAACATAAATATGTATAGATTAGAAGAGACAGGAATTGATTGCATTTCCATTAAATTAAGAAAGGATTGTTTTATTTGTGTTTTAAATACTTTAATAATATGAAATATCTTTTTTAAAACGAGTGTTATAGTATGTATGATTACGTTTATTTATACTAATTTATATCTTAAATTTTAATTAAATGTACGAGTGTACACTCTTAATATGTTGAAACAATGACTTTGTATTTTGACATACGAGTGCAAAATCCTGAAAGTGCTTCAATAAGCACTCTTACAACTTGGCATAATAACTATCCCTTATTAGCTGTTGCTGCGTATTCTCAAGACAAAGGTGGCTTTGTAGTTATCTATGATGATCAAGGTGAACTTGTGCAGGATATCGAATCACCGGGACACACAGTGGCACAAGTCACCTCTCTTGGCTGGCATCCAGAGAAGACGTGGCTAGCGGCAGGATGGGAAAACGGAGATTTACGAGTTAGTATTGCAATGTTTTGAGCTACAGAAGACAAGTCTGTCGTGAGATAAAAAATATATTAAATTATTTATTTAGATATGGCCAGGGGACACTGGAACTCAGGAGTTCAATGTAATAGTAACCCCTCACCGAGATATCATCACGATTCTACAATGGAGTCAGTATGGTGGTTGCTTAGTATCTGCAGATACTGGTGGATCTATAGTTGGATGGAAGATAGATTCCAGAGGACAGCTATTCATGACATTTCATCATGAACTAAAAGAATCTTTTTCACAAATTGTATTTAGGACAGTTCCACTAAAACCAGTTGTTGATATTAGGTACAACTCATAAGTAAAAACAGGTTAAATTATACAAAACAACTTGTGTATTATTTTTCTAATAATATAGGTTATTTTGTTATAATTATTGCAAGCTAATATAATAGAAATAAAAAGTACTGAATTTCAAAGAAGCTATTTCAAGTAAAACTTACAGATGAGATTAGATTAACATTTCATGATATTCTTTCTTGATTATTTGATTGGATATTGATTAGTCAATTAATTGTTATAGTGGTTTGGCAAAGGCAACAGTGGCTGGTGATGAAAGAACCTGGGATATGTTCAGTTCCTGGCGTCCAAGAACAGCTGCACCAACAGCAGTTCCAGTACAACGGGACAATCATTCGTTTTATATTGGCACTGTAAATGGTATCATATACTTTGTTGACGTTCAAGGACAATGCAAGGAAGTTCTTAGTACTGATGGTGCAGTGTTGCACTGCTTATTGTATCATCAAAACAGAGATTCTATCATTGTTATGACAGAAGGATTGAACATCGGGCACTTTCAAGCAGATTCAATCACTGGAGAGCTCACCGAATTGACAAAGGTTTATGCCATTGAGTTCTATCACTGCTATATTTACATATTATTTCTATTCAAAATTTAAGAATACTGTATATGACAAATTCAAATTCTGCATCAATATTATTGATTATGTATTATATAGATTCAATTTTCTGAGAAATTTTATTCATGAAAATATATATAGGGTATAATTTGTGCATTCAGGTGTGGCACAATGCAAAATACTAACAATACTTGAACGCACGAATTTTAAGTGATATGATTCACTAGTTTTAAATGCTCACAATTAAAAAATTATTTTATAGCTTCGATTTTTTATTAGTATTAGGATTTTTATTTCAAAATGAAACAAAATCTATCCTTAAGTATTATTATAATCTTTATCAGCCACCCTATATGATAAATAATTAATTAATATTATGGCAGCAAGTGGAATCGTTATCTATCGAGAAAAGAGATGTAAAAAATAATAGCATTAAGCATAAGGCTTTGAATTTATTCCATTTTTCGAAAATACATGAACGTTTATCCGTTTATATTTACTTTCAGAAAAATGTTTACTTATAAGTAACCGTTTACACATATAATTAGTATATCCGTTTATTAGAAACGTCTTTCCGAATATATGTGTTTTAAATCAGGGCATAGCAATATAAACGAGAATATTTTAACGAGAATATATAGTATAATATTTACACATATTTAGCACACCCTTTTATGAAAACCGTCTTGTCGAATATTTTAACGTTTTTTTATAAAATTAAAAATTAATTTCATTCTTTTTGCATTTTCTTATAATTTGACATTTTAAAGTGCTTTAAAACCGTTATATACAAGCCCACGTAAACATTTATTTGTAGAATTAGCACATTAGTTTATCAGAAACATTTTTCCGAATAAACTGTTTTAATGTTATTTTATATATATATATTTTTTTTCCGTTTTTATTACACTCAAATGTCTTTTTTACACTCAAAAACAATTTTCAATTTTTTTAAACTCATCACACTAGGATGATTCCATAATAAATTTGGGATAAACATTTATTATAAAAATGTTCGAAAAAACATTTTTCAATGGATGTGCTAAATATACGTATAAATGTATTTTTGTTTAAACGTATAATAGCGAGCTCTAATTGAGCATTGTAAAATTTGTATATAACGACTAATATGGTTTTTTTTTAATTCTGAAATTGATACAATAACAAATAATATTATGATAATACATAAATATATAGACTTTCTATATTTAACTAAAATAAAACAGTAGAGCTAATTGATATTAAGCGAAAATGAATCAAGAAATGTTTAACACAAATGAGTGAAGACCACCATATTCAATCAAGGCGACTCGTACAAGGGAACGACGCGAGATGTTTTTCTCCGATTGCTTTAAATTTTTGCCTGTAGGTTGGGCATCGAAAAAAAATCGACATGTATTTTGCCGTTTGTTCCGACACTTAATAATTTAAGAGACAGTAAGCTATAACATTGATCGGACTATACTTTTAAAACTCTAGATCGCTGGTTCAAATATCAGTGACAATTTTTTTTTAATATTAGCATGTTTTATAATAAGTATTTAAAAAATTTAAACATTTTAGAAAACTTTAGAAACATTTAGAAAGTGACACATAAATAGAATTAATATATAAGATATATGTTTTTGGATGAAAAATCTTTTAAAATTAATTCTTTGTGTCTTTCTAATTAAAAATGACATGAAAGATATATTTTTTATATAGAAAAAATTTTTTAAAAGTGGTAAAAAAAATAAAAAAAGAATTGTCACTGATGGTATTTGAACCAGCGATCTAGAGTTTTAAGAATGTCCGACCAGTTTCGTAGCTTAATACCTTTTAAACTATTGAGTGTCTGAGCAAACGGCAAAATATGTGTTTTTTTTTATGTCCAACCTGGCAAAAATTCAGAGTAATTGAGGAAAAATACCTCGCGTCATTTCCTTGTTAGTGACTAATATATAATTTTTATGTGAATGTTTACAATTTCTAATAAACTATGCGTCGACTTTGTCCGTTTTTGAAACACAGTACTAAAACAAAGTTATTAAAAGCTGTAATATAATATCGCAAATTAAACTGACAAACAATTTTATATTATTGTTAATAAGCATTTTTTTGTAAAAATGCATAAACAGGGAGCAATCCCCAATGACCTTGACCTTGACATATGTTGTCAAGCTCATGACCCTGAGTGATCTCGAACAGATTTTAGCCGTCATTCGTTATTCGTTAAAAAGTTATTAACAAAAAAAAAATTTTAAAAATAACGTCTTATTTCTGCTATATACATTATTGAGGACTATTTCACCTTCCAGGACTTTCCCTACTTAAGTAATGCAGAGCGAGATCTACCCCATCTTCCTTTACCAAGAGATTATTACATTCATTATATTATTATATTCAATACTTATACTTATTTCAGGTAAAACTAAGTGGCAGAAGTGATACATCACGTACCACTAGTACCACCTTATGCTGGATTAGCAGAAATACGTTGGCTGTACTCACAGGAGAGCTCACTGTACGATGCTGGGATATTCACACAGGCGATACATATATTCTATCGCCTCCGGATTCATCCAATGGAAATGTTGCCACTCCTCAGGAAATATATACTAGCTTGGCATTTTGCAAGGCAAATGGTAAGACATTAATGTGCTTCCGAAATTTTAAATCAGACTTATTCGGCTTAGAACTGATTAAGTATTTCTATCTGACTAATATTTCCTGATAAACATGTACCAATATTTTAGTGGCATTTACACACTGTATGTCCGGAGGTTTTCCTCCCTCATAAACATAAACTTTATTTATTTATAAGTTAAATCTTATATTACAACGACATGTACTTAAAATGCATATATGCATGTCGACGTAGAGCATGAAAATGTGCTCACATATATGCTCACATCGCAGTGTTGCGTGACAGTCGAATATTCCTCTCATTTGATTATAAAAGGGAAAAGCTCGACTATGATTAGTCAATTCTAAAAGATTACGGCCACTATAAATGATTTCTTAAAAATTGAGAAAACTATTGTATTACTGGCTCCATTCATCTAATGCAGTTTAGCACATAGATTTAGCAGTGTTGTTGGATGAACTGGACAAAGTCCGCAATGAAATAATGATTCCTGACATTGCCACTATTGAGTGGACAATATTGACTTTGATCATATGAAATCAAGCCATGTTATGAGATAATAAATCATTTTATCGGATTTTGCCCAATCGCAATGTTAACACGGTCCGGGCAACATTTGGTTCGTCCACTAAGCAGACTTTGTCCATAACATATCCATTAAAGTAAATTTGAGGACAATGGATTAAAAAACATTCTGTGGTTCTCAGACACTTTGGCCGCCGGCACCAATCTAGGTACAATCTACTTATGGAAGCGAAAATGTGTGCTTGATTGCGATGAGAATTCCTGGCCGAAAATCCCAGAGTCTTGCGCGATTCACGGCACAGTAAAGCAACTGGAATGGGGTGTTAGTTTATCACGGAATTCTCTCCTAGCTGTTAACTGTATCACCAATGTGTTCATCTTGCATCAACAGCCAATGTGCGCCGTGTACAATGATGGTGTTTGCGCGAGTCAGCTCACTCCGACACAGATTCTGCTCGAGATAGATGAACAGATGTATATTCTAAAAACGGAGATCCAAGTGCAGATTATCGCTGTATCAAGAGAATACATTGTCGCCTCTTCTGGAAGACAAATCGTTGTCAATTGTATTAATAAAGGTGTCAATCTTAATACGAACGTATTGACAACCTTCAACTGCGACACGGAAAAGATATTGATCTACGAACACACATTGATCGTGTTGACCCCAACGATCATTCAGTTGAGATCCATAGAAGGCTCTATTATTCAAACGCTTCCCACTTTACCGGAGGAGGGCGAACCAATCACGATGGAATTGACAGGTAAAAATCTTTAATTGACATAAAGTGTCGTGAGTTTTTCTTATTACTTAAAATTTTAACAACAAAATACTCTTATTACTGCATTATAAATATTATACTCACACACACAACATTTTGTAGGGCATTATTTAACTGTAGGATCATTAAACGGCATTCTGAAGATTTGGAATCTGAGCAAACATGAGGCTAAGCTACACACCCGCGCCATGGCGACTTATGAGGCGATTAGCGATTTTGCCGAAATCATTGAAGCTAGATGTAATTCGGATTGCCGTTGCGTCTCAATCACTGTTGCCATGGCAAATCTCATGCCCAGTTCGATTTTATACATTTGGGATATTGAAAGCGATCAGATTTATGAATTTGACTTTGGAGAGTCAGACAACATCGTTGATGATGACACTATGTTGTGAGTAAATAAGTTGAAAATTCGACACAACCGTATCAAATCACAGATCAGAATTAATTTTCTATTAATTGATTTTGTATGTCCCTGATAATACTGATATTATTTTTAGAGCTGCACAATGCAAAGGAAGATTGGTAACAGCGCATTGCTGGGACGTTGAGGATCCCAGACTACTAGTATGTCGAGCTCAAAAATTAGAAAAACGTGATTCTAAGAGCTTCAATAAGGACAATGATTGGGTATAAAATTTTATAAAATTGCTTATATTTGGATTGTTAAATTAAATGTCTATACACTTTAGCAGAAACTTTCGCAACTCAATTTTTCTATTGGCATTGTTCTTTCATTATTTTATGTATACATTAACGTCGTTACGCTTTTATAGATTAACTATGTGTGCATGCGTGCATGAATAAGAAAAACCCTATATTCGGTCGAAACTTAATGCTTAAAATAATTTATTTTATAATTTCGTTAGACATTATTTTTTTATCAAATACGATTTAATAGTCTTTCTAAACTCGAACATATACATTAAAATAAAATAAAAATTAGTATAAAATAATTACATAGGCGGAACATGTTTCGACTTTATACAAGATGTCTCCGACATCTCCTACGGAAACAAATAGAACATCTCTCGTAAAATAGAGCGGACTAAATTGAACCGAAAAGTCCTGTACCGTAATACTTTAGGAGATATTAATTTCTAAAGATCACTGAATAAACACATATCCGCGCGGACTATTGTCAAGTATATGCTTATCGATCGCTTGCCGCGCGGGGATTGCTCGAACTCGACTGCCTAGTAAACGCGCTAAGCGCTATAACTCAAGCAGCCTATCAAATAATCGCTATCCGCACTCGACAATGATACGTGCTTATTTATTGATTTAGAAATTAATATTTCCTAAAGTATTGAGGCAATCGCAAAATGGAAAACTTGACTTTTCGACTCACAATCAATTCAGTCCGCTCTACCTGATCCCATAGGTCAGGGACACACATATATGCATACACACATATAGGGTATCTGACAATTAACGATAAAACTCTCGCATAGCAATAAAATAGACTAAACCGATTTCCTCGAAGAATACTCTCTGTGCGTGCGTGCGTGCGTGCGTGCGTGCGTGCGTGCGTGCGTGTGTGTGTGTGTATAATAATGTAGTAATAGTCAATTGTAGTAGATTTTGAATCAATTAGATTGGATTAAGGCTTTGTTATTGATTGATGTTACATGTTCAATCGTAGAGCTTGCAGCATCATTAATCCAACCGGTTCAAAACCCGCTACAATCCAATACGCTATAAGTGATTATGAATTATAAAATTTAGATCTAAGAGTAAGATATTATTTAATATAAAATGTTATTTTTTTTATAGATTATACAAACCTCTGTGGTGTTGGTATCGTTATTCGCGACATCGGATCATGGTATCGTTGTACAGGATGTGAAGCCAATTGCTGATGAGAATTGCCGATTGTTAGGTGTACACTCACCATATATCATTATTTTAAATTCCGAAAAGAGCTTGGATAGAAGTAGCAAGATTATGCAGTTATTAATGAGAGACTTTGAGGAACTAGGAGAGTGCGATTCTATCACCAGGAAAGCAGTGATGGATTTCAGTTTCCATATTAGTGTGGCGAATATGGAGGAAGCCTTTAAAGCCATTAAATCTATAAAGAACGAAGCTGTCTGGAAGAGTCTGGCCAAGATGTGCGTGAAAACAAAACAACTAAACATGGCTCTTCTTTGCCTGGGTCACATGAAGCAAGCTAATGCTGCACGGGCTTTACGTGAAGCAATGCAAGATGATACTCTAAGTTTGGAAGCACAAGTAGGAATTTTAGCCGTTGAACTTGGCCTTCATGTAAGTTATTAAATATACATTTAAGATTATTCTGAAGTTGTCTGTTTTAGCGATTATTTTTTAAATAAGTATAATCTTTTTTATAATTAAAGTATAAATGATAATGTAGTTAAAATCGGTTGATTTGCAAAAAACAGAAAAAAATTAGAAGATTACAATTTTGTTATTTGTTTCTAGCGTCGACTCCTAATAATATTTGCTTTATATACAAATTTTATACTTTGTACGTATAAAACAAGCTTGATTTGGACCAAGAATTATATGAATAAACAATGTTAAGTTCTTAGAATTAGGCTTAAGTACCTAATATGAAAAATTAGTTGGAAAATTTGTACGTATGCGTCCTTGCGGTAGTAGTGATGTATCAATGACAGAAATCATATGCAGATCTTATTGAATCGATAAAACAGATAATTTTAGGATCCTCTTAAGTATATTCTTAATGAATATTGAGAGTATACATACAAAATATGTATTAATTGTATATATGTAATATGTATAATCTTCAATCCTTAGACTGATGCTGAACGTCTATTTCGAGAAGCGAAACGTCTAGATCTGCTAGGACGGTTATACGAAGGGCGGAATAAGTTTAAGGAGGCAATCGAATTAGCTAGTAACGAGAATAAAATTCGTGAAAAAACAAGTTACTATAATTATGCTCGTGCGTTGGAGCAGCAGGATAGAGTGGCAGAAGCTATCGATATGTACACGAAAGCCGATTGCCATCGATTTGAAGTACCTAGAATGCTTTTGATGAGACCTCGAGAGTTACTCACGTATCTGAATAATTCCGAAGAACCGTAAGTAACAGGAATATTAATTAAATGCGTTGATTGGAAGATAAGTAGTCAGTTGTAGTGCAGTCAAATTAATATCGTCGTAGGGAGATTAAAAATTGGCATGCTCAGTACACTGAATCGACCGGCGATATGGAGAGCGCTTTACATCTTTATGAGCAAGCAAAGGATACTCTGTCGATGACGAGGTTGCTTTGTTATTTTGGCAGAGAGAATGAAGTGTGTGAGCTAGTAACTAGAACAAATCACTCTGCAGCGGCGTACCATCTTGCTGCGCATTATGAATCGAAGAATAATGTGGTACAGGCGATTCATTTCTATACAATTGCTAGAGCTTATACTAATGCAATACGGCTATGTAAGGTAAGGCATTCAATTGTTAAAAACTTAATGCCTTTATTTATCCCATTTTGAATCACTTGACGAGAGTTAATAAATCTTTATTATCTCAATATTTATTATCTTTGTAGGAGCACGACATGCTGGAAGAACTGTGGCCACTGACTATATTAGCGTCACGGAATTCGCAGATAGACGTCGCCAAATTTTATGAGAACAACAATCAATCGGATCGTGCGGTACTGTTATATCATAAAGCTGGTCTCTTGCATAAAGCTTTAGACGTTGCGTTCAGAACGCGACAGTACAGCGCGTTGCAACTAATTATCATGGACGTAAATGCGGATTCTGATCCGGCATTAATTCACAAGTGCGCCGATTATTTCATGCAGAATGACCAAATCGATAAGGCAGTGGATCTACTCGCGACCGGCAGAGACTATATGGCGGCTCTGGATCTGATTCAGCAACATAATGTCGTATTAAGCGAAGAGCTCGCAGAGAAGCTGACGATTGAAAAAGGGAATGACGACGACGCAGAACGCGAGCGTATGAGAATTTCTACGCTTGAAAAAATCGCAGAGATCACCTTCGATCAAGGAAATTATCATCTTGCAACTAAGAAATTCACACAAGCTGGCAACAAGTTACGCGCCATGAAAGCATTGCTTAAATCTGGAGACACTGAAAAAATTTGTTTTTTCGCGCAGGTTTCGAGGAACCGTGAGATCTACATCATGGCGGGCAATTATTTGCAATCTTTGGATTGGCAAAATCAACCAGAGATTCTAAAAAGCATAATTAATTTCTACTCCAGGGGCAAAGCTATGGATTTATTGGCGAATTTTTATGTGGCATGCGCGCAAGTGGAGATCGATGAGTTTCAAAATTATGAAAAAGCGTTAGACGCACTGAACCAAGCGAACAAATGTTTATCCAAGGTGATGACGCCACGAGATCCGGATGTTCACAAGCGGGCAATAGAGCTGGTAAACAATAGGATGTCAGCAATTAAACGCTATTTGGATATTAAAAGGTAAAGCCAAGATGATTAGAAATCTAGATTCATATTTTTATACGAAATATTGTACCATAGATATCATATTTTCAATATATTTGCGTTCGTCATAACTATCCTTAAATAATAGAAATTCCTATAGATATAATATTTTGTTTCTATATGAATTATATTTTAATTGAATACAGATTTTATTCTGTATATTTAAATATCTTATTTTTTCTCATTACGTAGATTGTTTGATAGAGGTGAGACAGAAACAGCAATGCAACAAGTTCGTCATCTGCTCGACTCTCAAGGACCCAATTTAGAACAGTCAGTGCGTCGCGGCGATCTGTTCGCAACGATTACACAGCATTATGCCAATATAGGGGACACAGAGAAAGCTTGGGCGACCATCGAAGAACTAAAACGCCTAGTACCAGGAATCAATTTGACTTACTACTTTAATATAAATCTTCTAGAAGCACTGGGCTATAAAATGAAAGTGCAGCGACAGGATAGTTCCGATAAGGATGATGGAATCGAAGAGCTCTTGGGAGAGTAAAACTTAAATTCGACTTTGAATGCTGGAAGAGAATGCTGGAATAATGATCGAATTTGATCGATAGTACGATTTATTTGTCCAAATGGATGATCCACGTTATAAGTCCAAATTAATAGTACAGACTTCTTAAATTCCAATTTAAAAATATTGTAAGAAATAAGCAACAAAAAAAAATATCAGATTCTTTCGAGATTCGAACTGAGGCCTGATCTCCTTCATATTGTGAAACTTCCGTCCACTAAGCCGTACAACCCTGACGCTGATAGCTTCTCTGTTGTGCCCATTTCCTCTAAATTTCTTACAATGTTAATAATAATAATAATATCAAATAATGTCTAATTCATTTCTTACATTTACATTGTTCTGTCTCATTTAAACACATACTATTCTTATGTAACATATTAGAGTGCTTCTTTTACAAAATCCGGCATCTACTACGCATAATTACTGCTCTGTTTACTATTTCGAATCTTCACTAAGTACGCGTAATTTGCAGTTGAATATAAAATGTGAATATTTTTTTAAGATTTCAATCTTAGTATCATAAGCTCAGATACTGTCCGCTCACATAATTCGATGGACAGTGCAATATTATTTTGTCCATAAGCTTGAACTTTTGTATTAGGGAAACATCTACGTCAGGTGATATGTCTATGAATTGAAAAATGTAAATTTTTAACTTTCGATTTTAATATATGTCAATTGTCCCGTCTCCTAACTTTGCATCTACTTCAATCTTGTAAAAGGATTTTTTGTTTTTCAGTCAATTCGGAGATTTGCCACTATAATGTGTCCATAATTTCGTTACTTCAGTATCCCTTAGCTTGCTTAGTAAATTTGTACATAAAAAGTCTCAGTAAGCATAATATAGTATATTTATCATTCGTTAATCGATTCAGAAGTAATCATTTAATACTTTTTTACTTTTGATTATTTAGACGGTTTTTTATACTTTATAACAGATTTATTCAATATTTCTGAGTTTAGAATAAATGTTAAAAAAAGATATAAATTTTCAATCAGTAAAGAAAACTGTAAATTTTTTTATCTTTATTTTCTTATTATTATGATGTAAAAATTGCTTCAAATGATTACTCTCATATTAAAATCGATTTTAAACCGGGCTCAGTAAGTTTATAGATAAACAGTGCCTGAATAAATATAGTGTAATTGTGAGTGTAGTTATAGTACAATGTATTTAAATAAAATGTTATTAAATATACCGTGACAAAACGTTTCATATGAGTCTAATTCAATTTTGTATATAATAAATTTTAATTAAATTTATATCAAGATACAGATAGTGTTTAGACGCTAAGAGCTCGCGCAGCGACATTATAGCACAAGATCGACCGTATTACAAGAGCCGTCGAATTGCGGAGATCTCAATTAAACCAATCAAATTCTAGGCTCAATCGATAGTTTGCACTCCGATTGTATAATAAAAGTGCTTTTTTCTGTACGTTTCCTACGAGTGAAGAATATTACAGCAAAAAGGATTAAAAATTTTTTCTATCAAAATTTTTTCTATCTCGTCATTATCATTATCGTCAACCGAAAATATATTGTTATAATTTATATATATATATATGTATATGTATATGTGTGTGTGTAAATAAATTTTTTGTGTAAGAGATGCTAGATGTAATGTTGCAGTTTCTGGCTCAAAAAGCGCTAAGCATGATATATTATTATGTCTTCTAATGTAAGAAGCTGTAGCAATGTATGATCAGAGTAGCGATCATGTAACTTTTTCTTTAGAACGGAAATATGAAAAGTGAACTTTTATGGATGTGTTATGTATGTATATATAAAAAAATCTCAAGATATATAGTTATCAAAAATGAATATTTTACAAGATATTTTATATACTAAATTTAAAAATAAAATATTTTAAACTATTGATTTTGTGATAACTCAGCTTTAATACTTTATATAATTTACGTAATTAAAAATTGGCGATCTCCTTATATAATTGAAAAATTGAAATTTCCTTGAATATTTATCACGCTTCTAACTACACAGTTTTTATCTGAAACAGTTTCCATGGAATAAATAATTTCGAAGATAATTGATTATTTTGAGACTGTTTATCCTCATTTTCCTTTCTGGAGTTATATTAGTTACACTGACCGATCTTCAAAGTTCAGAATTAGAAAATATCTTTTATGGATTCTCTCATCCGAAATGTTTTCTTTTCAGTCTTTAAACAAACATCGATTAAGTAAAATTAATTCAAATGTATTATAACAAGAGATAGAAAACGCGAGATTAGAAATATCCCTGGCGAAAATTTATGTTATATATTATATGTATATTTAAAAAAAAAAATTTGAGAAATTTTTCAGAATTTATCACATTTTTTTCCTAAATATGAAATAAGTACTCAACATTTTTCAGTACGATTACATATGAAATTATATGCTGTATGTATGTACATACATATAATATACCAGGATTACAAGAGATCTGGCAAACCGGGAAGTCAGGGGAATAATAATTGTTATAATTTTTTGAATATTATATATATATCTGACATTTATAATCAAAAACTCGCGCATTTTAAACGATTTTTAATGAAATAATTAAAATTTATATATATTTTGTTCAATATTTTTATTTAATAGTCCTCTTTTCATTATAACTTTATTCTTTTTCCAATATTAATTTATTTTTTATTGACTTGAATTTGCATCCAAAATTTTATTATGCTACTAAGCTTCTTTTGCGTTGTTTTTAATATAAATTAGCTTTCCTTTATTCTAAATGTTAAAATTTACATATTCTATATTAGTCATGAAAAATTTTCCATTTTTATCTAGAAAATCTGGAAAAGTCAGGGAATTTTAAAATTTATTTCTTGTGGTAACCCTGTATACATTCTTATATTTACTGCTCATATTTATCATTGATGGTCTTTTTATTCCATCTATGTCGTCAATAAGATTTCCATATCAGACTGCAGTTATAGGTCAAAGAACAAATTATTTCTTTATATGTAATCGCAAATAACTGCAACAAAGAAGAGATATAAATTTCAAAATGAATATATTGACTAAAGTTCACATAATTTCTAATAAATTAGGTATTCACTATTACAGTAGAAAAGTTGGTATAATCGGAGTACCTTTTGATAAAGGCCAGGTAAATATAAAATAGCCAAACAGCAAACAATTTTAGTTTTGATATCTAATAGTGCATATGTTTTCAATAAAGGATTAGTATAAGTAATAAACAAGAGTATTAAATGTTATAAAAATTAATAAGTTTTACAGAAGTAAATTTTACAGAAAAAAGAAGGAGTAGCTCGTGGACCCGAAATAATCAGAGCAGCAAATCTGATAGATAAATTAAAAATGTTAGGTAAATCTATGCGCGCGCGCGCGCGCACACACACGCACACACACACACACACACACACACACACACACACACACACACACACATCTTTTGTATAAACGTAAGTATATATATATATATATTAATTATAAGTATATAATTAATATATAATTTATTTTACAAAAAAAGATTTGGATGTGCGAGATTATGGCGATGTGCACTATAATATAAATAATATGAATGATGTAAAAAATATGTCACATTTGGACCACGTGGCTAGTTGTATGAGTAACTTATCTGAACAAATTCGACAAGTGTTACGCGATGGTAGGCAAGCATTAATAATTGGTGGTGATCACAGCTTGAGCATTGGTACAATCGATGGACATGTCAAAGTACAAAAGAGAAATATTTTCATAGAAAAATTAATAATTTTCATTACATTCAAATATTATATTTTTTTCATAGGAAAGACAAGATGTGGCAGTAATATGGGTAGATGCTCATGCAGATTTAAATACTAATAAAACCAGCGAAAGTGGTAATGTTCATGGAATGCCCGTAGCTTTATTGACTTCGGAACTAGCTGATTATTGGCCGTATTTACCAGGCATGGACTGGCAAATGCCAATGTAAGAATGCAATGATATTCAGAACATGAGCTGTTATTTTAAACTATATCAAATGAATTAAAATTATTATATTAAAACAAATATAAACAATAAATTTAATCAATATATCACTTTTTTAGATTATCTATCAGAAATGTAGCTTATATTGGTTTGAGGTCCATAGATCGTTACGAAAGATTAATAATTGAAAAATTTGGTATTACTGCTTATGGAATGGAAGACATAGAACGTTATGGTTCGATTTTAAAATAATTGTACATTGATTATTACAAAAAATAATAAATACATTTAATATTAATGTTTTTAGGTATTCACGATGTGATACATATGGCACTTAATAAAATAGATTGTCATAACTCAAAATCTTTACATGTTAGCTTTGATATAGATGCATTAGATCCGCTCGAAGCACCTAGTACTGGAGTACCAGGTTTGTAATGTACATATTGTATCAATATACACATAAATAGTATTATAAATCCTTATATTTGCATATAGTACGCGGAGGACTGTCTCTTAGAGAAGCAATTCATCTTATGGAAGAAATATCTAGAACACATAGATTGAATGCTATCGATTTAGTAGAAGTTAATCCACAAATTGGTAACAAACAAGATGTAAAAATGACTGTGCAAGCAGCCATACATATTATCCAAGCAGCTTTAGGCTACTCAAGACGCGGTTTGAAAGTACCTGAAGGTATTACCGACATGCCTTTACAAACATTTCATTAATTTCTATTTTATATGAATTATTAAAATATTAAAATTGTAATATTTTTTAATTATCTCTGGGTTATTTTTAATTTTATAAATTTGTCCTTACAGTATTACCTAACCTAACTTTTTATATAATATTTAATTAAATCTCTAAAAATATTTTTACATAAATATTAAATCTATTTTTCTCTCGATACAAGTTTGTTATAATTTTAACTTATTTCACATTGTCTTATTACAAATGTTTTTCCAGGTATATTATCAAATGTAATTTCAATTTTAGATGCTTCAAGTTTGTTTTCAAGTTTACGATTCCATGTCACTTCATAATATAACTTTCCCTTAGTATTAGTACCTGTAAGTGGAACTTTAAACCATTTGTAATTTTGTGGAATTTTTGTATCTTCATGTTCAAGTATTCGATGTCCATCACCATAAGTGATGCGGCCCAATGATATAGGTTCTCCAAGGTACGGTATAGCTTTCTTATGTTCACGTAGGGTATTCATAACATCTTTATAAGTCTCACTCTTTTTAATATCATATTGTATGCGATAATAGAAAATATAACCTGTAGTTGCTGTTATAAGTCCTCCTAAACTTGCTATTTTCACGAGCTTTTGATTCGATACCATACTAGAACAAAGTAACACACTTGATATAAAAAAATATATTCCTTTATATATTCTTTATAAACAATTTAGCTCATTTTGTAGACAACATAACCATTAACTCACATCAGGTCTATTTTTTATTGCTACACTCTGAACCGGTGCAATGTATATTTGTTTCATTTCAACTTATTGCACTGTATGTACTAGTTCAGAAAGTGCAGCGATAAAAAACAGATCAAAATGGAGGTCAACACATAAAGCGGTATTTACAATAAGATATCTACAATAATACATCTATTGTTTGACCTTTTGATCAATTTTACCTGTTGGGTAAGTAACAAGATTATCACATGCGCAGATTTATCTCACAAATAAATTTATCAAAAAAGGTGGAACAACCGGTCCTTAGTGATCTAGTTTCCATCGAGGGTTTCAATCAGATCAGAATGTAAGAACCAATCAACTACAGTCGAGTATTCTCTTGTTACAGTCGAACGACAAGGGAATGCTCGATTGTAGTTGGTTGATTTTTATATTTTGGATGCGTTCCGTTTCTTGCATAATGCGCATACAAGCATAGAAGTTTGTTCCGTTTCTCTTTATGCACACTCGCTACATGCATGATTCAACCTATCGCCAATTGCATAACCCCGTCTCTTCCGATACATGAAACCGCATGAAATGCCTCACCTCTTGAGCTGAAACAGTTCATGCAGCTTATGCATTCAACATATTTTAGCGCGAAATTGAAATCATGGGTGATTTGGCTGGGACGAGTGTACTCAAAATCACGTAAGGGTTAAAGATACGTAAGTAGGCTCAGAATACCTAAAATTTTTTTTAATTTAACATTCATATATACACATATATAATATATATATACGATATAATACTCTGGTATTACCGAAAAATTATGCGTATATTGATATTATGAAAATTTTGGTTGAATACCGATATTTCAGAACTGGTATTTGGATCTCGATTTTGCGTACCGTTATAGAATATCGATTTTTATCTGATTTATAATAAAATCTGAAAAATTAATATATTGATATATTACCGCTATTTTTTATATCGTTTTAAATTCCTGAATATAAAATAGTAGATTATGATAGAGGTTAAGTTTACATTAGTCATATCCTTACAAAATAGGTAAAGTAAAAACGGATTTTAAGGATGTTTTGTATATATAGCAAAAAGTTTCTGAAATTTGATTTTGAATATGTAGTGTTTTATGGTTTGAATAATAAAAATATATAGAATCTTATCATTTACTCATAACTAAAATGCAAAAATGTACTTTCGAATTTCTATTGCTAATTATTTCTGAAAAAAATGAAAAATTTTTGACAGTGACAGTATCTCAAATCTAACCTTAAAATCTTTATATTTTAAATATCTTATAACTTCAAGTTGCTTCACAGTGAATCGATTTCAGATTTTGTTATAAGTGTCTGAACATATGTAAGAATAATCTGTAAAATTTTTGTTAATTTCTCATATTTTAGAAATAGGTATTAAACATCCTTTTTGGACATTTTGGTAAAATATTTTATTTTTCTTTTCCTGCAGAAGAAGATTATAAATGCTGCTGGAAAAATATAAATCTTCTTCTGTTGTCAAAAAAGAAGATGTAACAGTAATTATTGAATGCATTTGTAATTCAGTCAATTTCAAATTATCGTCCATGTTCACTGCATGAATTCACTGTGAATTCGTTATTAAAACCACATGGAACGTATTGGAGAAATGGGACGTACTCTGCACTCCATGCCATGCACTAAATACTCGTTTCATGCAAGAAACGGAACGCACCCCAGGCTAATGGTTGCGTTCAACGGACTCAACAATTGAGTGAGCGCTCGCTGCTATTGATGTATTTTTTCAGATCTAAAATGCTGATTGGATGATCTGAAAGAATACACCAATAACAGCGAGCGCTCACTTAACTGTTCAGTTCGTTGAACGCAGCCAGTGGATATATTCAGGATCGGTTTCTATCGGTGTTTACAGGTTTGTTCGCATCGCATGCTCTGACATGTTCTAAAATGCCCCTATTATCGTATTTACCAACATAGACCTAGTTTCCATCGGTTTAAACCAGATCAAAATGTAAAAATCAACTACAATCGAATATTTCTCTGTTACAGTCAAACGATAGAGGAATGCTTGACTGTAGTTGGTTGATTCTTACATTTTGATTCGGATTAAACTCTCGTTGAAAAACTAGACCATACTTAGACCAACATATATATTTAGATCAAGCATTCTATTCGTAGCTTGAAGCCGAACATTGGTCTTTTTTTTTATTCCTGAGGGTTTAATCCGGATCAGAATATAAGAATCAACCAACTACTATCGAATATTCCTGTTACAGTCAAACAACAGGGGAATGTTTGACTGTAGTTGGTTGGTTGCTTCTTACATTTTGAACTGGATTAAACTCTCTGTTGTGGAAACTAGGCCATTGACAGGTGGACTCATGTTATCTCATTTTTTTTCTTGCAATGTATTCTATTCAACTAATCTTTTTGTACTGTTCGTCAACACTTTCTGCGACTAGTGCTGCCAAGAACACACCTTTCTCATATGTATTAGTTGCTTTTCATTTATGATTCTCAGATAATTCTCACTTGTTATAATTTAGTTGAATGCGCGTTCCTTTTGCATTTTGCGCATTCTGACAAATGAGATTTTTTTTTCAAGTGAATTTTTCTCCTTAATCTGCATAAGATCGAGACCGTGTGCTTTAGTGAGTCTCGTAAATTCACTTCAAAGTGAGATTATAAACCTGTGTTGACATGTGCTTTATCAAAGCAAATAGTGACATCATTAATATATATAATATACAGCTTACTTCAGACTCAGTTTCACTTGTGTGTAAATGGAAAGCAATTATTATTGATTCTGTTGGTTCAAAGTATAATATGAAGAAAAAAACCATAGAATAATAAGGAGATCAAGCGACTGGTCACGAAAAAAATTGGACTTGGAATTGGAACATGGTGTAGGAAAATTTATGGAAAATTCGGCAGATGTGATTTTAGTATCATTACGCCTTGCGGGAAAAGTTAGAAGTATCGACTGTCACGTGATCGCAGGTTACACGTAGAATTACCACTGACAAGATAGCAGACAAATTGAATATTTCTGATTTATTTATGTCTATATAATAACATAAAAATATACAATGAAGAAGAAAATTTGTTAGTATATGTTATTTTCTTAATTTGTAAATATTATTATTTTAATACAACTTAAAGAAGAAAAATTTTAATATTTATTCTTTATTTTTGTTAGTAAAGACGGACAGATGGTTTTATGTACATACATGTATGTCAAGAGATATTATGTACATACATCTAACAAATATTTAAATATTTCTTCTAGACGTGAAAGCAATTTGCGTTAATTTATAAAATATGTACGTTTATTCATTTAATGATTATTATACACACATGCATCTACATATATATGTTCTGTAATTTCTAAGATCGTAGAATCTGCGATAAGTAATTGAGTTTGTTTTTAGACAATGTTATTTGTGGATGTCATCAAAATATATATATATATATATATATATATATATATATATAAAAATATATATAT
>Ga0157364_1000801_pt1 | contig 23977 bp, 16 predicted proteins | sample AttsexASBM2_FD_111476 | JGI IMG/M metagenome (GOLD analysis project Ga0157364, IMG submission 111476) | Fungus gardens microbial communities from leaf cutter ant in Ribeirão Preto, State of São Paulo, Brazil - Atta sexdens ASBM2 | ecosystem: Host-associated > Fungi > Mycelium > Unclassified ...
ACGTTTTAAAGACCTGAAACTGGAGCCGGATCTGTCTGAAACGGACAAAAAGCCGGCAGAATGAGAGGGTTTACGGCGGCGATTATAGGGATTTCATCTTGCTGATGCCAGAAAAAAGCGCAATCAATCTTAAGACTTTAACCATAGTCGCCAGCGATATTGTTGAGTATACTGCCGCGCTCGCTGGAGCAGCGCCCGTTCACCCTGCCGTGAAAATATCAGGAAGACTTATTATTACCAGGAACACTTATGAACTGGAAAAATCTGACTTACTTCGGTGACAGCATGTTGCTGCTGCCTACTGCACTGCTGCTGGCGGTATTCTTATTATGCAAAAGCGGGCGTTGGCAAACGGCGTTTGGCTGGTTGGTAACCTTTGGTACCGCTGGCCTAACCGTAAGTCTCTCCAAGATCTTGTTTCTCGGTTTTTTTCTCGGTATTAAAGCCTATAATTTTACCGGTTTCAGTGGACACACCACCATGTCATCCACCTTTTGGCCAGTCATGATGTGGATGCTGACCGGCGGCCGCCGTCCTGCTTGGCGGCGACTCCTCGTGACTGCCGGCTACTTGTTGCCGCTGGCGATAGGTTTTTCCCGTCTACAACTGCATGCGCACTCACCCAGTGAAGTGATCAGTGGCGCGCTACTCGGCCTCAGTTTAAGCTCGCTGTATCTACTGATTCAGCGCCGCACTGCACTGAAAAAAGTGAGCCTATTTCAAGCCTTGCTGTTGGCGGTGATCCCACTGCTGATCATCGTCAAAGGTCAACCAGCCACTACTCAGCAATTTTTGGCCTCGCTGTCTGCCCGCTTGGCAGGCATCGAAAAACCTTATACTCGCGCCGATCTGCTGCACAGCTCGCAGGCCTATTAACACATCAGCATTTACGCAGTCATCGTTACAGGGTAAAGTCGCCCCCTTTTTTTCTTCGCGGGGGCGCACTATGTTTATCGGATTTGATTACGGCACAGCTAACTGCTCAATAGCCACTGAACAGGACGGCGTATTTCGTCAGCTGTTACTGGAAAAGGACTCGCCGTTACTGCCTTCCATGATTGCCGCACCTTTACGGACGGTACCCAGCGAATGGCTGTATCGCTGTCATGATATCCCCTTTCCGACGCCGGAAAATACCGCGTTATTGCAAACTGCGTTGCGGCTCAACCGTGAAGAGGATATGCCGGTCACGACACAGAGTGTCAGTTTTGGTATGCAAGCCCTGGAAAACTATATCGCCGACCCGGAAGATGTTTGGTTTGTTAAATCGCCGAAATCCTTCCTCGGTGCGCCAGGGCTAAAATCCCAACAAATTGCGTTTTTCGAGGATCTGGTTTGCGCCATGATGCTGCATATTCGCCAGCAGGGAGAGCAACAGACCGGGGAGACCATTACTCAAGCTGTCATTGGCCGCCCGGTGAACTTTCAAGGCCCTGGTGGTGAGGAAGCCAATCAGCAGGCGGAAAATATCCTGCTAAGGGCGGCCCAGCGGGCCGGTTTCCGTGATACCGCTTTTCAGTATGAGCCTGTCGCGGCGGGGCTTGAGTTTGAGGCAAGCCTACAACAGGAAACTCGAGTCCTGGTGGTCGATATCGGTGGGGGTACCACCGACTGCTCGATGCTACTGATGGGCCCAGAGTGGCAGCAACGGGCTGACCGTACCGAAAGCCTACTTGGCCACAGCGGATGCCGTGTCGGCGGTAACGACCTGGACATTATGTTGGCGTTTAAAACCTTGATGCCGTTAATGGGCCTGGGTGGCAGTACCCGCAAAGGCACCGCCCTCCCTGCCCTGCCATGGTGGAATGCCGTCGCGATCAATGATGTCGCCGCACAGAGCCAGTTTTATTCCGCCGAATGTGCGCAGTTGCTGCGTCAGATGATTAAAGATGCTGAGCATGCCGACCAGGTCAGCCATCTGTTACAGGTGTGGAAAACCAAACAGAGTTACCAGTTAGTCCGCAGCGCCGAAGAAAGCAAAATTAGGCTGTCACAGCAGACAAATACCGAGATCCCTCTCTCTTATATTGCCGACCAGCTATCCGCATCCTTGGATGTCAGCCAGATGAAAGAAGCCATCGCCCAGCCGATGGAGAAAATGATCCGTCAGGTACAGGAAGTCATCGAGACTTCGGCGACGCGTCCGCAAGTGGTTTACCTCACTGGCGGCAGTGCCCGTTCTCCATTGCTGCGCGCGGCCTTATCAGCAATTCTGCCGGAGACCCCTCTTACCCGCGGTGATGATTTTGGCTCGGTTACCTTGGGATTAACCCGCTGGGCGAAAAATCTGTTCCGTTAATGGCTGCCTCACCGGGGGCATCCCCGGTGTTTCCCTTTATCCCTCCCTATCTAACTGCTGTTTCCTTATTTCCTTCAACTTTCATGGGATTTTTGCCGTTATACTGAACAGCCATAGTGCGGATAATGGCCTGATTGATGCAGGAGAGCAGATAACAGCATGAAAGCAAAACAACGTGTCACCAGCGTTTTCGTGATCCTTTTTCTGATGATTATTGCCCTACTCGCCGGGGTTCATTTCTGGCATGCAGCGCCGTCGGATACTGCTACGTCCACAGCAGCGTCGACCCAAAATAACCGCAGGACTGCAACGCCGGTGCAGGTGGCAGAGGTAAAAACCCAGACACTGCCCCGCGAACTGTCGGCACTGGGAACTGTCACGGCTTCTGAGACCGTCACCGTGCGTAGCCGCGTCGAGGGTCAACTGATGTCGCTCAATTTCCGTGAGGGCCAGCAGGTAAAAGCGGGACAGTTACTGGCAGAAATCGACCCACGGCCGTTTCAGGTCGCACTGCTGCAAGCACAAGGGCAGCTGGCAAAAGATCAAGCCAGTCTCACCAATGCACGTGCCGACTTACAACGCTATCAGAAGCTGTCAGTGAGCGGACTGGTAGCCAAACAGGAACTGGATAACCAACAAGCCCTAGTTGCAGAAAGCGAAGGCTTACTGAAAAGCGACCAAGCGGCCATTGATAGCGCCAAACTAAACCTAACCTATAGCCGCATCACTGCGCCGATCAGCGGACAGGTTGGCCTTAAGCAGGTCGATGCTGGTAACACGATAACCGCCTCAGACAGTAGCGGTATTGTCGTCATCACCCAGACTCATCCTGCAGATGTCGTCTTTACCGTACCGGAAGCCGTGATTGATCGCATTGTGCAAGCACAGCGTCAGGGTCCGCTACTGGCCGAAGCCCGGGACCGTACCGATACCCATCTTCTGGCCCGCGGTAGCCTTTTGAGCCTCGACAACCAGATTGACGCAGCTACCGGCACCTTAAAACTGAAAGCCCGTTTCAGTAATGAAGATGACCAGCTTTTCCCCAATCAATTCGTTAACATCCGCCTACAAACCGGCACCTTAAAAAATGCCCTAACCCTACCACTGCCTGCCTTACAAACTAGCTCTGACGGCGACTTTGTCTGGGTGGTCGGCGCGAATAATCGAGTACGACGCCAACCGGTGACCACCGGTATGCAAACCGGCGACCTGCAGGTGATCACTCAAGGTGTCACAGCCGGTGAAAAGGTGGTAACCGATGGCATCGACCGCCTCACCGAAGGCAGTCTGGTCGAGGTTGTCAATCCGCAGTCCGCGGCGGAGACGACCGAGGAGAGCTCCGTTAATGAGTGAGTTAACGCCAGTCAAGGAGGGCGGTCCGTCTCGCCGATTTATCCTGCGCCCTGTTGCCACTACCTTACTGATGATCGCTATCGTACTGGCAGGGATAATGGGCTATCGATTTTTACCGGTATCGGCTTTACCGGAAGTGGATTACCCGACCATTCAGGTGGTGACTGGCTACCCAGGTGCCAGTGCCGACGTCATGACGTCAGCCGTCACCGCTCCGTTAGAACGCCAGCTTGGGCAGATGTCTGGCCTCAAACAGATGTCTTCTGCAAGCTCTGGCGGTGCATCGGTGATCACTCTGCAATTTCAGTTGTCGCTGCCACTCGACATTGCTGAACAGGAAGTCCAGGCCGCCATCAACGCCGCCATGAGTTATCTGCCCGACGATCTGCCTAACCCACCGGTCTACAACAAAGTGAATCCGGCGGACCCGCCGATCCTCACACTCGCGGTCACGACCCAAAGCCTCCCCCTGACCCGGGTACAAGACTTGGTCGAAACCCGAATTGCACAGAAAATCTCTCAAGTCAGTGGTGTCGGCTTGGTGACCTTATCCGGCGGCCAACGTCCTGCGATACAGGTGGCGCTTAATGCCCCCGCACTGGCAGCACTCGGCTTGACCAGCGAAGATATTCGTACTGCCATTGGTAATGCTAATGTCAATACCCCGAAAGGCAGCCTCGATGGTGCAGAACGCTCACTGACCTTGTCGGCCAACGACCAACTGAGAGACGCCAATGACTACCGCCAACTGATCGTCAGTTATCGCAATAATGCGCCGGTGCGTCTCGGCGATGTGGCGACCGTCACCGAAGGGGCTGAAAACCAGTGGCTGGGGGCATGGAATAACGGCCAGGGGGCGATTGTCCTGAATATTCTGCGCCAGCCCGGTGCTAATATTATCTCCACCGCCGACAGTGTCCGAGCCTTATTGCCATCACTGAAAAGCTCGCTGCCAGCATCCGTATCCGTGCAATTGGTCAGCGACCGGACGCAAAATATCCGCGCCTCGGTCAGCGATACTCGCTTTGAACTCCTGCTGGCGATTGCGCTGGTGGTTATGATTATCTATCTGTTTCTGCGCAATATACCGGCGACTATCATTCCTGCGGTGGCAGTGCCCCTGTCACTGATAGGCACCTTTGCTGCCATCTACCTGCTTGGTTTTTCCATTAATAATCTGACCCTGATGGCGCTAACCATTGCCACTGGCTTTGTGGTCGATGATGCGATTGTGGTGATCGAAAATATCTCCCGTCACCTCGAAAAAGGCTTATCGCCCTTACAAGCGGCGCTGCGGGGCGCGGGAGAAATTGGCTTTACCATTATTTCCCTGACCATTTCACTGATTGCCGTACTGATCCCGCTGTTATTTATGGGTGATGTGGTTGGCCGCTTATTCCGTGAATTTGCAGTCACCCTGGCGGTCTCTATCTTGATCTCCGCAGTGGTCTCCCTGACGCTCACGCCAATGATGTGCGCCAGGATGCTAAAAGGTGGCGCTCATCCACAACAGAACCGTTTCTCCTTAGCCTGCGAGCGGCTGTTCGATCGACTGGTTGCCGGTTATGGCCGCATGTTGACCCGGGTGCTCCGTCATCGTTGGCTAACTCTTGGGGTAGCGTTCGGCACCCTAATGTTAACCATACTGCTGTGGGTAATGATCCCCAAAGGGTTCTTCCCTGCACAGGATAACGGCCTGATCCAAGCCACCCTGCAGGGACCACAAACCGTTTCTTGGCAAGGGATGGCCGATCGAACCCGTCAGGTCGCCGCCATTATTGGTAAAGATCCCGATGTTGAAAACGTGACGGCCTTCGTCGGTATCGATGGTACCAACGCTGCCCTGAACGAATCACGCCTGCAGATTACCCTACGGCCGCTGTCTCAACGCCAGGATCGCATTCCTATTATTGAGCAGCGGTTACAACAGTCGGTCAGTCAAGTCGCCGGGATCCGCCTGTGGCTGCAGGCCGTGCAAGATTTGACCATTGATACCACCGCCAGCCGTACGCCCTATCAATTTACCCTGCAGGCTCCCTCCCAGTCCGTACTAGCAGAGTGGCTGCCACGGCTGGTAACAGCCCTGCAACGCTCACCGGCACTACGAGATGTGAGCAGTGACTGGCAAGATCAGGGCAGTGAAGCCATGATCCGCGTCGATCGTGACACGGCTAGCCGCTTAGGCATCAGCATGGCAGATATCGATAATGCGCTCTACGATGCCTTCGGCCAGCGGCTGATCTCTACCATTTACACACAATCTAATCAGTACCGCGTGGTGCTCGGACAGGACACTCGTCGAGAACCGGGCCTGGCAGCCCTGCAGGATATCAGATTGACCAATAGCAGCGGGGGGACAGTCCCCCTCACCGCCCTAGCGACCCTCACCCCTAAGCGTACGCTGTTGAGCGTGAATCATCTTGACCAGTTCCCTTCGGCAACGGTTTCTTTTGATATTGCTCGCGGTGACTCACTGGGTAGCGCGGTGGGTGCGATCAACAATATTCGCCAGTCGTTGCAGTTACCGGCTGATATTGTCACTCAGTTTCAGGGCAGTGCCCTCGCCTTCCGCGCAGCCCTGAGTAGCACCGTCTGGCTGGTGGTCGCCGCCATTATCTGTATGTATATCGTGCTGGGGATCCTCTATGAGAGTTTTATCCACCCAGTGACAATTCTGTCGACGCTGCCTAGCGCCGGTGTCGGCGCATTATTGGCGCTGATGCTGTCCGGGCATCCACTGGATATCATTGCCATCATCGCTATCATCCTGCTGATTGGCATCGTTAAGAAAAATGCCATCATGATGATCGATTTTGCCCTTTCTGCAGAACGCCAGCAGAGAATGAGTCCTAGCCAAGCCATTTACCAGGCCTGCCTGTTGCGTTTTCGGCCTATCTTGATGACCACTCTGGCTGCACTGTTCGGGGCTTTACCGCTTATGCTCAGTGTCGGTGTCGGGGCTGAATTGCGTCGACCACTGGGTATCGCCATGGCAGGTGGTTTGATTGTCAGCCAAGTACTGACCTTATTTACCACGCCAGTCATTTATCTGATGTTTGATAGTCTATCGCGGCGTTTAAAACAACGTCGTACCGCCATAGCCTCTCTGTCGGAGAAAAGGCAGTGATCCGCGCTGACGAGTTTATCCGTCGCCCAGTAGCCACCCTACTGATTGCCTTGGCAATTGTACTGGCCGGGCTACTGGGGCTGCGCATGCTGCCAGTGGCGGCACTGCCACAGGTCGATTTTCCTGCCGTGGTAGTGGCCGCGAATATTCCTGGCGCCTCAGCGGAAACCATGGCGTCCTCTGTTGCCACGCCCCTAGAGCGATCCCTGGGAAGGATTGCTGGCATCAGTGAAATGACCTCCACCAGCACCCTGGGTAGCACTCGCATCATTCTGATCTTTGACCTAAACCGCGATGTCAACGGAGCCGCTCGGGATGTGCAGGCGGCGTTGAATGCGGCACAAAGTCTGCTGCCAAGTGGGATGCCCTCACGGCCGACCTATCATAAAGTGAACCCTTCTGATGCGCCGGTAATGATCCTGACCCTCACCTCAGACACCTACTCTCGAGGGCAGCTGTATGATTTTGCAACGACCCGTTTGGCGCAGACGATTTCTCAAATTGACGGGGTCGGTGATGTCACTATTGGTGGAGGCTCTCTACCGGCGGTTCGTGTTGATGTCAGTCCACAAGCGTTGTTTAACCGAGGGATCTCTCTCGAACAAGTTCGCAGCAGTATCAGTAATGCTAACCAACGTCGTCCTTTGGGGGCTATCGACAGTGGTGACCAGCGCTGGAACTTAGCGACTAACGATGCGCTGGATAGCGCTGACCAATACCGCTCACTGATTATTCACTACAACCAAGGGGCGGCGGTCAGATTGAGCGATGTTGCCACCCTGAGTGATGATGTGCAGGATACTCGCAATATTGGTATGAGTGATGGAAAACCGGCCATCCTGATGATGATCCGTAAAAATGCCGATGCTAATGTGATAGCTACCGTGGACCGGATCCGCGAACGGCTGCCGCAGTTGCAGGCCGAGATCCCCGCCGCCATCCAGCTGAGCATTGCCCAAGATCGTTCTCCCACTATTCGTGCATCATTGGATGAAGTGGAACAGTCGTTGGTCATTGCTGTCGCCTTGGTGATCTTGGTGGTATTTTTCTTTCTCGGCTCCGCCCGCGCAACGCTGATCCCGGCAATGGTGGTACCGGTCTCCTTGATTGGCAGTTTTTCCGCCATGTACCTGTGCGGCTTTAGCCTGAATAATCTGTCGCTGATGGCGCTGACTATCGCCACCGGGTTTGTGGTGGATGATGCCATTGTGGTGTTAGAAAATATCGCCCGCCATGTGGAAAACGGTATTCGGCCTTTTAAGGCCGCCTGTCAGGGGGTACGCGAGGTTGGATTTACCGTCTTGGCGATGAGTCTTTCATTGGTGGCAGTATTTCTGCCCCTGATGTTTCTTGGTGGATTAGTGGGCCGTTTCTTTAATGAATTTGCCATCACCTTATCAGTAGCGATCCTAATCTCGCTGTTTATCTCTGTGACGCTAACGCCAATGATGTGTGCCCGATTATTGGCGTTACCCACGTCGGATACCGCTCATCGTCGCTGTCTATTTCGCCGATTTATTGACCTGTTACAGCGAGGCTACGCCCGCTCGCTGCGCCCAGTACTGGATCATCCGAAACTAACGCTGACCGTCCTGGCGGCTACCGTGGCACTGACAGTGGTGCTATTTATCGGTTTGCCTAAAACCTTTCTTCCTGAACAGGATACTGGCCGTATCTCCGGTAACATTACTGCCGACCAGAGCATTTCTTTCCAAGCCATGCGCGGCAAACTGGCAGACTTTATGCGAATTGTCAGTGCAGATCCGGCGGTAGATAACGTTACCGGTTTTACCGGTGGCATGCGGACCAACAGTGGTTCGCTGTATATCTCTCTGAAGCCCCTTTCACAGAGAAACGTCACCGCCCGTCAAGTGATAGACCGTTTACGTATCGCCTTGGCGAAGGAACCCGGGGCACGACTCTATCTCAACCCGGTACAGGACATTCGTACCGGTGGCCGCTCATCGAATGCCAGTTACCAATACACCCTGCTGTCCGATGATCTCAGCGCCCTGCGTGAGTGGTCACCGAAAGTCTTGGCAGCGTTTCGCAAATTGCCGGAGCTGACGGACCTCAGCTCCGACCAAGAAGATCATGGTGGTGAGTTACAACTGGTTTATGACCGGGCAGCGATGGCTAGGCTGGGACTGGATGTGGCTCAAGTCAATGCATTACTCAATGATGCGTTTGGGCAGCGTGAAATCTCCACCATTTACCGACCAATGAACCAGTATAAAGTGGTGCTGGAAGTGGATCCTCGCTATACCCGTGATGCGTCAGCCCTCAATCAGCTCTACCTGATTAACCGCGCTGGGCAGCCGATCCCCTTGTCAGAAATCGCCCACTGGGCACCGGGCAATACGCCGACCTCGGTGAATCACCAAGGATTGTCCGCAGCGGCAACGCTATCCTTTAACCTGACAGACGGTACAGCCCTCTCACAAGCATCGGATGCCATAGAAAAAACTATGGTCAGCCTTGGTGTCCCGTCCTCGGTTCGCGGCGAGTTTGCCGGCGATGCGAAACTGTTTCGCGACAGCCAGTCAGACCAGCTATGGCTGATCCTCGGCGCTATCGCGATTGTCTACATTGTGACCGGCATCCTGTATGAAAGCTTTATTCACCCGATCACTATTCTTTCGACCTTACCACCCGCAGGGGTGGGGGCCTTTATTGCCCTGCGCTTGTCAGGAACCCCCTTCAGCATGATTGCCATGTTGGGGGTATTGTTATTAATTGGTATCGTTAAGAAAAATGCCATTATGCTGATCGATTTTGCCCTGTCGGCACAAAAAGAGACCAACTTGACCGCCGCACAGGCGATTTACCAAGCCTGTTTACTGCGCTTTCGCCCTATACTGATGACGACACTGGCCGCGTTGTTCGGTGCTTTGCCACTGGTGTTTACCACAGGGGACGGTGCCGAACTGCGCCAGCCCCTAGGGATCGCTATCGCCGGCGGCCTGGTTATCAGCCAGTTGTTAACCCTGTACACCACCCCGGTGGTATTCCTGATGATGGACAAACTCGATAAACGCCGCCGGTCGAGTACCTAATACAGGTGGATTTGCAGGGTGAGGGACGGCTGGCACGCCGCCCCGTCCCGACTATGCCTTAGACTTCTCCAATAGGAGGCTGGAAGAATAGGCTATCACCACGCCAATCACCAACGGAACCACCAGAGAGCTGTCTGCACGGGTAAATTCGAGCGCCAGAAAAATCGCAGTCAGCGGCATACACATTGACGTTCCCAGAAATGCCGCCGCACCGATCAATACGATTTCAGGTTTAGCACTGACCGACAGCAGCGGCGAGAACAGCGAAAACAGGCCATTTGCCATCAAAGCACCCACCGTCAGACCTGGGGTTAGCACACCGCCTTCCGCACCGGCTCTCAACACACAGATAATAACCACCACTTTGCACACTAAAAGCGCCAGCGACAGTGATCCATCGAGGGTGCCTTGCAATGCTAACTGAGTCGGCCCCTTACCATTTCCCGGTAGTTGCGGGAACCAGACAGCCAGTAATCCCGTCAAAGCAAAACTCATGAGACACAATACCGGCATCTGCCAGTTCTGCTTTACTCCCTGTTTCACCTTATTGGTAAAACGTCTGAAATAGCTGGCCGCCACGCCAAATAACGGAGAAGTTAGCACTACCCACAAAAACAAACTGTGGCTAAAGTGAACAGTAGGGAAATGATATTGGCTACCACTGCCTAGGCCGAGACTGGCGATGACTGCGGCAATCGCCGAGGTCAATATCGCTGGCAAAATACAGGACCATTGGAATGAGACTAACAGTACTTCGAGGGTAAATATGGCACCGGCCAGAGGAACGTTATACACCGCCGCTAATCCAGCCCCCGCACCACAGGCGATCAATACCCGCCGTTGTTCACTGGATACCTTAAGAAGGCTGGCTAATCCTGTGGCGCCTAACGCACCAACTTCTCGGGGGGCCACTTCTCGGCCCAGAGGAGAACCCATGCCGACTGTGATAATTTGCAGCAATGCATGAATAAAGGTGGTGCCGGCTGGCATGGGTTTATCCGGATTTTTGACGGCACTGTCTACCGAGACACGTTTTTTGCCATAACGCCCCAATAGCCACCAGCCAACGCCAGCCACCAATCCGCCACACACTAATGCCGCAAACCGCCGAAGACCACTGGCATGGGTGACGCCACTGAGAAAACTTTCAGGACTGATAATGGCATCCAGGCTGTAGCCAAACGTCCAGTGCTGTACCGTATGAAGAAGCATCGCCAGTAGCATACCGCCAACTCCGGAGACAATTCCGGTAATAATTACTGCTATTGGAAAAGAGATTTTATTCATCACTCAGGCCTTAATTCACTGACACAGGAAAAACATTTCTAATTCAGGTAAAATAATAAACATGGTATCAACAACAGTTCGGTCCGAAGATAATCACCCGCTTAATCGCTCATCAGCAGATAACACAATACAAGTTCTGCCAGCAGTATATTTCGGTAATAGAGTATGAACCGCACGGTTTCATAACACAATTATTCATTCATTAAGAAATAAATTAGCATTATTCCTTAATGAAGCGTTGTGAATTTTTACCACAAATGCCATCCTGCACTGATATTGCCTTCCCCCCTCGATCTACGGAACTTTTAAGGGCTATAATAAAAGATAATGAACGCTGATGTCGGGCGTTCCAAATAAATCAGATCGGGCTTATAGAATGTTTCAAAAGTTTAAGTGGTGGTACTTAGTCGTTATCGCAGTGGTTGGTTTTTTCTTAATGCCATCCTATGTGACTCAGGAGAACATACGGTATTACGGATCTATGCTGTGTACCATAACCGGTAGACACTACGACATCAAAGATGATGCCTTGAGAGCGATGCTTAAAAATATCACTGAGGGAACCAATGCAGACTATGCACTGCAAAGACACTCCTACAACCGCGGTGCCGGTGAGCGGGTTCTCTCTATTTGGAGAGATTTATCCTCTAAACAGCAGGAAAAAGCCCGTCAGGACCCGTCTTACTGTATCAGTTTAATGCAACGGGGACAGGGCTTCGGCTGGTGATCCCACCGTCTCCCGACATCTCAGTGTCGGGGGACAATCAACGTTCCCTCATCACAAATAGCCTAACTGCGCTGGTGGCTTTACTTGGTCATAATATTGATTATCGAGATACCCGGACCATGACTCACAGGCTCAACGATTTCCCTCACTCTGGCCTTGGAATTATTCTCGGCCATTGTATATTTTCTCGGTGAGCGATTGGCTAAATTCTCCTTCCTTAGATAACTGTATCTCTTTACCTATTTTTCGCCTTCACCCACAGTAAGGATGCGATAGCAGAATTATCCGCCTACCCTCTTTTATTCAAACGCCATTCTACAATCCGTTTGCTGTTGCAACCTGAAATAAAATTATCTCAACGCTGCCTGCCAAACGGCAAACTCTCCGACAAAAGGTGGGGTGTCACCAATGTTTGGTGGGCAGTCATTCCAACACAAATTAAACCACCGGCTCACTGGCTGCTTAAAGATGTGGTATTAAGAGTTTATTGAGTATTAATCATAACCCTATTCTGTTCTGTCACAACGTCACCTCGAGCAGTTTCCACAGCACGATTGAGTATCATATCGGAATGTTCGACACCCCTTCCGGTTAAAGGCGCTAAGCACAGTTTTGTCCTAAAATGCCAAGCTATGATGATCTTTAGCAACCAATCAACAGCCTTTCCCCCTTAATGCATTAAAAAAGGGTAAGATAAAAAGGTCTCATTGTAGACGACTGAGCAATTGTACCGTGTATCGCCCTGGGAGCAGGCAACGGATAATGATTATGCTGACTTTTTAGCTCAGCTTCAGGAGAAACCTGATGAGTGAAACTCCCGATCCCGTAAACCAGTCCACTCCGCGCTCAGTGCGCTGGCAGTTATGGATCGTCGCCTTTGGTTTTTTTATGCAGTCGCTGGATACCACCATTGTTAACACAGCCCTGCCCTCCATGGCACACGCCCTGAATGTCAGCCCGCTAAGTATGCACCGGGTGATCGTCAGCTATGTACTCACCGTTGCAGTGATGCTGCCTCTGAGTGGCTGGTTGGCAGACCGAGTGGGTGTCCGTAATGTTTTTTGCAGCGCTATTGTGATCTTCACAATAGGCTCTCTGTGCTGTGCGCTGTCAGCGGATCTTAATCAACTGATCCTATCGCGTATCCTTCAGGGAATAGGCGGTGCCATGATGGTACCGGTCGGCCGACTGACAGTGATGAAAATCGTGCCACGGGCGCAGTATATGGCCGCGATGGCGTTTGTTACCTTGCCAGGTCAGGTGGGTCCGCTGGCTGGCCCAACTCTTGGTGGCTTACTGGTGGAATATGCTAGTTGGCACTGGATTTTCCTGATCAATCTTCCTGTCGGTATCGTTGGCGCTTGGGCAACCCTTAAATTGCTGCCGGATTATCGACTGCCACCGCGCCGTTTCGATTTTCCCGGCTTTCTGTTACTGGCAGTCGCCATGGCCAGCCTGACCATCGCCTTGGAAAGCCGCGGCTGGGCCAGCAGTGACCGCCACGGGCTGATCCTGTTGCTGCTGGTTGGGGTCGGCAGTCTACTGCTCTATCCTGTCTATGCTCGCCATCGCGACAATGCCATTTTCAGCCTGAAACTTTTCAAAAACAAAGTGTTTCGCATTGGTCTGCTCGCCAGTATGGTTGCCCGTACCGGCAGTGGGATGCTGCCGTTTATGATCCCGCTGTTTCTCCAATTGGGGCTAGGCTTCAGCCCGCTGCATGCTGGCCTGATGATGATCCCAATGGTGGCTGGGAGTATGCTGATTAAGCGGATAGTCGTCCGGCTGGTCAACCTCGTGGGTTACCGTAAGGCGCTGCTATCCGCAACTCTACTGCTAGGTATGGTAGTGATGCTGCTGCCGCTGGTACTGAAATTCGGCCTCACTGGCAGCCTGCCGCTGGTGTTATTTTTGCTTGGCGGCGTCAATTCTGTGCGTTTTACCACCATGAATACTCTGACGCTGAAGGAGTTACCGGATGATCTGGCAGCAGCAGGTAACAGCCTGTTATCGATGGTGATGCAACTCTCTATGAGCACCGGCGTCACACTAGCGGGCATTATGCTGGCCGCGTATGGTTCGTCGGCAGCCAGTGATGCTGAGAGCCTCCGCCATATTTTCAGTCAGGTGTGGATCTGGATCGGGCTGTTCCTGTGGCTGCCGCTGGCGGTATTCTGGTTTGTTCCCGACAACCTGAGTCGTAACAGTTTATTAAAGAAACGCGTTAAATGAGGAGCTGGCGCTGGCGGCTGACCATTCGCACCAAGCTGTTTCTGACTATTTTTATCACTTGCTTGCTCGTGTTGATTACCATGAATGCCGCGGTGCGTCTCAGTTTTGAACACGGCTTTGTCGATTATATCCGCCAAGGAAACGAACAGCGGCTTAATCTACTGAGTGAAGCCTTGGCAGAACAGTATCAGCAGCACGGCAGTTGGGCTTTTCTGCGTAATAATAATCGTATGATCTATAGCCTGCTGCATTCCTTGGAGCAGAGTCAGCCGCAGGGAAATCTCCCCTCCCCTGGCTGGCGCACTCCTTTCTGGATCACCGACAACCATTATCAGGTACTGATCGGCCCACGGGAGAAATTGCCCATTGAGCGGGTTGAACATCCGATCACCACCACCGAGGGAGCCGTCGTCGGCTGGGTGATCGGTTCGCCCCCCGAACAACTCACCCGTAGTACCGACATCAACTTTGATCAGCAACAAAAACGTGCCAGCTGGGTCATTGTCGCCCTGACTACCCTGTTGGCGGCAGTGGTGACCTGGTTGCTATCACGGGGATTGTTAGCCCCGGTCAAACGTCTGGTGGGTGGTACCAGGCAGCTGATCCAGGGGCGGCTAACCACTCGGGTTAGAGTCACCAGTGACGATGAGCTTGGGCAACTGGCACGGGACTTTAATCAGTTAGCGGCATCACTGGAAAAAAATGAAAGTAATCGTCGCGCCTTTATGGCCGATATCTCGCACGAATTACGGACGCCGCTGGCCATATTGCAGGGTGAGTTGGAAGCCATACAGGATGGTGTCCGCCACTTGACTCCTGAAGCAGTGACCTCCTTACAGACAGAAGTGATGACGCTGAATTAACTGGTCGACGACCTCCACCAATTGGCGCTCTTCGATGCCGGAGTGTTGCGCTATCATATGCAGCCTCTCGATTTGCGGATCCTCACGGAAACAGTCTGTGCCAGTAACCGTCAGCGGTTCCAGGATGCGGGCTTGCGACTGACTACTCATCTGCCTCAAAATGCCCCCTGTTTCGGCGATTATGGCCGCCTGAGTCAGTTATGCCACAATCTGCTGGAAAACAGCCTACGCTATACCCAGGCCGGTGGTCAGTTACAGGTGACCCTCAGTCTGCTGCCCGGCGGGTGGCAACTGAGCTTTTCGGATTCTGCTCCAGGTATCGACCCACAACAGCAACCTCACATTTTTGATCGCTTCTACCGCGGAGAGCATTCCCGCAACCGTGCCAGTGGTGGTGCGGGATTGGGATTAGCGATTTGTCGTGCCATCACTGACGCCCACCAGGGAAGCATCCGTTGTCAGTCTTCTCCGTTGGGAGGTGTTACTATCAATGTCTTATTACCTTTAACCCTGCGGGAGTCTCAGGATGAGTGAACCAACAGAAATCCCCCTGATCATGGTGGTGGAGGATGAACCGAAACTGGCGCGGTTACTGGAAGATTATCTTCAAGCCGGGGGATACCGCACCCAAGTGATTTACCGTGGTGATGAAGTGATCGAGCAGCTTACTGCACACTCACCACAGCTGATCATTCTGGACCTGATGCTGCCTGGAAAAGATGGACTGACTCTATGTCGGGAAATCCGCGCTTTTTCAGATATCCCGATTATAATGCTGACCGCCCGTAGCGAAGAGATCGATCGCCTCCTCGGGTTGGAAAGCGGTGCCGATGATTATGTGTGTAAACCTTTTAGCCCGAGAGAAGTAGTGGCACGGGTAAAAATGATCCTGCGTCGATGTTTGCGCCAGCCGGAAAACGTTAGTGATCAGCCACAGCCAGCGCTGCTGATCGATAATAGCGGTTTTCAGGCTCAGTGGAACGGCCAGCCGTTGGCGCTGACCCCGGCGGAATTCCGTCTACTGAAAACGCTCTCACAGACACCGGGTAAGGTATTCACCCGCGAGCAATTACTCAATCTGCTATATGATGATTACCGAGTTGTGACCGATCGCACCATCGATAGCCACATCAAAAACCTGCGCCGTAAACTGGAGACCCCAGATAACGGACAGCCGCCGATCAGAGCCGTCTACGGATTGGGTTACCGCTGGGATGCGGGCCAGAGCGTGCTGCAATCATCTTAAGGCGTAGAAAGGATTTACAATCCGTGCGCCGCTCACTACAATCCCCTCCTTTTTATAGGGTGATTACTGACCCTGTTTCCCGGGCCTGCCCTGACCTGATATCAGATTATGAGAGTTGCCATGTTTAAGCCTGAACTGCTGTCCCCTGCTGGGACCCTGAAAAATATGCGCTACGCCTTTGCTTACGGTGCCGATGCGGTGTATGCCGGTCAGCCCCGCTACAGCTTGCGAGTACGTAACAATGAATTCAGCCATGAAAACCTGCAGCAGGGAATTAATGAGGCGCATCAGCTCGGGAAAAAATTCTATGTGGTGGTGAACATTGCCCCACACAACGCCAAACTGAAAACCTTTATCCGTGATCTGCAACCAGTGGTCGCCATGCAGCCGGATGCGCTGATTATGTCGGATCCTGGGCTTATCATGCTGGTTCGCGAAGCTTTCCCGCAGATGCCTATCCATCTGTCGGTACAGGCCAATGCGGTAAACTGGGCGACGGTGAAATTCTGGAGTCAGATGGGGCTGAGCCGCGTGATCCTGTCCCGCGAACTGTCACTGGAAGAGATTGAAGAAATTCGTGCACAGGTCCCAGAGATGGAAATTGAAGTCTTTGTACACGGCGCCCTGTGCATGGCCTACTCAGGCCGTTGCCTACTTTCCGGCTATCTGAACAAGCGTGACCCGAATCAAGGCACCTGTACCAATGCCTGCCGCTGGGATTATAAAGTCGAACCGGCTCGTGAAGATCAGGTCGGTAACATTGTGGAAAAATACGATCCGATCCCCGTTACCCCCATAGAACCGACATTGGGAACAGGGACGCCAACCGATCAGGTATTTTTGCTGACAGAGAAAATGCGTCCTGAAGAACCTATGAGTGCCTTTGAAGATGAACACGGCACCTACATCATGAACTCCAAAGATTTACGGGCCGTCGCCCATGTGGAACGTCTTAGCCAGGCCGGTGTACACTCTTTGAAAATTGAAGGCCGCACTAAATCTTTTTACTACTGTGCCCGTACCGCTCAGGTCTATCGTCGTGCTATCGACGATGCGGCGGCCGGAAAACCATTCGACCCGAGCCTGCTGGAAACCCTTGAAGGGCTGGCACATCGGGGGTATACCGAAGGTTTCCTGCGCCGCCATACCCATGACAGCTACCAGAATTATCAGCAAGGCTATTCTGCTTCTGACCGTCAACAGTTTGTCGGTGAATTCACGGGGCAGCGCCGTGATAATTTGGCTGAAGTGGCGGTAAAAAATAAATTTCTGTGTGGCGACTCACTGGAGATCATGACCCCTGCGGGAAATATTACTTTAACGTTGGATCAGATGCTCAACAGCAAAGGTCAATCTACTGAGGTCGCACCAGGAGACGGTCATAAGGTCTGGCTGGCAGTCCCCGATGATATCACTCTCGACTATGCGCTATTGTTGCGCAATCTGCCTGCCGGTGCGACCACTCAAGCCCCGATGGGCAGCTAACGTCTACCGACACGGCACTTCTCCCCTGCCTGTTAGCGATCCTGTAATGATGCCTGTTTATAACGGGCATTTTTTTGCACTTTTTCCGAGAGCGGTCGCCGTCAATGGTATGCTATACCTTATCCATCACAGTTTTGGGAGTCTCTCCATGGCAAATCACTGTCACGCTTTGGCAATTATTAACGGAAAAAACGCGGGCAATGAATTGCTGCGCCAGGCCATCAATGACCTGCGTGATGCGGGTTATCGTTTGGAAGTGCGCCTCACTTGGGAGAGCAGCGATACCGGACGCTACCTGCAAGAAGCGCTGCAATTGGGTGCAAGTACGGTGATTGCCGGTGGCGGCGATGGCACCATTAATCAGATCGTCAACCAATTGGCGGGGCTTGACCCTGAACAGCGTCCGGCACTGGGGATTTTACCGTTAGGCACCGCCAATGATTTTGCCACCAGCGTCGGTATCCCGGAAGATCTGGCATCAGCCTTGCACTTGGCGGTCACCGCCCCGGTCACGCCGGTCGATATCATCTGCGTTAACCATAAGCACTATTTTATTAATATGGCGACCGGGGGCTTCGGGCCACGTATCACCTCGCAGACACCGGCCAAACTGAAAGCAGCACTTGGCGGTGTCTCCTATTTACTGCATGGACTGTCGCAGGTGGATACCCTAAAAGCCGACCACTTCACCTTAAGCTGTGAAGATTTTAACTGGCAGGGGGATGCCCTAGTGGTAGGGATCGGTAATGGCCGTCAGGCCGGCGGCGGTCAGCGTCTTTGTCCTGGAGCACTGATTGATGACGGATTAATGGATATCAGCATTATTACCGCCCGTGAGTGGCTACCGACTCTGATGCATACCCTAACAAGTGATGATGAAAACCCGAATATTATACGCACCCGCAGCAAAAGCGTGGAGATCCACGCTGAGCATGAGATGACCTTTAATCTCGATGGGGAACCCTTGAGTGGCAACCGTTTTACGATGTCGCTGATCCCGCAGGCCATACCCTGCCGTCTTCCGGCAACCTGCCCATTACTGTCTGAGCACTCTCATCATTCCACCACCGACAGCCTCGGCTGACATCTCCCGACCATGGGTGTGGTTTACGCTGCACCCCGCCAGCCTTCTCTGATATACTTTACTTTTACGCGGGTGTCAGGCCTGACCGCCCTGCCATCTGCCCTGTTAACTGTCTGATAGAGTAAATCCTGTGACCCAATCTTTTGCTTCCCTTTCGCTGCCCGCGGCACAACTGGATAACTTGGCTGACCTTGGTTACGCCTCCATGACGCCGGTACAGGCAGAAGCCCTGCCAGTGATCCTCGGCGGTCAGGATGTTCGTGTCCAGGCGAAAACCGGTAGCGGCAAAACAGCAGCCTTTGGCATCGGATTACTGCAACAAATTGATGTTTCGCAGTTTACCAGCCAGTCACTGGTGCTGTGTCCCACCCGCGAGTTGGCGGATCAGGTCAGTAAAGAGCTGCGTCGTCTGGCCCGTTCGATACCAAACATTAAAATATTGACCCTGTGCGGTGGCCAGCCCATGGGACCGCAACTGGCCTCCCTTGCCCATGCCCCACATATTGTGGTCGGTACGCCGGGCCGTATTCAGGAACACTTGCGTAAGCAGAGCCTACGCCTAGACAGTGTCAAAGTGTTGGTGCTGGATGAAGCGGATCGGATGTTGGACATGGGCTTTGCCGATGCTCTCGATGACGTAATCAGCTATCTGCCCACAGACCGCCAGACGCTGCTGTTCTCCGCTACCTATCCGCAAAATATCGAACGCATTAGCGCCCGTTTTCAGCGTCAGCCAGTGGCGATATCGACCGGCGATGTCTCTGCGTTACCGGATATCGAGCAACAGTTCTATGAAACCTCTCGGGGTGAAAAACTGCCGTTACTGCGTTCCCTATTGAGTCAGCATCAGCCTGCCTCCTGTGTGGTATTTTGCAATACAAAACGTGACTGCCAAGAAGTCTCTGATGAGTTGTCTGCCCGCGGTATCAGTGTACTGGCGCTGCACGGTGATTTGGAACAACGGGATCGTGATCAAGTACTGGTACGCTTTGCTAACCACAGTTGCCGCGTACTGGTGGCCACCGATGTGGCCGCCCGCGGCTTGGATATCAAAGAGCTGGCACTGGTGATTAACTACGAGCTCTCTCTTGATCCAGAAGTGCATGTCCACCGTATTGGCCGTACCGCACGCGCTGGACAAAAAGGGTTAGCTATCAGCTTCGTCGCCCCTTCTGAAATTCAGCGCGCCAATGCCCTTGAGGACTATATCGACCTGAAACCACAGTGGTTATCCGCACAGGAACTGAAAAGTGGTTCTGCACCGCTGGAGGCAGAGATGATGACCTTGTGTATTGACGGCGGTCGGAAAGCCAAAATCCGCCCAGGGGACATTCTCGGGGCACTGACCGGTGATGCTGGTCTGACGGCAGCAGACGTCGGCAAAATTGATATGTTCCCGATCCACGCCTATGTGGCTATCCGTAAGACCGCTGCCGGCAAAGCCTTTAAGCAACTGCAACAGGTGAAGATCAAAGGGAAAAATTGTAAAGTCAGGTTGTTGAAATAACCGACACAAAAACGGCCAGCCCGACTGGACTGGCCGTTTATTTACCCCTCGATGGATGGGGTACGGATCAGATAATCGAACGCCGATAACGAAGCCTTAGCCCCTTCTCCACAGGCGACAATGATCTGTTTATAAGGCACGGTCGTGCAGTCACCGGCGGCAAAAATACCTTTTTGGCTGGTTTCATTTTTCGCATCGACGAGAATTTCCCCCATGCCATTACGTTCTACTGCGCCTTCCAACCACTGGGTATTCGGCAACAGTCCGATCTGCACAAAAATTCCCGATAAAGACAACGCATGGCTGTCGCCACTGAGACGATCAAGGTAACGCAAGCCCGTCACTTGACGACCATCTCCGAGCACCTCACTGGTCTGCGCATTAACGATAATGTCGACATTGCCCAAACTATGCAGTTTATCCTGCAGCACCTGATCCGCTTTTAATGATGGGGCAAACTCCAGTAAGGTGACATGCTCGGTGAGCCCCGCCAGATCAATGGCCGCTTCTGCACCGGAGTTGCCGCCACCGATCACTGCCACCCGTTTGCCTTTGAACAATGGGCCATCGCAGTGTGGGCAATAGGTCACCCCTTTAGTCCGATAGGTCTCCTCCCCCGGTACATTCATATTCCGCCAACGGGCACCGGTCGCAATAATCACAGAGCGTGCCGCCAGGGTCGCGCCCGACGCGGTGTGCAGCTGATGGAAACCACCCTCCTGCTGTGCAGCGGTCAGCGCTGTCACCGACTGTGTATCAATCACATCGACCTGATAATCATCAATATGCTGACGCAGTGATCCCGCCAACTGGCTACCAACGGTTTTTGGAACTGAGATATAGTTTTCGATATCAACGGTATCCAGTACCTGCCCGCCAAAACGCTCGCCGATAAGCCCAGTGCGGATCCCTTTACGGGCCGCATAAACCGCGGCGGCGGCCCCGGCGGGACCGCTGCCGACGATCAGCACATCATAAGGGGTGCGTTCGCTCAGCGCCTGTGCTGCTTTTCGGGCACTGCCGCTGTCTGCTTTACTAAGGATTTCCCCCAGCGTCATTCTTCCCTGACCAAAACTCTGGCCGTTAAGGAATACCGCGGGCACCCCCATAATTTCCCGCTGTGTCACTTCCTCGCCGAACACCCCGCCATCAATTGCGGTATGGGTCACTTTCGGGTTGAGCACCGCCATCAGATTTAACGCCTGAACCACATCGGGACAGTTGTGGCAGGTGAGTGAATAGTAGGTTTCAAAGTGCAGGTCGTCGTCAAGCTCGGCCACTTGACTGAGCAGTGCTTGGCTCTCTTTCGATGGATGACCGCCGGTGTGCAACAGTGCCAGTACCAGCGAGGTAAATTCATGACCGAGGGGTGAACCAGCAAACACCGGCCCATGCCGCTGCCCTTGTTGGGTCACCATAAAGGACGGCTTACGTCCTGAGAGGCTGTCGTCACGCTCCAGGGTGATAAGGTCGGATAAACCGGTGATCTGTTCAAGCAATGCGCTGACCTCTGAGGAGGCTTTTCCCTCATCCAGACATGCCACCAGCGTGACAGGGCGGGTCAGCTTTTCAAGATAGCTACGCAGTTGTTGTTGTAAAGTGTTATCTAGCATATTTAGGGCCCCCCAGAGGAAAAAACGGGTGCCAACGCACCCGCTAAAAAAGATGAAAGGTCAGACTTAGATCTTACCGACCAGGTCTAGGGAAGGGGCCAGCGTGGCATCCCCTTCTTTCCATTTGGCTGGGCAGACTTCGCCCGGATGGGTGGCCACGTACTGTGCCGCTTTCACTTTACGCAACAAATCAGAGGCATCACGGCCGATACCTTCCGCGGTGATTTCTACCGCCTGAATGATCCCCTGTGGGTCGACGATAAAGGTACCGCGATCAGCCAGCCCTTGATCTTCACGCATAATATCGAAGTTACGGGTCAGCGCGCCGGTCGGGTCGCCAATCATCGCATAGCGAATTTTCGCGATGGTATCGGAACTGCCATGCCAGGCTTTATGGGTAAAGTGGGTATCGGTGGACACAGAGTAAATATCGACGCCCAGCTTCTGAAATTCATCGTAATGGTCAGCCACATCGCCAAGTTCGGTCGGGCAGACAAAGGTGAAGTCAGCAGGATAGAAGAAAAACACACTCCATTTACCGGCCACATCTTTTTCTGTCAGCTCGATAAACTGACCCTCTTTAAATGCGCTGTTTTTGAATGGTTTAATCTGAGTATTGATGATTGACATAAGGAGCCCTCCGTAAAAGTTGAGCTCCACAGTAGCGCCAGCCGCTATCAGCGGCTAATACTCTGTCTTTATCAATGCAATCACTAAAACCTATTAATAAGGCGCAAGCAGATTGCGCCCTATTAAGACCTACAGGGTACGCAGGCTGATATCCGGCAGGATCACCTCGCCCTGCCAATAGAGGCGGGCGGCGATAGTCGCGGCCATGTTTCGGTACAAACGGGTAAATTCGCTATCAGGGCGGCGCACTACCGTCGGCTGTCCAGCATCTAGGTCTTCACGCAACGTGATATGCAGCGGTATCTGCCCCGCCAACGGGATGCCATACTCTTCACTGAGCGCTTCCGCGCCACCGGTACCAAATATGGCTTCATGATGGCCGCACTGGCTACAGATATGCTGGCTCATGTTCTCAATCATACCAATCACCGGGACCGACACCTTGTTGAACATCAAAATCCCTTTACGGGCATCCAGCAACGCCACATCCTGTGGCGTGGTGACCACCAGTGCCGCGGTCACCGGAATATTTTGCGCCAGAGTCAGCTGAATATCCCCAGTGCCTGGGGGCATATCGATGATCAGGTAATCCAATTCCGGCCACAGGGTCTCATTAAGCAACTGCATCAGCGCCTTGCTGGCCATTGGTCCGCGCCACACCATGGCATTGTCGTCGGTGACCAGATAGCCGATAGAGTTACTAGCCAGTCCGTGGGCGGCGATCGGCGTCATATGTTTACCGTCCGGAGAAGAAGGACGCTCCCCTTCGCTGCCCAGCATTAACGGCAGCGATGGGCCGTAGATATCCGCATCCAGCAGGCCGACACTGGCCCCTTCCGCTTTCAGAGCTAAGGCTAGGTTAATCGCCGTGGATGACTTGCCAACTCCCCCTTTGCCGGAACTCACCGCAATGATGTTTTTCACCCCTGGCGTGGCCGCATGATCCTTGACGCGTTTCAGAGTAGCAATATCATGGCTAAGTCGCCAATCCACAGCGTCGATGCCATCAAGACTCAGCAACAGTGGCGTAGCCCAATCCTGTAATGTCTCAAAACCTGACTGCCAGGCAAACGGCATCTGCAACTCGATATGCAAGGTGCTGTCCAACAGCGCCACATGGTGCAAGGATTTCAGTTGCACCACATCCTGCTGCAGGGTGGGATGGGTAAAGCGTTTCAGTACCTCGCTCACCTGATGATAGATGATATCCGGGGCTGCGGCACGGGGATCGGCCATGGTCATTTCTCCTGTTGGTCGGGCAGTCAATACGCCCGCTAAACGACACCTATCCGCTTATAGTAGCAGATGACGCCACCCGGCGGCGATGCAGGCTTTATCCGCTGTCACAGGTTTACCTGCGCCATGCCTTCGGTTAACATTCATGGTTCTTTTCCAAATAACAGAAAGCTACGCAAACTATGACTCAAGTCGCAAAAAAACTAATGGTAACGTGCGCCCTGCCGTACGC
>Ga0157364_1000802_pt1 | contig 23965 bp, 12 predicted proteins | sample AttsexASBM2_FD_111476 | JGI IMG/M metagenome (GOLD analysis project Ga0157364, IMG submission 111476) | Fungus gardens microbial communities from leaf cutter ant in Ribeirão Preto, State of São Paulo, Brazil - Atta sexdens ASBM2 | ecosystem: Host-associated > Fungi > Mycelium > Unclassified ...
CCAAACGCAAGAAAAACTTGCACTTACATTAGGAGTGACTCAACAAACAATTTCATATCGTTTGAAATCATTGGGAATGATTCAAAAGCAAGAGAATTGGGTTCCATATGAACTGAAGCCGAGAAACGTTGAACGCCGATTTTTCACATGTAAAATGCTGCTTGCCAGGCATAAACGAAAGGGTTTTTTGCATCGTATAGTCACTGGTGATGAAAAATGGACCCACTACGATAACCCAAAGAAGAGGAAATCATGGGGACCACCTAGGCATGCTTCAACATCGACAGCCAAGCCGAATATTCATGGAAAAAAACTCATGTTGTGTATTTGGTGGGATCAGCTTGGTGTCGTGTATTATAAGTTGCTCAAATCGAACGAGACCATTACTGGGGCTTTCTACCGAACACAATTGATGAGATTGAGCCAAGCACTCAAGGAAAAACGCGCCCATTACTACTCCAGGCATGACAAAATTATTCTCCTGCATGATAATGCTCGACCACATGTTGCGGCGCCGATCAAATCTACTTAGAAACACTCAAATGGGAAATTCTACCATCCGCCGTATTCTCCAGACATTGCTCCTTCCTACTACCACTTGTTCCGATCGATGACGCATGGCTTGTCTGAGCAGCACTTCACATCATATGAAGATACCAAAAATTGTATCGATGATTGGATAGCCTCAAAAAATGAAGCGTTCTTCCAACACGGTATCCACATGCTACCAGAAAGATGGGAAAAAGTAATGGCTAGCGATAGCCATTATTTTGAATAAAACATTATGTACCGTTCTTTCACAATAAATGCTTAATTTTTGATCAAAAATGGCGGAAACTTATTTGTACTCTCAATATCTAATTAATTTTACACAATTGTTATGCAGTATTTTATATTACGCGAAATCAGTAATACTGAGCAAAAATAAACTAAGTTATTCCAACAAAGCACAAAAACAATTTTATATTTTGAGAAATAAATCTTGATAGAAATTTGTGATAGAAGTTTAACATCTAAATATAATTAATTAGATGTTTAGTTAAACTGCAAAAATTGCTATTAGGATTTATTTCCTAAATTATTTTTGCCGGAACTTCGCTTCATTCCTGTGTCACGAATAAAAATGTATTCAAGACCCAAGAATTTTTTTTATTGAAAAGAATAAGACTCACTTTCTTTCAATCCCGTATTATAGATAAAAATAGATTTCAGGCTCTCGAATTTCTTTTGGATTAAAAGAATAGCAATTACGTCCTTTAAATTCATGGATTAAAATAGATTGCGTAGCTCACAAGATTTTTTTTCGATTGAAAGAATAGGAATTCCGTAATTTCAATTTCACGTGGATTAAAATGCATTCAAAAAATTAAAAAATTAAATTCAACAATGACTACACAAATTCATTTCTACCCATCTCAATCCTTTTCCAGATTCTGAGTCGTTTACCATTACCTATTACTGCTAATCATAAAAAAAAAACTCACTTCTGCTCACTTAGTTAAATCGTACTTCTTTTATGAATGCTCATCCCTTAACATTCAAGGTATATAGATCATTGAATAGTTCCTGTGAATTCCTTGTAGAGATCAAACATGTGCTACAGCTTCAAGATGGGACCGTTTGAGAGAATCATAAAAATTAATTCGCTAATTTAGGTGAAAACGGTTTTTTAATTATAATTTTGTCGTGTGTGTATTTTAGAATATGATGTACCAGTTTATAATACTTATTTTAGCAATAAAATTAATTAATTTTATATCTGATTAACAATTGAATCCATAAAAAACGGATTTATTTGAATCCATTTGCTTTTCAAATGGATCTATAAAAAAAAATTATTTATTCCCATATATAAATAAAAAATAATTAAATTTTACCACGTTCAATTTTTTTCTATACATGAATCAAGAATTTGAATTCAAATGAATTAAAAATGGATTAAAAATTTTGGATCTATTTTAATCCTTTTTCAGATACTGGGCCTACAACGCTGGGTGGCATCTCGCATTTACATGGCGATGAGCTAGGCTTCTTCGATGATTTTTAATAATTAATATCTCGTTAACTATTACGAAAATTACAAAATAGTACATGACTTTTCGATTCAGTCTAACTTCAGTCTGCCTCTATCTGCACACGAGCGCTGTGTCAATAATTACGAGGCACTCTGTCTTATAGGTATTCTGATATACAGATCAGTACAGAACTATCTACATTCAGTACTATCTACAGAACAGTACTGAAAATCTCAGTATATGTATAAGTTGTGAGCTATAAATTTTTAGTACAGGCGATACATAATATTTGAACAGTCATAAGTGCCTGTTGTGTGTATTTATCTTTATATTGATATCACATTGATAGCACAAGATCATAAAACATTAACTAATCAAAATATTCGCGCTTTCTTTAAAGAAAAAGGACAATTTTATTTTTTTTTTTTTCAATTTTGTGGGTATTTTCCCTCATTTTTTCTTTTTTCTCTTTTATTCTCTCAAAAATTTCAACAAGAAAACTTTCCAAAAAAGGAAGTTTTCCTTCAAAGTGGAAACACTGCTTATATCATACACTATAGAGCGTTTAAAATTAGAAAGATCAAAATTTTAAATATTAATACCTAGATAAAACACAATTAAATATATGTCAATTTATTGTTTATATAGATTTCAAAAAAGTTAAAAGCAAGAAATAGAAAAGTTATTTTTCTTTCTTACTTTTACAATAACAATTTGATAATAATTTTGCAATTTTTTATGACTGTAACAATAACTAACTTAGCTGAGGTTAACAAAATTACCTTAAAAAATAAATTGTCATCATTATGCGTTATTTATCGAAAAAAAAAATAAATAACCAATGTAAAATTACTCGTTATAAGTTACACTAAAAAGTAACAAGTTACAAATTGTGAGTTTTGTTTTAAGTAACGAATAACTTTTCTAATCCGTTTTATAAGTAATTATTGACTATCTCAACATTGATGTTACATTATCATAAAAAATTCGCAACGCCATTACCAAATCGTTATTATTACAACAAGGTAACTAAATAACGGCAGTTACAGTAACTATTTACTTCTATTCCCTGATTAAAAGCGATGCAAAGTTAATTGTATGTAACTTCTCCTTGAAAGTTACTAATTAATAGTAAGTATAAAGTATTGCTTATTAGATTAACTTGTTTACCTGCAGACATAAAAAATGGTATTCTGAATTTCCCTGAGACAACCACAGATCGTAACAATTGCATTGTAGGTCCATCAAATGGTAGAGCACCGCAAACTAATACATATAAGACAACGCCAAGACTCTGAAATAGTATGTATTGCATTTTATATATATTGCAGTTATAATGATGCAGTTATAATAATGCAAGTATAAGATACGTTATATACGATAATAATGTTGTCTTTTGATAAAAACTCTTGTGTAAAGATACATGGACTTCTAGACTCCCAATTTCTAGACTCCTTTCTTCAAAGGAATATTGTATTTCTTTGATAACATATTAATAAGAGATTTTATATTGAAACTTTTTCTCACTTTTCTAAACATATATCTATGTTACTTTAGATACAGAGTGAACATTAGTTCAATTATAAAAAACAGACCTTTTGACACAAACAATGTTTTACGCCAATACAAGAATAAATAATACAAGAGCAATAAGATTATCCATTTAAATGTTTGATTTAAAAACATTGTAATTTATTATATTGTGGCTCTATTGACTATGAAACGTTTATGTTCTATAGGCTGTCTATAAACTCATGAAAAAACATATCGGGAGCCTAAAGGTGATGCGCATATCTACTATGATAGAAATAAATAGATGGAATCATTAAAGGCATTTGTGAAATCATTGAAACAAAACATAAAAATGACTAAAATATGCTAAATACATTTTAATGTAAATAATACGTTTAATAAAAATATTAAGAATTCTGAAAATAATTATTAAAAACGATGGAAAAATATAATGATAAAAAAAGTATAAAAAGTAATGCAAAATATATCTTCACAAATTTATTAATAAATGTTTGAACACTGAAATATGCTACAATATCATAAATTCTATAGAAAATTATTAAAAATGGAAGAAAAGAAATATAAAAAGTAATGCAATATTTTTATTAATTTATTAACAGAAGCTGATCACTGAATTATGATAAAATGCTAATGAATTTTAAAAATAATTATTAAAAACGCTGGAAAAGGAATAAAAAGTAATATAATAACTTTTAGAAGTAAATGTATAACTTTTTATTAATTTATTTAATTATTAACAAATTGAATACTGAACATATTGTAATATTAGGGATTCTAAACATAATTATTAAAAATAATAGAAAAGAAATATGAAATGTAATGCAAAATACATATAACATTTCTACAGATTTATAAACAAAAATTTAATTCTGAATTATGTTACGGTACAGCGGGGCTATTCCGTAATTCAATTTCAACCTTAAAGTAATATCAAATTTTTGACAACAAACAATATCGTTTTGCAGTAACATGCTTATACAATCTACCTTATCAATCATGACTGCTTCTTAAAAGCACAATTATGACTTATAATTCAGTATACACTATTCAGAAACATAAACAATATTGTAAGAAATGGACAAAATGGCCCCGCTCTACCTTAAAAATACTTACTACAAATTTTAAAGATAATTATTATAAAAAGAAATAAAATGTACTATAAATATTCGAGTTCAACAGGTCAATTATAATTATGAATGTTAAATTTTATATTTACAATTTTTCAAATTTCTTAAAGTGCATAAGATCATCTTTTTCTTTTCCAGATAACACATTGGTAAATAGAAGTTTTTGAAGAATTCATTTTTGCTGCTCAGTTACGAGCAATATGCAGCACCATCATCAAATAGATCAGACGCAATGGACATCTCGGAGATTTTTCGCAAATAAAAATCATATAAGATAAAATAAGAGGCACTATTATGAGATCTTTCATCCATATTCTAATGAAATAATTCTTTCTAAAAGTGAGTCTCTAAAATTAAATTTCAAGATAAAAATAAATAATTTTCCAACAGAAAAACAAGTTATAACATCAAAATTACATGAAAATGAATCGTAAATGATTAAAAATGACTATCAATATTGCATGCATATATACGCATAAATTTTCGTATAACAATTTTATAGCAACGAAGTGTTTAAATCTAATTTTAAGAACTTGTTCGTTATTGTTCGTTCATGTAAACTAGTAGTGAATTACAATATAATTTCGTCAATACAAAACATGAAACAGCCACCAATGAAAATATAACGCAGGTCGCAACGCGCAAATTTAACAAATTATGAAATTGATAAATTTTAAATTCTAAAATAAATAAAAATACAAAATTTCGAAAAAACAAAATTTTGTATTTGGACTATTCGAAACTGTAATCTTCTTACGAACTCTCCAAATTCAAACAAAAATATGAATCACAAAGAGCGAATGAGAGTATCGACGCAAAGTAATAAAATGCAGATGCATTACTCCTTTATGCCATCAATTATATAATCAGTATGTTTCAACTCACTTTGGAGTCCTCAGCAAATACAGACTTAACAATCATCCTTTGGATGTCTAATGAGTTTGTATTCAAAATTTAAAAAATGTATCAATTTTATAATTTATTAAATTTATTGCATATTGCATCCTATGTTGTTCTCTCATTGAACTGTCTCATATTTTATTAATTTTGAATCTATTAATACTTTTATTGTATACTGTTCGTAAATATATATTGCAGAGCTTTTATATCAAGCAAAAGAGGAGCAGACTTCCAAAATGCACTTTGTCGAAAATATCATTTTTTTAATGTTAAAAGATTCATATTTTATGCTACTCTACGATGTCCTGAAAGAATTTTTTCACAATCAATTTATGTGCTGAAGAATGTCTAGACATTCGAAGTACATTATGCCCTTTAACTAAAGACAAACAAAATGCATTTGTTTAATATTATTAAAAATAGTTTGGCAATTTTGCATCTTAATCTAATTGGCAAATTGTTATTTTCTATTTTAGAGCGCGTAATTTTTCATTTTTTAAAAATTATAAATTTCGGACAAAACGCATTTTGAAAATCTGCTCAAATATTGTCACGGTATTGATACCTCTACACTATTAGAAATATTCTTAAATTATATTAACTTTTAAGTTAAGTTACACAATTTGAATTTAATTTCATGACATTACATTAAATTTAATGTATTTACAATTAAAAAATATTTGTGTACATAAAATTTAATGTATTTTTCATGAAAATTTATGAAATTTATGTACTTTTCATAAAATTTTATTAAAAGTACATTACATTTTTTTATAAATTTAATGTACACATTCATTACATTTATGTAATTACTTAATTTTTAGTTAAATCATTCATTATTTTTAATTTCGTTCATAATCACGCTTTATTTACATGTAAAGGAAGCTCATGGTTACATTTCTAAATATAGATGCTATTGGACTGAAAAATGGTAAAGATCTCAATTTTAAAATTTTTTTCCATTCTCGATATAAACTCCAACTCACAGATATGTAAGCTCAATGCGTATATTTTAGTTCTAGAAAAAAATTTTTTAATCTGTAAAGAAAAAAAATTTGTTGCAAAAATTATTGCGTTTAATCGGTAAAATGATTAAGAGAATAAAGTTCTAAAGTCAGCTGTTTTACCGATTAAGAACTTGCACACATATGATTTATGTGTCATTGACACATGAAGTTCGCGCTACCAGCAAAAGTGGACGTGTCATGACAGTGCACAAACTACATTGGATGGCACTCGATTGAACACAATCGATTAAACACGGTTCAATTGGACACAAGTTACCCATAACACATGAAACTAAAAAGCCCTTAGATACTCGGCCGCTATAATTGGTGGAGTCCAATCGAAATCTTCCGGGATCAATCGGAATCTTGTATTTCTTGTTATTGATTTCATGCAGTATTATCGTATGTGAGAGATAGAAACCAAGAAAATCAAGTAATTGCGCATTTCGTAATCGGCAATATGTGAAATTCCCCGACTATCGGTGATATAGAAGCGAGAAGATGTAAACCTCTCTTCCTCTAATGATCGTCTTCTCCTCTTTTCATCCCACCAATTTCAATTTAATGCTTTCAAGTTGTCTCCGGAACTCAATGTTAGAATCACGCATAGAATGCCACCTGAAACATCTATTTTCTCTGCGGAAGTTTAAGCTCTTCAAATTCACATCATCTCTGAGAACGACTTCAATATCATTATTTTTACAGACTTAGGAACGCTTTAGAAACAATTAGTCATGCTAACTTCAATCATAGCAACTACCTGATCAAACTAACTGAAATACCAACTGTTGTATCTTTCGCTGCAGCTAAGAAACAGTTTCGCCTGAAAGATTAGGACCCACGAGGAGTACTGATGAATGGACCACAAAAAGACACTTATTCCCGTAATTCCAATACTTTATTTTGAAAATGTTCTTGAAGCTTCCACGAATGCTTTCTATATAAAAATTATACGTTTCGCGTGTTTTCTCCGTATCCAAATCTATTCTTGAAATACTAACGATTGCACATTGTGAACCTAACCTTGCACATTTCATCAGGGCGAGAAGCAGCCTTATAATGAGCTATTCCTTCGGGCTATTCCTTCGGGCCATTCCTTTTTATATTACGCTGCTTAGTGTGGTGGGGGAGGGAGGGGAAAAGAGAATTGTGGATGGCGGAGAGGTGAGAGAAATTGATTGATCTTCAATAACCAGGAGAATGGTTTTCCACAGTTTATTTATGTTGTAGCCATTATCTCTATTTAGATTGTTAGGATGTTTTTGTATCTCTATGACTTCTCTATACTTTCTTAGAAATGATGTAATGTTGGCTATCGTGATCGTTTTGTCAAACAGTATTTGATGTTCTGTTTCGATGTATTCTGATAATGCTGATTGCGTGACGTGTTTTAGCCTGACATCATGTTTGATGTTCTTTTATCCATAGGTTGATCATTGTCCCAGTTTCTCCAATGTATACTTGCCCGCAGGAAGGTATTTTGTATACTTCTGCGGAACTGAGTGGAGATCTTTGATTTTTAGGGTTTCTTAAGGTTTGTCCTATTTTTTTAGATAGTTTTGGAGATAGTTCGGATATTGTGTTTGTTTAATATTCTGCAAATCTGATCTGTTATTCCTTTGACATATGGGAGAATGGATAGAAGCCTTTCATCTTTATGTCAGAGACTGTTGTCTTATTTGCATGTTTATTGATTATTTTGATTATGTTTTTTTTATCCGTTTTTCTGTAAGACAAATTTTAGGTGGTTGAGTTCTGTCTATAGATGTTCTTTGTCAGAGAAAGTGATGTACAAGTGAGTTGATTGCTGACTGTTTTTATGCTGAGTGCGACTCGGTATGTAGGTATCTATCTGTGTGCATTGATTTTCTGTACACTTGATGACTTAAGATATCGTTAGCTTTTTTAGAACTTTATTTCAAATTTATTTTTCTTTTTATGATTTAGATCCATTGTTATGAACATGTTACAATGATTCTTCGTAGATAAATTATGCTTATTTAAAGACACATTATTTCCCTCCCTCCCTCCCTCCTCCCTCCACACAGACAGTCAAGACTGAAAAGAGAGAAATCATTATAATCTAAACTAGTCATAGTAGTCACTAGTATAAGTACAAAAGGATTACGTAATACGACATAATATTTTTACATTAATAATTAGTTTACGAAATTATGGCGGGAATCTTGCGTCCTTCTGGTTCGGACGGCGAGCACACTTATAAGTGTGAGCTACTTAATTTATTTTTGAAATTTAAATTCATCATTTCTCTAAATTGATTTTTCGACAATTTCAGAATATCGAAGATATTCTGCACTGTTAACTTTTGTAATTTTTTTTCTCATCAACGTTAAAAAAAGAAGACCAGAAAGAAGCTATTATCCTGAAGAAATCTCAGTTCGCTCAAGAGAGCGGAAAAACATAGGTCTTTTTTTTTGTCACGTCCGCTATATTGCTCTTTTATTGTCGCACCTTTGCAGGAACATTGCAAAACGGCAATTGATGAATGTTCTGGGAGAGAGAGAGAGAGAGAGAGTGAGAGGGGAGAGGCAGATGGAAAGAGGGGAGGGGAAGGAAGGAAAACAGTGATGCGAATTCCAATTCGCTTGCAACACGATTAATATGAAGAGGGCATAAGAACGTACATACGCTACGATAAGTCCATATCCATGTACACTATGCGTTGTGCATCCATCTATGGTCTCTTCATTCTAATAACCGTACTGTAAGCGAGTTGGAATTCACATCATTAGAGTGAGGAAGGGAGAGAGGAGGCGGAAGATGGGTGGGAGGGAGGGAGGGGGGAGAGAGAGAGAGCTGCCTCCCTCCGAGATCAGATAGCTTAGACAGCTTTATGGATGGAAATCAGGACGTACCGGCAGCCATGAACAAAGGGCGAGGTTTCCAAATACGCTATAATCAGATCGCGTAATACCTCAACAGATAGTAATTGGAATTAAGGAGGCCGCTCGGAAAAATATGCTATAATTGTCGATTTAGAGTACGCGCCAGAATATGTGGCCGGCGAGGATCACGCAATTCGCTGGGGCCGCGCAACAAGATGAAGCATGACCCTGATAAAAAGCCTAGCAGTTTGCAAAGCCTGCGGAAAATTCGAAAGACACTCGTGTTATGAACTGAATACAAATTATTAGAATATCGAGGCTAATTGAGAAAATTGAAAGAAATATTATCAATAATAATTGAGTATCTCAAATTTTTAAAGCTACCGATCTGGGAAATATCGATAGCAGATAGATCGCGCATTACATTAGAGCAGAGATTTCGTTTAGCCGTTCTTGTGGCTGTCGCGTTTTCCATCGATCTACGTGCAAGTCTTTCGAACATTAGTAAGTATTTGGCATAAGTTCAGTTGCGGTAGGACGCTCGCTACAACGAAATCATACCGTGTCGTGTAATTGTTTAGCCGAATTCATTGTTAAATTGCGAAGTTGAGAAGACGTTCGAGTAATCGCGTCGAAACAAAATTCTTATTGTGTTAATACTTGTCCACGTTATATTGCATCCGAATCTTAACGCGAGCACTTTCTAATTACGACGTGCTAGTATTAAACTAATTTTCTTATATCAATTTGTGACAATAACGTAACGACATTGTGAACTCACATTTTCTGATAGCATATCCAAGTCTTCCGATTAATGCACAGAGTGTTCGACGTTTAACTTGCAAATGCTATGCACGAGTCATATGTTTATACCACACTGCATGTAACAAGAGGTTTGTTCGCGTTGCATACTCCAACATGCTTCAACATCTTCCTGCATAGCTCCTACTTACTCTAACAAGTGCATTTGAATGAGTAGAAGCTAAGGTTGGAAGAAGTAAGAACATTTCACTAAATATATCAGTTATTACTTCTTTTACTTCTTAATTCATGTGATTTTTTTCACTCTTTCATCCTTCGATCTTTTTCAGCTAATGACAAACTATCTCTTCTGCCTATTTCGTGGCTGAACTGACGTTCCGTCTGATTAAAAGGTAATAGAATAAGCCTGCAGATATTGGAAGCAAAAACTTTCGCAATATTCGAAAAAAAAACACTTATTAAATGTAATAATAATTTTCTTAAAGTGCAGTTACAATTGAGAAATTATATACAACATTGACATGAATGAAATATAAGTATATACATCATAAAAGGTGAGGTAACAGCAATAATGCTGCTTATAAACCTAAACCCAAAAATTAAATATGAGACAGAATACGAATTTTTCAGGTATGGCAATTTTCCAAATGACATCTTGAGATCATAGTTTAACGTACAAAAATAAATTTTTGGCGCTTGGTAATCCTGATCTTAACACACAGATCTATACACACAGAAACAGTAATAAATAATACAATCGTGAATACAATGAGATAAAAACTATATAAAAGAATGAATAATTATGTAATCTAAAAAAAAAAATGAAATGAGAAACAGATTTAAAAGAGGAAGAACGGATATCAGGAGATAAGGAATTAAAATATTTAATTGTAATATAGGAGATTTGAAATTGACTGATAGTACGATGGAGAAGAATACAAGCTGAGAACGTGTGGAAATAACTGCATCAGAATGAAATTCAAAGTTAGAGTTAAGCAACACTGTTAAATATAGAATATTGAAAGCCAATTACATTTCATACAAGATAACATAAGTGAATAATAAATCTTTGGCGAATATTTAATTAACTAGATATAACGGAGTTACAAGATCATATTTTTCTTACATAAAACGATCATATTTTTCTTACATAAAACGAAGATATGTATTTTAGATACGCTAAATACGATTTAGTAATTGTTTTATTTAGATTATAGACAGACAATATAAGGATAAAAATCAGAGACTAAGAAGTTGCGGGACAAAAAGTTTTTGAGACAGTATCTTGCACACTAATAAGGCTTATTATTATTATTATTATTATTATTATTATTATTATTATTATTATTATTATTATTATTATTATTATTATTATTATTATTATTAATAATAATAATAATAATAATATATATATCCGTATACATAAAAATTATCTCCTTGAACTAGTGATTATTCACGCTATTTGACTTCGTATGCGTGTTTGAAAGGCATCCTATGAACTCTGTAGATCTCACGAGCAGTCAACTTTCTCGATCCAGAAATCTGATAATAAGCGTTAGATTAACAAAAAGATTTCACATATCATTGACGGGTACTCTATCACATAATTTATCACAAAATCATCATCTAACTTTTTGGCCATTATGTGACGATTCCTTATCAATGGCAGAGTGACTATCTAATAAAGAAAATTTAGAGACTAAACAAATCCTAACAATGCCAAGAGAACTTTGATATTTTTTTTGTTATCGATTACAACTTTCAGAAAAGCGAAGAGATATCCTTTCTCTCGGAAAGAAGACAGAAAAAGCGATCTGTGATTCACAGTGATCAAGAAAGCCTTGAAAAGTCCATCAAAAATAAAACACATGTCGTAAATGAAGTCACTTAGAGATGGGGAATTACTAGAAATGTGAGATCAAATGTGATGTTAGATTGGCCGAATTTTAAAATTTATATATGTAGGCGCAACAAAAAAAAATGTCCATGTAGGGGCTCAGCAGCAGAGTGCCTATATAGTAGAGAAAACCATGGAGGCCAACCACGGTTCGAATACTGGCAGTGTCAGAAACGTCCTAATATTTTTCTTCTATTGTCGCTTACAAAAGGATTAATCAGCAACGAAAGCATTTTTGAACTTATTAAAAAACAGTGGCAAAAAGTCAAAATCACTCAAAACTCAAGAAGTTAGGGAGACTAATCTGAGAGCATAGTCTCATATACAGATTTTTAGAAGTTAAATGTCATATGATCTCAAGGAGAGGTTAAAGACACAAAACCTTCACCAACCGTGAGACTACTATCAAAAACTACCGTATATCGCTTAATGTCAAAAGACGTTATTATTTTCATTTTCTTAGACATTCTGCCAATATTGATTTCTCTTTTATTCAAATTGTTCATTAAATTGATTAAGAAATAAAAAAATTAAATTTTTATATTCGTTTTTCATTAAGCACTATATAATTATTGTATAATTACTGCGCACAAATTACGAACTCTCCTTTACATGATTTAGGGGAGAGTGGCCTAAACCGGACCGTGTTCCAAATAGGATCTTTTTAATTTAAATGAATACGATTAAGCAGATTTATGTACTATTTATAATGTTATGTCCTTATAAGACACCAAACATGTGGCAGCAGTTTGACAGTTCTCTCAACATAACATTCATAAAATAAAATGTATTTTCAGCAAATGTATTTTCAGCCGTCGAGCGAAAATTTAAAAAAAAAAAAATCCTTGTAAATCATTATTTAAAAGGTGTTAAAATTTTGAAAGGTAATTGATTTAAGATAATTAAAGAGTGTAGAAAATGTGTAGAATTCAAGTGTTTTGTCAATCACTTTTGTGGTTTATTGTATTGGGTTAGCAAGAAAGTAATTGCGTTTTTTTAAAAGGCATCTATCAGTAAAAACCGCAATTACTTTCTTATCAAGACATAAATATATCTTGATAGAATAAAGCTTTAGTTTTAAGAATCTCTTTTTTAAATTGCGATACGACAATTTTTAACGGAGTTATGAGCAATTAAAGTCAAAATGATCCTTTTATTTAATCCGCGATAACTCAATAATCAAAAAATCGTAGAAATATTTTTAAAAACCGATTTTGTAGGAAAAATATCAAGCTTTCACCACGATAGGTAGTCGAAAATTTTCTCAAATTTGTTTTGTGCACATTACAAATTCAAAATGAAAAGAAAATTTTCCATCTTTTTCAACTCGTTTTTAATATATAAAAATTACCAAACTTATATAAACTTAAAAAATGTGGTAAGCTTTTAAAAGTAGAGATTTCAAGCTTTCTTTTTTTAAATTTAAATTTCATTCATTATTGATGAAGATATTGTATATACAATTTTGAGCTAAAAAAACGCAATTACTTCTTTGCCAATCCAATAATATTTGTTACGAAGTTCGAAAAAATCTATGTCAAAATAGATAACTAGGTCTGGTTGTAGTACTCGGTCAGATCTGGTCCCACGAATTAAATCAGTAAAATATCATCAAACTCAGATTAATTGAGTATTATTGATTTCAATTGTAATAATATAAATTTTTTCAGCACATTAATATCATTCTAATATAATGTCTGATTGAGCATAAAATTATTAAAAATTGTTTATCAATTAATTTAGTTCGTAATATTATTATAGTAATAATTGTGTTTATAACTCCGGAAAGCCAATTCGGCGCGCAGTTCGAACTACAAATATGATACATAGGCATGTACATAGTATTATATATAGATATATATATGTAGGCGTTCAATTATGTTTAGTAAATATTGTTTATTTGAACCAAGAACATTAAAGTGAAGTTAAAAGATTACATGAATGCTCGTTAATAATACACACTCGTTAATAATTCTTCTTGTTCGGTTTTTTTTTTGCGCCTTCTTTCCTCGCGCACTTCCTAATTATGATCCCTGTCTTTTCCTCAGCGTCATCTTTCGGTTTCTCCTAATCGGAGTCCGCCTCGGACTCGTTAGATACTTCTCCTGAAGTCTTGTCTAATGCCTCAATCGCCATTTCGCTAGGAACTTCTTCGGACACTCAATTTGAAACCTTGTACGAGATCTCATTGGGAACTTTGTCTGCTTAATAGCTTCCTGCTCAAGATTTCATATTGTCAGCATTGATAGTTTTTAGTCCCAACTGCTGTCCAATTTTTTCAACAACATATCGGTCATGACTAATCATTTTCATAACACGATAAGACCAATGAACCCTGGAAGCAATTTAGACTCCTGGGAGAATTGTGTTCTTCGGATAGCTACTAGTTTATCGAGCATATTTCCGTGCCTCTTTCTGACACAAATTATAATGATGTGTATTCTTGGCTTGGATTCTCCTGATTTGCGTCCTAGCGGCAACACGCACATCGTCTCTATTATTCATGAAACAGTCAAGCAGCTCTTGCTTCAACAATTGTAATAATAAAAGATTTTCGGTATGTCATAGCCTTGTACCAAACATTATTTCAAATTTGGCGTTCTTCCAATGGCTCTCTGATGATTATCATTGAAGGTTTGCTGAACTTTTCTCACGTATTTGTATCATAAAAAAGGCTTCTCTATAGATAATTTCGTCAAGATGGATAGACTAACTCGATTGCTCCTTTCGACCTGTCCTGTTTTCTCATGGTGTTCCCGTAAATAAAGTTTTCTCGTAAACAATATTCCTTAAACATTTGAGACATAAAAGTTCCTCCTCGATATGAGATTTTCACAGCCGAATTACCAAATAAGATATTTTGTTCCTCAACTTCTGACTACTTTGTCGCTATTTAGAGTCTTCATTGGATAGATCAACGTGAATTTGCTGAAGACATCGACCACCACAAGTAAATATTTATATTTCTGTATTTTTCAGTGGACTAATATGATCAATAGGCATAGATGCATAAAGGTTTGTTTCCTTTATCTATTGGATGCAAACTTTTCTGCTTACCTCCTTTTTTTTTAGCTAGTATGCAGGATACACAGTTCCTAATACATCGCTTTTCAACTCTCGCTTCCAGATTTGGAATCCAATAGTCATTTTTTAAGACCTCTATCGCTTTCCTTACAAAGTGGCCAATCTCGTGAGTTTAATAATATCGTCAACCACCGAGGACTACTAACTAAGTAACCTTTTACTTTCTACTTTACTAAGTAATCTTTTATCTTCTCGTTCTTTGTAAATAATCTTGTATCACACAAAAATCTTTATATGGTTTAGTTTGCAATACCTCTGCTAACATCTGAACTGTACTCATCATCTCGTTGCGCTCTAGCTAATTTGTTGTGTGAATTCATTTCGTATAAACATTGCAATAGGGTTTCAATTAAGTGCGTCGCAATATCGCATCTTCTAGCCTGAACGATGCTCTACTGTACATTGAAAATCTTGCATATGTAATGCCCATCTTGCGATCTTTGGTATTGGATCTTTCTTATTATATGATTTTCGCGAATGCTTGGCAATCGGTACTATTTTAAACGAAATGCCTAATAAAAATAATAGCGAAACTTCTTAAGAGCTTCAATTATAGCCAAGACCTCTAGTTCATAACTATGTTTCTTCTTTTCAGCATTCGTTGTTTTCTTGCTCATGTATTGTACTGATTGTCGTCCCATTGAAGTAAAACGGCTCCATCGCTCGATGTCAGTATACAATTCTGTCTCCTTTTTATGATCGAAAATTTTCAAAACTGGATTCATAGACAACTTTTCTTTTAGTTGATTAAAAGCTACTTCCTCTTCTATTCCGAACCGGAATGGTTCATCCTTCTTAAGCAGCTCGAATGGACGTGCCAGTCGGGCATAATTATGAATAAATTTTCGGAAGTCCCGGAGAGTCCCAGAAAATTCTGGACTTGTTTTTTCGTCGTAGGCCTCGCAAAGTGTGTTACTGCATTGATTTTCTTCGATTTAATCGTTTCGTTTTCTATCATGTAACCTAAATATTTAATGCTTTATTTAATTCTTCAAAAACTGTGACTTCTTCCAGTTAAAATTTCAATCCATATTGATGCAGTTTCTAACATCATCTTTAGTCGTTCTAATGCTTGTTCCTCATTATTTGCCGATAATAAGATCATCCATATATGTGAGTACAACGTTCTTCCAGATTAATTCTTTGAATATTTCATTAACACAACGTTGGAACAACAACAAGGGCTGTTACACATGCCGAATGGCTACCATAGAAATTTGTACTGACTGTTTGGAATTATGATGATATGTACTTGCGGCTCTCTTCTTCAATAGACACGTGGAATCTATTTTTGTGATCAAGCGTGGTAAATACTTTAATTCTCGTCAATTTATCCAATTGATCTTCTACTATCGGCAATGAGTAGTGATCTCGTATAATTTTTTTGTTGAATTCTCTGAAATCGGCGCAAATTCTAACATCTCCTGTTTTCTTCATAACCAGAACGATGGGACTTGTATATTCGGATGAATTCGGTCTCACAAAGCCATCCTCTAACCACTGTTTAATTTACTTATCAACTTCTTGTTGTTCTGATCGTGATAGTCTTCATGGATATATTTGTCTTTGAGAATAATGAACTTTTGTTTCCTTCAAAGTGATTGGTTTATACTCATTAACCAACTTAGCAACAGTTTCAGAATGTTGTGAGTTGCCTATGTCAAGATCTAGCTCATTATTATTCAGCGTTATGCATAAAGGTTCCTTCTCTTCGGTTTCCGATTGTCGATCATTCGCTAATGTCCATTTCTTCTTCTTCTTTATGCGTCTCATTTATCGTGTTCGATGTCATAAATTTGAGATTATCCCGGTCGATTATTATCATACTATCTTGTAGTAAAAGCTGGCCAAGTATCATGTCATATTGAATAGCGCTGTCCGGAACGGCGTGAACTTCCGTTTGATTGTTTGTCGGCATTTATATTTGCTTTAAATCTGCCTATCGTTTTGATTTCGTATTGACCCAATCCCAACGATCAAGATCTATCCAATGCTAAACATCGATTTTCCAATTCACTTTTTATATTTTATCATGTTAATCTCGCTGCTCTTATTAATTAATGCTACCATTTCATGTTCATCGATTGTGATGTGCTTCTTCATACCGTGGGAGTTCTTAACTTGTTTGACTACGTAAGAACTTTTAATCGTCGTCTCGTTCGGTTTATTCGATTTTTGTCCGGTACTCGTGCGTTTTGTGGACATCCGCCGAATTGATCATAATTGAAGCATTTTTCTTTATCTTGGCAACTGTCGAATTTGTGTTCACTACGTCCACAATTGAAACATCGTTCTTTTTTCATTTCGATTGTATTCTTCGTTACTGTCTTAGCCGATTTTACCTCATTAGTTTTTTTCTTCTTGGTTTTATCCTTTGTTGTGGTTTGTGGGGCGATCACATACTTCATGTATATCCTTAATTTATTTTTCAGCTCTTCTAATGTATGTGCGCCATAGAGAATCATTTTGTTGACATTATCGTTGTTAATGCCTCGAATCACGTAGTCAATTATCGATTCTTTGGAAATATCTCCGTAGTTAGCAATTTCCGATATGGCATAGAGATATTGCTGAATGCTTTCTTGCGATTTTTGTTTCCTCTTCGTCAATTCTTCATGTAGCATTCATTTTCTTTTTTCAAAACTTGTTTAGTAGAGATTTTTTGAGTTCTGATCAACATTCAGTGTATCAGTAATCGTAGAAATTGAGCTGTTCCTTTAATCGCTTTTCGACCATAAACTGTTCTCTCTAATTCGTTGAGATTAGCCATCCGCACAATATCTTCGAAATCGGACAACCACTTCTAATCGTTGTCAGCTGAGAACGTTAGTATCAATGCTTCCACATCTCTCGGTCAAATGATGCAATCCATCGTTCGTGTATTAATCTTGTCATATTCTTGTCTAAAATGTTTACGTCGTAAATTAGTCTTCTCATCATCTTTCTTCATCGCGATATCCATTCTCATTTATGCGGCGTCGTGCGTTATGATCGCGATGTCGAAATTCAGCGTGAAAGCGGTTTACTTCATCTGTAAGTCGTCTCATCATAACGGTGTGCTTCATTTTCTAGATAGTGAAAAAACTGATGAATTCGTCGTTGCCTTACGTCAGAGCTCGTCGTCCTCTTTATGTTGTTCGTCGTATTCCTCGTTACTTTGTGGTAAAGTAAAGCGTAACAAAGTTTGTTGTTACATAACTCGCTTGTCATCGTGATTCTTGTCGTGCATCGTCATTCGATACTGTTACAGCGTCTGAATTCGTGGTGGGCTTCGTTTCTATTTTGTCTGAATGACGTTATCGTCATTTATGCTAGTACACTTGTTATTCTTCACTTTTTTCGTCAGACTTGAGTTGACTTAATTTAGTTAACCGCATGCATAAGCGATCTGCTTTCTTTAGATCCGGCTACTTCGAACTGAAACCATGCACACAGCTTAACTAACTCTTCGACTGTAAAGATATCAGTTATAAAATTTAACTTAGCTTCGTATTCTTCATCGTTGTCAAAATGAAATCCTTTGAATGCGCGAACGTCTTTGCGATTCGTTTTCGGATTACTCGCTGTAGAACAACAAATATAAAGCGTTAATAAAGCTTTCAGCTTTGTGGTGTAACTACAGCTTTGTAATTACTAGCTTGTTCGGGAATATCTCTCCAAGAATTAGCTCGGCCTTTTTTCTCACTGTCCTTTCGTCGTTGTGTATCGCCTGTTATGCGTCGTAGGTTAGTTCATGGATTTTTCGATTCTTTCACTTTTCAGCTATTCATTCAATCCCAGCTGAGCCCTCAAATATGTAGGCGTTCAATTAGATAAAGGCGATCAATAAATATTGTTTATTTGAATCAAGAACATTAAAGTTAAAAGATTATATTGAATGCTCGTTAATAATATACGCGGTTAACCCTTCTTTTTCGTTTTTTTTTTGCGCTCTTTCCTGGCGCGCTTCCTAGTTATCCCTTTTCTTCAGCGCCATCTTCCGATCCCACACACATACACCCCCACACACACACACACACACACACACACATATATATATATATATATATATATATATATATATATATATATATATATATATATATATAAAATTCCCGTTAAATTATTTAAGATTAAAAAGACATTAAAGATTCTTCAATCATTATAGGCATTTAATTTCTAGTATTGGTAATACTCTGAATTAATTAGAGAAATCATATTATGTAAAACAAAATCATTCCATTTAAAAAATAGCCATATATAAAAAATTCGAAAAATTAATTCTTCGAAATTGATTTAACTACACATAAAATAAGACTCGAATAAATCTACCAACAATATATACACAATATATATATATATATATATATATATATATATACTGCGTCACCAAAATCCGGACAAATTTCAATTTCAATTTTCCGCTATATTGTGCCTCCGCAGAGGTTGTTGTTAGCATCCGAAAAAGCCTGATTTCTTCTAGTAAATTAAAAGCTTCTAAACAGTCATATTCTCAAAATGGTCACGAAAATGCGAAGTATATCGAAGAGCTACGATCATCGAAGGCCTTCGTACTGAGCGCTCAGCAATGGAAATAATTCGGTTCTTTAGATGGAGATCAACCGTTTATGACATTGTGCAAAATATTCGGCTTTAGAACAGTCCAACCAAAGTTCCAGTTAGCAAGGAAGAGTCATTCGAAAGAACGCACTGCGAGAACCCCTGCAGTCGTTGAAAGAGCTCAAGCGCTGATTTCGGATGACTCAGGGTAATCATTGCGCATTCTAATGAATGTAGAAGCCGTGGATGGAAATTGTGGCGTCCGAAAGATCATGTTTTTTAGCAGGACGATGCACCGGTTCATACGAGTCATTTGACTCAAAATTAGCTCTCAGACAACAGTCGATATGAATTCCTTTCCAAGAAATTCTGACCTCTCAACAGCCCAGATTTAAATCCTTTGGACTACTATGAAGCGTAATTAAAAGGGTCATAAACAAATCTTAGCATGGACAGTGCTACATTACAGCGTGCGAACACTTCAGACCGAGAATAGAGATTGTCATTCAAGCTAATAAGGAATATGTCAAATAATTGTGCTCTACAGGGATGTAAGTGCCATGTAAAAGGATTTTCTGTAATATTTAAATTTTCATTAAAAACATTTTATTTGAAGAAATTGTTCGATTTGTCCGGATTTTAATGACGTACCCTGTGTATACCATATATATATGCCAATCAGAGTCAACGCCAGTGGTTCGGATGCACAGATTTCTTTTTATTGTCATGTGTTTAATAAAATAAATGCAACAATAGTACAATAATAAATTCGTTCGATTCTTCGTTTTGAATCCTTATCAATATAAAATATAATAATTCCAAATTAAATATGCGTAAAACTTAACTAAAAATGTGACTATGGTCAATCTAATAGACTCTTCAATGATAAAACACAACAATTTTAACCGCACTTCTTTATCCAATTTCCAACTTGCTATATAATAAATAATCGAGTAAATAACATTAAATATTAAAATTGCACAGAATAAGTGTAGAAACTTACATAAATTAATACGATGTCATATAAATTGATTCAACAGAAAAAACCATCTCATCGAATTGTCTGATTTGCTATGTAGTGATTTGTGAGAAAAAACAAAAAATTTTTTTGTATTATTTAAATCAATTATCTGAAGTTATTCTTAATTTTACTTAATTTACATGTAAGAGTTTCTCGCGACTCAAGAAAATCCTGTCGTGTTGGCAATCAGAATCGTAATGAGAGTCAAAATAATAAAGCTGTGTAATTATTGAAATAAAAATAATAATAAGGAGAAAAAACATCATAATTCCGCAAACAAATTCATATATGTATGGTGGATTTAAAGCGAGAGGATAACCACTTAAAAAATAGATGTACACCTAGACTTCGAACTTCAAATTTCACTGGACTTCACCGAAATTCATTGGACTTCATCGGAATTCATGAATTCATCGGATTTCTCTGGACTTCATCTAGAATTCATCTAACTTCATCGGAATTCATCGGATTTCATCGGAAATCATGAATTCATCGGATTTCATCAGATTTCACCGGACTTCATTGGACTTGTGACAGATTGTACATCGAAATTCAAGAATGGTTACCCCCTCGGTTAAGATAGAATATCATTTTATAAATTTAAACTCTGTTTCTATTATTTTATATGGATCATTTCCAAAATTAGTCTTTTATTTAGAATCCTTTTTCGTCCAATATCTTAATGTTTTCCCAATCAAATTCATATTGAAAAACTAATTCTATTCAAATATTACGGGATATTGCGTCATGTTCTAATTTATATGATTTATATGATTTCTATGTCCATTTATGCGTATCTTCAAACATCTATCTGTTTGGCACATATGATGCTTCGCAATCTCAGCAATCAATTCAATATACGTCTATTCGAGATAGATTAAAACAAACATCTTTATAACCTTGCATAAACTTTTTAACAATCTTAATATCCTTACATGCTATTACGAAATCTTTTGAAAAATTCTTTAATTTTTTTTTTTGATAAAATTGAATAAAAGGGAATAAAAGGGATTGTGAAAAATCTGTGATTCACTTTCTTTTCATTATTGTCTGTTATTTTGTCATTAGATATGTGATCCTGATAATTTAATTATTTAAATTTGTTAAACAATCTCTTTTTGATTGTAATAATTGAGTTTCGATAGGTGTCCGTTGCTTAAAAGAATTTTAATTATTAAATCAAAATTTTCCTGGTGGAAAATAGGATGAGACAAAGAAAAAACTCTTATCTATTAAGGAGGTTTCCTACATTAGGAGACCGAAAACAAGGTGATCTTTCGTAATTCTTTTTCAAAGAGAAGACTAATATTTATCAATTTAAAACTTTTTGAACGTTTTAATATAACTATTGTAGAATACATAAAAATTTTTATGTGAAAAAAAATATTATAAATAATAAAAATATAAACATTTAATTTGGCCACGATGTTATGATTTTATGTACATCCTAGCGGCTGTAATTCTTGCCAGAACAAAAAATCGAAAAATATTTTTAATTTTTATAGAATATCGTTTTAATGAACCTAAAAAATTAAAAAATATATACATAAATTAAAATTTGTGCAACTTTAAAAAAAAATTATAATTTTTACTAGGCAGCAGCCGCTTGTTTATGCAACAAAAATAGTTAATGTTAATTTTTACTTAATTTTTTAGATTCATTGAGGATGGTTGACTATAAACTAACGAGTCTTAAAAAAAGACAAGTCGATCAGACAATTTTTTTCTCAATCTTGTACACAAAATTGACGAAAATGCAAAAAACAGATTTCGAGAAAAACGCGTTTAAAGTTTTCGATTTAATTCTTGAGTACTTACAGTGCTCGAAGGCTAATCTGTTATTCCAGGGACATATAATAATCCTTCAGCTTCCTCATGGAATTCATTTTGAGCAATTTGAGCCGTTCTACGAGCAATTCGGGTCTCTCTGGTGCTACTAACAAAGGAACCGACCCTCACCAATTTTAAGCTTTGGATACGTTGTAGAACATGAAAAAATATTAGACCCATATTTTTTTGTTTGTGCTTATCTCGAGGTTTAGAGGTGAAACACCCCCTCGGAAAAAATCGTTTTTTTTTTCTTTCGAAGCGAATACCATCGAAACTGTAAGAGATAAAAAAAATTTCCAGAATGAAAATTGAATGACTTTAAAAGTATTTCAGAACTATAATAAAAAAATTTTTTTTTAATTATTTATTATACCTGCGCGCCACACACCCGTATATACAAGCGCTGAATTTATATCGAAGGATTTGAATTTCGCTCTAAAATTTTAGGGACATATTCTCGAAGAGTATCAATTTATGAAAAAAAAAATCGACTTTTTTAACCCTGTAATGTAGGAGACCTTTCAATGATTGTCCCCACTTTTTTGACGGGATGTCTAGAAAAATAATTTAAGTAGCAGCTAAAAAAGATGAGTACCACCAATTATGAATGAACTTTCCCTTCTTAATCAGGCAACAAAATTTAAAGTGTCACCTATTTCGATTGTAAATTTTAATTTGGGATGATATGAGTTGAACGTGTTCACCAATGTATCAATATACGACGCATCATATGTTTACGCAATGTCATCAATATATCTTACATAAAGAGATGATGAAAGATTGAAAGACTCTGTAATGCTTTTCTTTTTAGATCTTGCATAACAATATCTGATAATAAGTGATAATGGTAAACCTATGGTGCGAAAGTCTGTTTGTAAAATTTTATTGTTAAAGCTAAAAATATGTTAAATTGAGAATTCTAAAGTTTATGCATTACATAGCAAATTGGAAATTGGATAAAAGAGAACGGTTAAAATTGTCGTGTTTCATCACACTAAAGAGTCTATTAGATTGACCAGTATCACATTTTTAGTTAGATTTTACGCATATTTAATTTGGAATTTATATTTTATATTGATAAGGATCCAAAACAAAGGGTCAAAACGTTTATTATTGTACTATTGTTGTTTACTTTATTAAATACATGAGAATAAAAAGAAATCTGTGCACCCAACTGGCATTGACTGATTGGTTTATATATATATATTGTTTATTTAATTGTTATTTGTTCTTTTTAAAACTATACAACTTTTGTGACAGTATTCTCCACTGTTTTATATCGTGCGCGCGCCTGTGTGTGTGTGTGTGTGTGTGTGTGTGTGTGTGTGTGTGTGTGTGCGTGCGTGCGTGCGTGCGTGCGTGCGTGCGTGCGTGCGTGCGTGCGTGCGTGCGTGCGTGCGTGCG
>Ga0157364_1000803_pt1 | contig 23958 bp, 21 predicted proteins | sample AttsexASBM2_FD_111476 | JGI IMG/M metagenome (GOLD analysis project Ga0157364, IMG submission 111476) | Fungus gardens microbial communities from leaf cutter ant in Ribeirão Preto, State of São Paulo, Brazil - Atta sexdens ASBM2 | ecosystem: Host-associated > Fungi > Mycelium > Unclassified ...
GAGAACAATATCAGCAAATTCATGGTTTCATTGAGTAATCATATTACCAATCTAAATCACACTAAATGTATTAAATCAGATACCTTCATTGATTTTATATGCAAAGACTATTGAGGTCTTATTGTCATAGCCAATAAAGTCACATCACCATCTGATATGAGTACTGTTGAAAACTACATCAAGAATATTCAAACTGTGGATGCCAATGAAGTTCAATCTGCATAACTACCCCAGTCAAAATCTTGAAGATTCTTGGTATACTTTATTTTATAGAAGGTACAAACACTCCTATTGATGCAAGTGTGGTCAAAACTATCATTAGATCCACTTACATTTTTAATGACATTCATATTGCCTCTAAACTGTATGTGATTAAAGTTTTCCCCAAGTCAGACATGGCTATAATCTGGATCAATATCTGGAATTCCCAGAGTGGTTCTACTGCCAAAATTCTCATTAATGCTTTAACATGGGAAGTTACATTGCCATGGTATGAGGAGCCAATATGAATTCTGGCATCTCCTAATGCAAGAACTGCTAGAAATAGAGGTACACTACTTTTGTCTGCAGAGCTCAAGGATCTAGATATATTAATCCTCTGAGACTTAAAATATCTGTCTATTCTGGAGGCACTGCTTCAATAAGGAATGGCACATGAAAAAGTTTCAAGAAATCCAGAAGACCAGGAAAAACTTGATTTGCTCAACTGTGAGTGGTGTTCAAGTATGATTTTAAAAAGTATCAAGCTCTATTTACAAAATGTTTAGAAGAACAGAATTCTCACAGATACAATATTGGAAACTAACTAACAATGATTTCAATATTATTTTCATTCAAGAGCTACTTTGGTTGACTATTTATGCCATTCTGAGTTTATTTAGTGAAGAAGGAAACAGAGTAGTAGATGCTCCTAACCATTTGAATTGGATTTCCAGAACATCATCTGACAAAAATGACTATCTAAGAGTTATTTTATATATCAACATTCATCTGTTCAATCTATATTTTTCTCTTTGAAAAGACATTTTTAATCATAGAGATATTTGTTGTTTTTCTTTTTTCAATAATGGCAACATCTACTTCTTGCTTAATGTCTATTCTGATGCTAACTAATCCACTTTAAAGTATCTAGAGGATACTGAAGCAAATATTCAAAATGTTTTAATTATGACTAGTGACTTGGATATCAGAGATAGTAATTGGGATTCTTCATATTCATTTTACTTACTTTATAGTAATTTGCTTGTAGACATTACAGATGTTTTTGATCTGTCTTTTTCATATTCTACTAACTCTGTTCCTACCAAATATTTGGATAATAAAAACAATTTAAACTCTGTCATTGATCTGATGTTCCTCAGATGTAACTCTTTGGAATTCAATAGTCATACCATTCTTTCAGAGCTTTAATATTCTTTGGATTACACCCTACTTGTGGTTGATATTCACATTACTAAAGAGTTTATTCAAGATAAATGATGCACTATCATCAAAAATAGCAAAGAGGAAGAAGAATTTACCTCAGACCTTATAGAAGCCATTAAGAAAATTGATACTTCTTACTTAGTGGATAAAGAATTGCTAGAACTAGCTGTTTAGGAATTTGCAAGAAGTTTGAAATTTATGTGGTAGAAACACTTGAGATGTGTCAATATCATGAAACATTCTAAATCTTGATGGAATAAAAAATGCCAGACTAAACTAGCAAAGTACAGAATATCTAAACAAATTGATGATTGGAAAACTTTTAAAAGCACTGTCAAGAAGACCAAATGAATATTCTTTAATGAAAAAAATTCAAAAAATCACATCAAAAAATCAAAGACCTTAGAATCTCATAAATTAGGTCAAAAGATGAAAGCTTCCAGCCATTGGAGCATTATGTTTAATAGTCAACCATACATTGAACTTGATAAACTTTGGCAAGCACTTTATTAGTTATTCAACTCAGCTCAAGATTATTAGATTAATATCAAAGTTTTAGACAAAATTTTTTCTAAACTAGTATTAGAATGGACTCTTTTCTTGAAATAAGAGTTTAAGAGCACTATCATGAAGTGTAGTGATTTGTCTACACCAGAACCAGACAGAGTTTCATGGAAACACCTCAAATATGTTATTAAAGACAATTTATATTTGAATACTATAGTCAACATTGCTAATACCTGTATAAACCTAGGTCATTGGCCATCTCACTTCAAGATATCATCATTAATTATCATTCCAAAGCTGAATAAGACATTTTACAACTCTCCCAAGTCCTTTTGTCCTTTTGTTCTTTTGAAAACATTGAGGAAAGAATGTAATTTCAAGTTATTTCAAAAAATCTAATTTGTTCAAGATAGGTCAAAAACATTCAAACAAATATGCTAGTATTTAATATCACCCAATTCTTTCCATTACTTAATTACTAACTTATTCTTCTAATACTGGACAAAGCTAGGTTTGACTTATGGATTTCTTTATTCTTCTCTGATTATCCAGTTAGTAGAAAAACTCAATATCTTTAGAACAATTTTTATTCTCATTTCTCTAATGTTGATGTTGGTGTAAGATAAAGTGCAGTCTTATTTCCCATCTTATTAGCTTTCTATTTATTACCCATTTTTTATATTTTTGAAAAATAAGCAAAAAATCTAAAAATTTCTATCTCATTCCTCTCTTTAATAGATGATGGACTTTTTATATCACAAGAAAAATATTTTTAAAAAACCAATTTTTCTCTTTTTTATAGTTACAATATTATTTCTTCACTCTTTGATCAGTTTGGACTTATAATCAAATAGAAATATTTTATTTTTTTAGACCACATAGACTTTTCAATCCACTTCTTGATTTTAGCTATCTAAAAGACTCTGTTCTCAATCCTAAAGATATATGGAAATATTGTTGTGGCAACCACTAGTCACAAAGACCAATGACTACGCAGTAAGTAAATCTCTTAAGTAGATATAGTGTGGAAAGTTCACAAAAGAACTCGACAAGGAGTCTTTGCTTAATTAGAGTCCTTTTTATACAAAACATGCCTGGTCCATGCTACCAATAATTAAGCCTGCCCTATTGTCCATGCTATTACCTCATGTCTGTCTTATTTCCTACTTAAGGCCACCATGTTGTATATATGTGCCCTGACGTCATCTTCTAGATCCTTCCACCATGTTCTAGGTTCTGACATCACATCATGTGACCTGTCATGTGACTGTAGTGTCACATGCCTCTTCATTGTCCAAAAGAAAAAGAAAAAAATCAATATAAAATTAGAAAAATAAAAGAAAATAAAATAAAAATTGTTAGTGTCCAAAGTGTCCCATAACAAATATCTTAGATTTATTTTTGACAGGAAGCTCTTGTTTCATCAATATATTAAATTCTATGCCAACAAAGCTCTGTCTTACAGTCAACATAAAAATGCTTGGAAATTCAATATGTAGACTTCTACTATATCAAAAATACCTTTACAGAATATATTCTTTCTATTGCCCTATATAGCTTCCCACTTTGGCACTACAACAAGATGCTATTATCCTGTTTGCTTAGCAAGCTCAACAAAATGCAAAGACAAGCTGTGTTATGGATTTTAGGTGTATTCTGTACTTTACTGGCTATGGGAATTGAGACTATTACTGGTTTGATTCCTATCCATTTACATCTTTGAAAACTAAGTGGCAGAAACCAATTATAAACTGCTACTCTCTTTTACAATTATGCTATCAAATTATTTCTTGAGATAAATCATGCTTCTCACTCTCAACCTCATCAACTATTCTTAAAATATATGATATCTAAGCAACAACAAGGAATCAAAAGTTCCATTGTTGATACCAATAACTGTCTTAATGGAATTTTTCCATCTTTCAACTCTCTAAACATTGAATTTTGCCCAGGACAAAGGTTAATTGACTTATTTTCTAGTTATTTTCCATTTCACAAAGCAGACCACCACAATAAAGAAAGCAAAGTAGCTTACTGTAAAAAACTCAACAAACTCATTCTTAATGTATCATCAGAACCAAATACAGTTGTTATTATCTTAAATACTAGTATCAAGAACAACATTACTATATCTATTGCTTATGTCCATTCCTTTAACAATCTTATGAAGAAGATACTTCATATACCTAATTCTTTTCATATCATTATTATTATAAACACTCTACATGTGACATAAAGAATTTTTGACTCCTCCACACATCTATATCAACTTCAATTGAGAGTGATATCTAAAGATCTTTGAGCATTCTTCAACAAATATTTGAATAATACCATAAAATTCTAGGACTGTCCTAGCAATGAAAACTAGAATCTTCATATATTATTGGATAAGGAAATGAAGAAATTCAACTTTATTCAACTTTATTCTTTTAAAATGTCATAAGACTTCAATAAGAAAGAAGAAAGTGACAATATCATCAAGAAGTGGTATATGACTTTTAGGACATTAGATCTTAAGGGAAAAAACTTTCTCAACCTCTTAAATAATAATATAACAAACATTAAATTCTGTTATATGAAAGAAGACTTACAGATCAAGTAATTTGGTTTTTCAAGTTTACTTTGTACTCATACTACTCAAGCCATTACTAATTATGTTCCTATAAGAGAATACTGACTAAGATTTTTTCCAAGAGAAAAGTTCAGTTGTCTATGTGGAATGTATCCAATTGAATCAAAGTCTTATATCCCCTATAACTATAGAAGATTTAATAAATACTGGAATCTGATAAGAGACACAATCAGTTAATTTGTTTCATTTTTAGAGTTTAACCCAAATACTTTCATCTTCAGAGAAAACATTACATGAGTATATAATCTCACTGCTATCTTAGTAGTACTTTCTTATAGACTTTTTCTTTTTTATTTTTATTTTATTTTTCTACTTAGTCTTATCTAACATAGTCACAAAGTAGCTACTATGGTTTGTCTTTGTGCTCTATGCAATAAATTGTTAATTTTAAAAAAACACAGAAACTCTGAGTAATAGCTACTATTTTGTAAAGACTCTCAAAGATACTTTGAAGAAATGGTATATTAGATAAATCAACTTCCTTACTTTCTAGATATGTATAAGAGTTTAAGTCTATATTTGTCAAAAAAGAATTTGATATTCTTTCAGAGCACTGGTAATGAGATCACTACTGTTACGATCGATGTCTCCTGGAGACAGCATGGACATGGGTAAAGGGTATGACAATATGATTGGCTGCGCCACATGTAATCTCAGTCATCACCTCATGCAGAAGGTGTTGTTACCTTGCTTTATCCTTGTGATCTCTTCATGTTTTAATCCTCATGTATATCTCATTACTGAACTATGGACTTGTATCCTTACACTTTACCAATTCTACAATCCCCTTATCCTTTCTCAAGTCTTTGCCTTAGTTGCAACCTGAGCTCAAGCTTAAGGTCATTACATTTGGTAAAGCGTCGACGAGCTCACCTTGCAAGAGAGGTGTATACAAACAATACTAGACAGAGCTACCTGTCGAGAAACAAAACACGTGTAGTGCAAAACTACAAGGAACCAAGACAAGTTCAAGAAGGACAAACAATATAGAGGCATTGTCAGAACGACTAGGATCTTTACAGATCAACAAAGAAGCCTCAATGAACAATGAACAGACAGACATAGAAATGTAAACAGCACCAGCACCTACAGCAGTAAACAAGTCGGCAGGAATGCCAAGAAGCATGGTCCTGGACCCAGGATGGTTTAATGGAGACCGAACAAAATTTGAAGACTGGTGAAGAGAGATTAGGTTATTTCTCAAGAGCAACAGAGTCAACAGGACAGACGACAGGATCACAGTGATCCTAGCTCACCTCAGGGGAGGTGTAGTGGGAATCTACATACAGAAGAAGCTCGATGAGCTAGATGAAGACAATGATATCCAGGATTGGGATGATTTTGTAAAAGAAATCAAGACAACATTCAGTGACAAATCCAAGGCAGCGGATGCCAAGTGGAAGATCAAAATGTTCAAGCAAGAAAAACAAAACACAGCAGACTTTATCATTGAATTTGAAGCACTAGCCATAAAGGCGGACACAGATGAGTTACACGCCATCTTTTTATTGAAGAAGAACATACGACAGGACATTATCAAAACGATACTGGGATACCCACCAATGGCAATTCCAGAGACCTTGAAAGAGTGGAAGGTGGCAATAATGTCAGCAGGACAAGGATACAAGTCAACAGAAGGACGCCACAATTACAAGACAAGTACAGGAACCACATACAGTGGAAGGGGACAGCCAATGGACATCAGAAAGTCCAATGACAATTTCAAAGACGGGAAGCCTAAGTGCTTCAATTGCAACAAGTACAGACACATGGCAAAGGAATGCTGATCGGAAAAGAAGGAACGAGAAACACGAACATGTTTTAAATGTGACAAGAAGGGGCATATTGCCAAAGACTGCAGAGGGAAACAAATAATGAAGAAGAGAAAGATTCAAGAGGAATCGGACGATGAAGACAACAAGAAAAAAGAACAGAGTTTTGGCAAAGATCTCGAGTAGGCACAGTACAAGAGATTTCTCATGTAAAATCCCAGAGTAATAAATATATTATTCCAAATCGCCGAACTAGCGAGGGAAAGAGGGAATTAAACGTCAAGACAAAGAATAGCAAGAAATTGGAAGTCAAGGCACTGGTGGATTCTGGATGCACCCACACAGGAATCGATGAACAACTGGTTAAGGACAAAAGAATCCAAATAAAGTCAATTGATTTCTCTTTTGAAGTATTCAACGCAGACAGAACAAAGAACAGAGAGGTGACCAAGGTGGCACTTCTAGAAATCGAAATCAACAGATACAAGGAAATCCTGGAAGCGGCAGTAACAGACTTAGATGGAATAGATATGTTTTTGGGACATGACTGGCTGGTTAAACATAACCCAGAAGTCAACTGGAAAAACGGAACCATCAAGTTTACGAGATGTCCAGGCAATTGTACAATGACACACAAGGACATATGATTCAACTCCAGGTGAACCAAGGAAATGGCAACAGATAAAACGGAACAAGATAATGGCGAAATCGGCAAGGAACCAGACAAGACGAACCCAGAAGATTTACCAGAGTATATTCGACCTTTCACACATCTATTTAACAAGAAAAAATTTGAAAAGCTACCCAAAAGGCGCGAATGGGATCACAAAATAAATCTTACGGATGAAGCTCCAAAGGAATTAAATGCAAAAGTCTACGCGATGACGCTTAAAGAAGAGGAAGCCCTAAACCAATGGCCAGATGAACAACTCAAGGCAGGACTCATCGTAGAGTCAAAGTCAAGATATGCAGCACCATGTTTCTATATCCCAAAGAAAGACGGTTCATTACAGTTGGTTCAAGATTACAGAAAGTTAAACCAAGTCACGATTAAAGACAAGACGCCACTACCTTTGATTGGAGAAGTAATTGACAAATTCAAGGAGGTAAGGTACTTCAACAAATTGGATTTGATTTGGGGATACAACAATGTACAAATCAAAGAAGGAGACGAATGGAAAGCCGCATTCCTGACCAACAAGGAATTATTTGAACCTCAAGTGATGTACTTTGGACTATGCAATTCACTAGGAACATTTCAAAGGATGATGAACAGCATTTTCTGAGAACTGCTTCATGAAGGAATATTGGCAAATTATATGGACGACTTTGTGATACCAGCCAAGACTATGGAGGAACTAGAAGAAAGGACAATTCAATTTTTGAAGATAGCAGAAAAACACAACCTGTGTTTCAAAAGGTCAAAATGTGACTTCAACATGGAAGAAATCCCTATTTTAGGGGTGGTGGTCAGCAAAGGACAGATCCAAATGGAACAAGGAAAGATCAAGGCAGTGAAAAACTGAAAGATGCCAACAAGAGTAAAAGATGTGGAAAGCTTCCTGGAATTTGCCAATTTCTATCGACGCTTTATACAAAACTTCAGCCATACTGCCAAGCCATTAAACGAGCTAAAAGGCAAGAAAGAGTGGAAATGGGAAGAGAAGCATCAAAAAGCGTTCGAAGAACTCAAGGAGAAAATCACAAGTCAACCAGTACTAGTATTACCAAGGAGAGAAGGAAAATTCAGAGTGGAAATGGATGCTTCAGGACACACTATAGGAGGAGTTCTATCCCAAGAACAAGAAGAGAAATGGAAACCCATCGCTTTCCTATCAAGAACAATGCAACCAGCAGAACGAAATTATGAGATCTATGACAAGGAACTACTAGCAATAGTAGAAGCTCTCGCAAAATGAAGACAGTATCTATTGGATGCAGCGGAACTCTTTGAAGTCTGGACGGATCATGAAAACCTCAAATATTTCAGGGAGCCACACAAGCTAAATGGACGACAAGCTAGATGGTATTTGAAGTTACAAGACTATGACTTCACACTGAAACACATACTGGGGAAGACAAACATGAAAGCGGATATTCTATCACAGAAGGAACAGGTCAACACAAAGGAAGACAACAAAGATGTACAACTACTAAAGGACAAAATGTGGACAAGAAAAACGACAGCCAAGGTTACAATGTTGGGAAGAAAAGTGATGACAGAAGAAAGCGACATAATCAAGAGAATTCGGAGGAACAATACAAGAGAGAAAGAAATTGTTCAAGCATTGGAAAAGAACAATGGATTAACATGGGAAGAAGATGGAGTGGCATATATGGAAGGAAGAATCTATGTGCCAAATAACAAGGAACTTAGGGAAGAAATTCCAAAGAAACATCACGACCTAGCGGATATTGGACATCCAGGACAACACAGGATGCTGGAATTACTCAAGAGGACTTACTGGTGGCCAGGATTAAAGGAAGATGTCAAGAGATATGTACAAGGATGTTTCAAATGTCAACAGAACAAAGTTCAACACCAAAGGAAGGCAGGAGAACTACATCCATTGGAAATACCTCAAGGACCATGGCAGGAAATCAGTATCGATATTATCGGACCATTACCAAAGTCAAACAGGATGGACGCAATAGTCGTCATTGTCGACCGATTCACGAAAATGATTCATTTGAAAGCAACAACGATGAATATTTCATCGGAAGGAATAGCGAAGATCTACAGGGATGACATTTGGAAATTACATGGAATACCTAGGAAGATTCTAAGCAACAGAGGACCACAATTTGCATCAAAATTCATGGAAGAATTCACAAAGACACTGGGAACAAAGAGACAACTATCAATGGCATACCATCTGCAAACAGATGGTCAAACAGAAAGAATCAACCAAGAGATAGGAACATTTCTGCGACACTACATGAATTACCAACAGGATGATTGGATGAATTGGCTGGCTGCTGTGGAATTCCAATACAACGACAAGAAACACACTGCAATGGGGAAGACTCCATTCGAGTTAAACTTTGGAAGACATCCTTGGAAAGGCGACCTCATGGTGAAAACGGACATTCCACGAGTAGAAGACTTCCTCAGTGGATTACAAAGAAGCTGGGAGCAGGCGACCAAAGCAATGGAAGAAGTGCAGAAGAATATGAAGAGGCAATTTGACAAGAAAAGAAGGAATCCTCAAGGATTGAAGGTTGGAGACCATGTGTGGTTGGAAAACAAAAATATCCATTTGAACCGACCCTCAAAAAAGCTGGACAATAAAAGATACAGACCGTTCAAAATCTCGAAGGACATTGGATCGGAAGTATTTGAACTAGAGCTTCCAGAAGGATGGATGATTCACAATGTTTTCAATGAGGACCTTTTGACACAATGTGTGGAGCCAAAGTTTTAAGGACAACACAAAGATCCAGCACCTCCACCTGTGATTATTAATGAAAAAGAAGAATACGAAGTGGAAGAAGTACAGAAGCATAGAACATGAGGATGGGGAACACAATACTTGGTGCATTGGAAGGGCTATGGGGATGAACACAATCAATGGATAGCAGAATCAGGGTTGCCACATGTAAAACAGGTGATAAAAGACTATTGGACAAGGTATTCAAGTCAAAACCTATAAAGAGGGGGGGTAAAATCCCATTTCGACAGCCCAAGAAATCACTCAAATTCTAAAGCAACTATACAAACAGATGTCTTCTCAAATCACAAACAACTACACTATGGCACCTACTTCTCCCAACCCCTACATCTCAAGAAAATTAAACAATATGGACCAGGCCCAAGTAATGAAGAAAGAGAGAGAAGATTGGACGAGGCTATACCACAAGACGTTGAAAGGAATTGAAGCGATGATTGATGTTCAAAGAGTAATGAAGGACATGAAGAAATTAGCAGAGGAAGCTGGTACAACAGTTGCGGAGATGGAAGGAATTATTCTGATGGCCAGTATTGACAATCACACAACAAATGCTACAAATATCACCCAGATGGCAGAAGACCTATGTTATCTAATTCAAAGCAATATGGACGACAGAGCATTCCAAATCCAAAGAAGATTGGCAGATGAACTTGATCAATACAAAGGGAAAGGTAACAGTTATGTGGAGGAGAACATTCGAGAAATTCAAGAGTTATACATGGATGGAGAAGCAAAAAGAGATGAAGGAAGGGTTGAAGATGAAGAAGTAATATTAATCAAGCCATATGAGGTATCCAGTTCGACATCCATATCTACTCACAGCATCAGCTTTGTCGAGGAAGAAATCAAAAACCTTATCAAGTATATGAAGTTCATCAAAACACCAACACAAACTAGACTATTTTGTCCACCAGCTCATTACCAATCCCTCAAATCAAGAGGAGAACAAGATCCCGAGTTTTGGAAAGAAATCGCAATGGCACTAGTGGATAATCGGCATAACACCGAAACAACATGGAATGGATATCCGATCAAAATGTACCAAGGAGGTACACCACATGAGCTGTTCTTCATAGCCATCAACTGTTGGGGTCAGGTTATCATAGGACCGAACAAGAAAATAGTGGCAACGCATGTGTCAGAAGAGTTGGAGATTTTGGTTTGATTCATGGGGACATGAATCCTGAAACGGGGGTATTGTTATGATCGATGCCTCCTGGAGACAGCATGGACATGGGTAAAGGGTATGACGATATGATCGGCTGCGCCACATGTAGTCTCAGTCAGTACCTCATACAGAAAGTGTTGTTACCTTGTTTTATTCTTGTGGTCTCTTCATATTTTAATCCTCATGTATATCTCATTGCTGAACTATGGACTTGTATAAATAGCATAGATACACTCATGTATCCTTATACTTTACCAATTCTACAATCCCCTTATCCTTTCTCAAGTCTTTGCCTTAGTTGCAACCTGAGCTTAAGCTTAAGGTCGTTACAACTACCATAAGATATATTTTTAGAACTGAGTTCAATATCAGAGTTGAAAATAGTGAACTTTATTTTATTTTATTTTATCTCTTATTTTTATCTTATTTTCCATTTATTTTTATTTTTTAAAGTTAGAGTTGTAGTATGATGTTACAGTTACAGTCATGTGACACATGAAAGAACATAGAAGATTCTAGAAGAATAATATTATATAGCATATTTACTATATGTTAACCTTATATAATATATATAGCTTTTAGAGTATGTTAGTATTAGTGTCAAGACCATAAAAAGTGGACTTTGTTTCTTTTTATTTTCTTTCTTATTTTTATTTTATTTTTTATTTATTTTTCACCTTTTCTATTTTTAGAACTCCAGGATTAGGGTTGGAAGTGATTGGTCACATCAGTCACATCTGATGATGTGGTCACAGTATTGATCACAGGACTTGAGAGAAGAGAGTAGAAGGTTTTGGAACAAAATGATGTCATACAACATGGACATCACATGTTGGCCTCATGCTCTACACATGGTCATTTAGGGTAGGATGCACAGTAGTTAGCATGGACTATATGTAGGAGTATATAAGGTAGACTATTTTGTAAAGAGCTCTTTATCGAGTTCTCTTGTGTTTCTCTAATACAAGAGTTGTTCTTTTACCTAACTCTAAGGGTTTAAGTTCATAACAATTAGCCTTATACAGACCAATAACTAGCATATATAAGATAGACACTCTGTACTAGAACTTTATTAAGTTTTCTTGTATTAACTTAATACAAGATTTCTTTCTTACTCTAACTCTTGAGTTTAAATCATAATATTTCAGTTATTTAAGATATATTTGTTACTTGCAGAACAAACTAAACTCTATGTCAGAGTTGCAAATGATAGACTTGGTTTATATGATATTACGTATAACAGTTACAGATATCACATATTATCAAGTCATAGTCATATAATTATATGATACAAGAGAAAAATGTAGGAGATTTTAGATAATAATGTCATACTATATGTTAATAGTATATAATATGTATTAGAGTAAGTATTAGAATTAAAGACAATGAACTCTATTTATTTTCATTTCATTTTATTTTCTATTTATTTCTTATTTTGGGACTTAGAGTTAGGGGTTAGTATAATATCATATAGCATGATTTAGTGTTATACATTGGTTACATATCACACAATGTTGTCACATGTCATATTATCACATGTTACAGAAAACATTATAAAAGATTTTAGAACAAAAATAATATCATATAGTATATATTACACATGTTGACCTTAAGAAAAATATATAATTCTTTAGAGTAGACTAATAATAGTATAGCATGAACTAGTAGTCTAGTATATATAAGATAGACAATCTTATACTAAAAACTCTATTGAGTTCTCTTATATTAACTTTAATACTATCTAATACTGGGCCCTCTCCTTCTTTACTCTCTTATCATTCTTGACTAATAGTTAACCTAATTGTTAGTCACTCTTGGTATAGAAGCTGGACCTCAGGTATAAAGAGGAGCTTATTAGAGTTGAGAACAGTAAACTCTAATTATTTTCAACTTCTTTCTTATTTTTATTTTATTTTCTTATTTAGAACTTAGGGTTAGAGGTTAGTATGATATTACATGTTATAGTCATACAACATAGTCACACAATTATATAACACATAGAACATTATAGAAGGTTCTAGAATAAATAATATTATATAACATATTCTACACATGTTGATCTTAAGGAAAATATATAGCTCTTTAGGGTAGGCTAATAGTAGTATAGTACAGACCAGTAGTCTAGTGTATATAAGATAGACAATTTTATACTTGGAACTTTATCAAGTTTTCTTGTGATTACCTAATTCAAGGTTGTTCTTTTGCTCTTACTTTTAAGTCTAAGTCATAACATTAGAACTCAATTCCCATACTCTGAGACTGTCCAATACTAGGCCTTCTCATTACTTACTCTCTTATTATTCTTGATAGAAAGTATATCATCTTTTGTAGATGCCCAGATAGTTTTTTGAAGTAGTAGCCTTATCCTGCAAGTTTACTTGTGACTTGTCTATGTAAGGAATGGTAGGCATTCTTTAGACCTTGTCTAGAGTAGAACATTCTTCTCAAAATAACATAGTATACAATTTGATTAGAAAAGTAGTCAGTAGGGCAATAGATAAGTAGTTGGTAGATAGGATGAGGTGAATAAGAAGAGTACCACTAGCCCTTACAGAGATAGTATTGAGTTTAGGATATAATTCTGAGAGTACAGGCTCTTCTTCTTTATTATTATATAATTTATTCCCTCCTATACTATTATCACTATTACTATCATTATCTCCAATAAATTCACCACCTTATTATAATAATATGAATCAACTTGATCTTATACAAAGATAACAACTGATTCAACAGTATTAGAAGCAATTAGCCAACATAATGGCATAGCTCCAGATACTGACTGGAGGAGTGGAGGCAGTGACAGGAGAAGTCTCTAGACCCAATACCAAATCAAATATAGAAGTGGCAAAGTTATAAACATTCAATAGAAAGGCAGGGAAGGTTTTGGGATTTCTGATAGTATGCAAGTTGTTTATCAGAATGAGGATGAGAGAAGTGATAGTAGAGAAACAAATTCAATAGGTATTATTATATGTATAGGGAGGGTTAGCAGATATTTAGAAGGAAAATATTTTGGAGGACTTGGAAGCAGGAGAATTGGATTATATAATAGTAGGAGAATTTCTAGTAGATCTGAAGAAGGAATTTGGTGAGGGGGATGACAAAACTATAAAGGTGGCAAAATTGAAGAAAGTGGAGCAAAGAAATAGGATAATAGAGGAGTTTGTACAAAAGTTTAGAAGAGTAGTAAGAAGAAGTAGATACAAAAGATAGCCATTGATAGAAGAATTCAAGATAGACATGAATAGAGTTATTTGACAAAGACTTATAAAGTTAGAATGTCAGTCTAGAAGCATTAAGCAGTGATATGAGAGGACAACAAATTTAGATAGGCACTGGAGAAAGAGTAGATGAAAAGAGAAGAGGCTAAGATGAAGGAAAGAAACAGGAACTCTGGCTCAAAGAACAAATATACCAGCAACTGCTAGTAGAGCACAAGACCAATAATTGTCTCAGCCCCAGGTTTAGCCTAGAAGGTAAGAGATCCAACAATAGGTACTAGTAGGACCTGTACTAATGCAGTTGTTGTAAACCCAAATCAATGGGTAGGGTTTATACCAAGGCATAACCTATATGCAATGGAAGTAGACTATAGTAGAAATTGTTACAATTGTGAGAGTTTTGGACATTTGGTGAGGAATTGTAGAAATCAGAAGTTTGTAGGATAGGAAAAGAGGGTAGAGTATAGAGACAATCAAAATAATGGTTAGTGTAATTTAAATGGGAAAGAGAACCTGATAGTCCTTGATTAGGTTCTAGTAATTACAACAGATTTGCAATGCTCAGTAGAGTAATAGGAAATACATTCTACTGTAATCTGGATAATAAAGACATGTTAAGAGAAGTTACAGTGAAGATTGGGTTAGAAAGAATTGATACATAGAAAGAAGTGATGGTGGAGGCATTGTTGAATAGTAGGGCAATGAGATTAGTTATAAGTTCAGAGTTTGCTAAAAAGCAGAGGTTCAAGTTAATGAAAATAGAAAAACCAATAAATATGAGAAATATGAATGGTTCTTTCAATAAGGAGAGACTAATTGAGCATATGGTGGAGGTGAACATTTATTACCAGAGACATAGAGAGAGAACAAAGATAGATATGATAGGTAGACAGAGGAACATGATTTCAGAGATGCTATGGCTTGTCTGCTACAATTCTGAGATTTATTGGAAGACTAGAGAAGTGAAGATGATGAAGTATCTAAAGAAGTGTGGAAAGTAGTAAAAGCTAAAGCAAGAAAAATTAGGATGGCAAAAATAAAAGAAAGAGGAAAAAAGAGGAAGAACAAAATAAATGAGAGAAAAAAGAACAAAAGAAAGAGGAAAAGAAAAAAAAACAAAAAAGAGAGAATATTGAAAATAAAGAAAGTAATAGAAGAGTGGGAGATTTAGAATGAAGAGGAAGAAGTGGCAAAATCTGAAAAAAAGGCCAAGAAATTGGTTTCTCAAAGGTTCCATAAGTAGATCTATATTTTCAGAAAGAAACAGAGTAAGAAAATGTTGATGAGAAAGTTATAGGACTATGCAATTGAGAGAAAAAAGGGGTTTGTGCTAAGAAAGAGGAAGGTGTATCCATTGTTAAGAGAAGAAAGAAAGGAAGTGCATGAGTTCATATCAGAACAATTGAGGAAAGGGTATATCAGACTCTCAAAGTTATTTCAAACAGCATTTGCATTCTTTGTCTCTTATTTCAGATATTGTAGAAAATGTAGATACCAAAAAAGTATTTACTAAATTAGATTTATGCTGGGGCTATAATAATATATAGATCAAGGAGGAAGATGAGTGGAAGACAGTATTTACAACTCCAAAAGGGTCATTCAAACCAATGGTGATGTTTTTTAGACTTATAAATTCACTAGCAATGTTTTAGACTATAATAAATGAAATCCTACAAGATTTAATCAATACTAGAGAAGTAGCAAGTTTTATTGATGATATAATAGTGGAAATAGAAGAAGAAGAGGAACATGATGAAATAGTGGAAGAAGTAGTGAAGAGGTTAGTGGAGAACAACCTATATATAAAACCAGAAAAATATAAGTAAAAGGTTAGAGAAATAGGATTCTTGAGAGTGGTAATTGGATCTGAAGGGATAAAAATAGAGAAAGAAAAGATGAAAGAAGTTAAAGATGTACAGAAGTTTTTAGGACTTGCTAATTATTATTGGCAGTTCATTAAAGATTTCACAGCAATAGCCAGACTGTTATATGATCTGGTAAAAAAGGATCAGAAGTAGGATTGGACAGAGAAGTAAGAAGAGGTATTCAAGGAGTTACAAGGAGAGGTTTACAAAAGAACCAGTATTAACAGTGCTAGACTTTAATAAAAAAATAAGAATGGAAGTTGATGCATTGGATTATGTTACAGATAGGGTTTTGTCTATGGAATATAAGAATGGAAGATAGAAACTGGTAGCTTTTCTTTCAAAATTCCTAAATGAGACAGAGAAGAACTACAAGATTCATAACAAGGAGATGTTGGTAGTTATAAGAGGGTCAGAAAACTAGAGATATTTATTAAAAGATGCTAAGTTCAAGTTTGAGGTTTAGACTGACTATAAAAACTTGGAATATTTCATGAAAGTGTAGAAATTAAATAGAAGACAAGTATAATGAGCATTATACCTTTTGATTTTATCTTAAAATATGTACCAGAAACAAAAATAGAGAAGGTAGATAGACTAAGTGGGGAAGAGATGGCATAGTGGAAGAGTCCTCTGTCCATGTGTATTATGCCTACCTCAAACCTACTTGAAGTTATGGGTTCAATTCCTTAGTAGTCCTTTGTGTTAGGTAACTGCATAAAAAGGTTAGGGTATTGATGCTCTGTACATAATTCCTCTTATAGGCACAGACTGCTATTGTGCCCCATGTAATAAATTGTTGACTTAAAAAAAAAGATAAACTAAGTAGGAAACTGGACTATAAATTAGAAACAGAGAATGATAATAATCAGACTTTAATCAAGAAACAATGGATTTATAGTTTAGTAGAAATAGAAGGATCTGAAGTAGATATAGTAGAAAAAATTAAAAAAGCTAGGAGTAAAGATGAAAAGGTAGTTAGAGTAGTAAAAGAGATAAAAAAAACAGAAGTTAAAGTATTGTGAGGAGATAAGTAGCCTAGTTGTATTATGATATACCAGTAACTAGGCATAGAAGAAGATAGAAGACAATGAAGTTGGTAACAAGGAACTACTAGTGGCCTAAAGTGACAAGAAATGTGAGAAGAAATGTAGATAGATATGATATGTGTCAAAGATTAAAAAATAGGATGGAGATACCAGTAGAAAAGTTAAAATTGAGCAAGATACTAAAAAAGCTATAGATATACTTAATAATTGTCAGGCACAGTTCACACTGGGGTGGAAGTCCACAGAATGGACTTGGAGATGAGTGGACTTGTGGAATGACCTTGGCTTCAGCTTATATGCTGCGCTGTCTGTCTGCCGCATAGTCACAACTTTAGATGATAGGAAAAAGTCCGAGGTGAGAGTGAGTGCTGATTGGTATGTCGCCATTGAACACTGGGGATCGAGTTCAATAAGAGTTATCTTTGTCAATTATCAGACTAGCAAATTACAGTGTAACTACTAGTCTTATATACAAATGGATAGTATAGGGAATGCTCGGGGTTTCAGTGTTGAGACACTGACAGGGGTAACTCCATTATGGAAGACTGAGTTGAATAGGAGTATTCCCACCATGGAAGATGGAATACCCAGAGGGTTGCAGCACCACCATAAGGCGTGTTGCGAAAAAGATGGCTGTTGTAGAAGGCGGGCTTGTATAATTTGGAGATGATATCACCACAGTGATGTAATTTCTGGACGGGTGGGCTTGCATATGACAATAGTCAACTTTATAACCAAGTTGCCATTAGTAGCTGGGAAGGATGTAATCCTAGTAGTCTATGACAAGTTGTTTAAGATAACATATTTTGTAGTAACAACAGAAGGAATATTGATAGAAGAGTTAGTATGGTTGTTTAGAAATAATGTATGGAAAATACATGGGTTGCTAGAGAGTGTAGTATCAGATAGGAGATCACAGTTTACAGCAGAGATAATGAAGGAGTTGAACAGAATGTTGGGAATTGAGATAAAGTTGTTGATATCATTCCATTTTCAAACAGATAGTTAGACAGGAAGAATGAACCAGGAGTTAGAATAGTATTTACAGTTCTTTGTCAATTACAAGCAAAAGGATTGGCCAGAATAGTTAGCATTAGTAGAGTTTACAGTTAACAACAAGACATATTCAGCAACAAAAGTGTCTCTGTTTATGGTAAATTATGGTAGAGAGTTATAGATGGGAGTGAATATTAAAAGAAAAGAAAAAGTAAAAAAAGCAATGGAGTTTGTAGAGAAGATGAAGAAAGTATAAGAGAAAGCAGGTACAGTATTGAGAAAAGCACAGTGTCAGAATTAAAGGTAGTAGATCCTATTTCTTTTTATAGTTCTTTTACTTTACTTTTTATTTTTTACTTTATTTTGGGGATTAGGGGCTAGTATGATATCATAGGTCATAGTCACATCACATAACTTAGATATCACAAATCACATGATGCACAGAACATCATGGAAAGATTTAGAAAGGATAATGTTATACAACAGAGTATACATATGTTGATCTTAAGACAAATATATAGTTATTAGGATAGGTTCAAGTAGTAGGTACAGACTATTTGCTTTTAGTATATAAGATAGAAAATTCTATATGGAGCTCCCTATCAAGTTCTCTTGTGTAAACTCTGTATAAGATTCCTTTTTTTGACCAACTCTAAAGTCTTAAGTTTATAACATATAGGAGGAGATGAAGCAATAGACAGTGTGATTATCCAATTCAAGATTGTTATTTTGCTCTTACCTTTGAGTCTAAGTCATAAAAAAGCTAGCTACTTAGTACAGACAGCCATAAACATTAGTGACCAGACCTAGGCCACTGGCTAGATGTTACTTATTATTTAAGTAGGTGGTGTTAAGTAGTATACTTGTTCTTTTGTATAAAAGCTCTGTGTTATAGGCTCACTTGTGACTTGTCTATACAAGAGAATAGTGAGTATCTTTCAAATCTTGTCTACAGTAGAACATCTTTCTTAAGACAAAATTATATACAATTCAATTAGAGTAGTAGTCAGTAATTAAGATAGTTAGTAAATAGTGTAAGATAAGACTTGAAGAGGATCTACTAGCACTTATAGAGATTTATTTGAGTTTGGAATATGATTCTAAGAAAGAGACTAGTACTAGCTTTGTCTTCCCACTTTATATATCCTTATCTTTTACACTACTACTACTACCATTATCTACCAAATTTCTACCACTCTACAATAATATGTGTCAACTCAACTCCAATCAATATGAGCAAATAATCTAGCAATATCAGGAGCAAATTGCCAACATGCAGGCATAGCTCTAAACATTGGCTAAAGAAGTAGAAGTAGAAGCAGAAATAGTAGCAGGGATTTTTTGACCCAATACTAGGTTAAATGTAGAAGTAGCTAAGCTACAAATGATCAATGGAGAAGAAGAAAGAGTTTCAGGTTTTTTGATAGCTTGTAAGCTTTATATCAAAATGAGAATAAGAAAGGTAGCAGCAGAAGAGCAGATTCAATGAATATTATCATATGTACAGAGAGAGTTAGTAGATATTTGAAAAGAGAATATGTTAGAAAATTTAGAGACAGAAGAATTGGGATATGTAACAATAGGGAAAATATTTGGCAGAACTAAAGAAGGAATTTGGTAGAGGAGATAACAAAATAATGAAAGTAGCAGAATTGAAAAAAGTAGAATATAAAAGTAAAACAATGGAGAAGTTTGTACAATGATTTTGAAGGGCAGCTAAGAGAAGTGGTTACAAAAGAAGACTATTGATTGAGGAGTTCAAAAGAGAAATGAATGAAGTGATTTGGTGAAAGCTTTTGGAGGTAGAATAACCTCCTAGGAGTATTGAACAATAGTATGAAAGGATGGTGAACTTAGACAAACACTGGAGAGAGAGTAGGAGAGAGGAGAAAAGGTTAAAGAGGAGAAGAGAAACAAGAGATCTAGCTTGAAGAGTGAATGTACTAGCAACTGCTGGTGGGACATAAGAACAATGATTTTCTCAGCCCTAGGTTTGGCCTAGGAGGCAAGAGTTTCAACAGTAGGTATTAGTAGGACCTATTCTGATAGAAAGAGCAGAGAGAACAAATGTAATGATGGTAAACCTGAATCAATGGGTAGAATTTGTACTTAGGTGCAATCCATATACTATGGATGTGGATAAGAGGAGAAACTGTTTCAATTGTGGAGGTTTTGGACACTTGGCTAGAAATTATAGAAATATTGAGAATGCCATGACTTGCTTGTTATAATTCTGAGATTGACTGGATAATAGGAGAGGTGAAGATGACAAGGTATCCAGAGGAGTATGGTAAGTAGTAGAGGCCAAAGTAGGAGAAATCAGGGTGGCAAAGATAAAAGAAGGAAGAGAAAAGAGAAGAGGAAGGAAAGAAGCAAGAAGAGAAGAAGCAAAAGAAGGAAGAAGAAAAGAAAAAGAAGAAAAAACTAAAAAAAAAGAGGATAATGGAAGTAAAGAAGATGGTAGAAGAATGGGAAATTTGGGATAAAGAAGAGAAGGTGACAAAGTCTGAAGAAGAGGCCAAGAAATTAGTTTCTCAGAGGTTTTACAAGTAGATTCATATCTTTAGAAAGAAAGCTAGTGAAAGGGTGTTGGTGAAGAAGGTGTAAGATTATACAATTGAGTTGAAAGAAGAGTTTGTGCCAAGAAAAGAGAAGATGTATCTATTGTCCAGAGAGAAGAAAGGAGAGATGTGCAAGTTTATTGAAAAATAACTAAGAAAGAGATATATTAGATCCTCAAAATTACCTCAAATGGCATCTGTATTCTTTGTAGGAAAGAAGAATGGTAAGAAGAGAATAGTACAGGATTATAGGTATTTAAATGAGTGGACTATTAAAAATAATTAACCATTATCTTTGATTTCAGACATAGTAGAAAATAAAAAAAGTATTTACTAAATTAGATCTATGGTAGAGATATAATAATATATGGATAAAAAAAGAAGATGAGTGGAAGGTGGTATTTGAACCAATAGTGATGTTCTTTGGACTCACAAACTCTCCAGCAATGTTTCAAACAATAATGAACAAGATCTTTTGGGACTTAATCAATACTAGAGAAGTAGCAAGCTTCATAGATGAGATTATAGTGGGAATAGAGAGAGAGTAGGGACATGATGAAGTAGTAGAAGAGATAGTAAAAAGATTGGTAAAAAAATATGAAACTAGAGAAGTATAGATAAAAGGTATATTAGAATGGCCAACTCCAAAAGAAGTTAAAGACATACAGAAGTTCTTGGGATTAGCCAGCTATTATTGGTGGTTTATTAAGGATTTTGCAGCAATAGCCAGACTGTTACATGATCTGGTGAAAAAGAATTAGAAGTGAAATTGAACAGAGAGACAAGAGGAGGTGTTTAAAGAATTGAAGAAGAGGTTTACAAAAGAACCAGTGTTAGCAGCACTAGACTTAGACAAAAAAATGAGGATAGAAGTTAACATGTCAGACTATGCAATGGCAGGAGTTCTATCTATAGAGTGTGAAGATGGGAAATGGAGACCTGTAGTATATCTCTCAAAATCTCTCAATGAGACAGAAAAAAACTATAAGATCTATAACAAAGAGATATTAGTAGTAATAAGAGAATTAGAAAACTGGAAGCATCTATTAGAGAATACAAAGTTCAAGTTCAAAGTCTAGATAAACTATAAGAATTTAGAATATTTTATGAAGGCACAGGAGTTGAATAGAAGATATTTAACTTTATCTTGAAATATGTTTTAGGAACAAAAATGGAAAAGGCAGATAGAGTTAGTGAGTGATTAGACTGGAAAGTAGGAGTAAAAAAAGATAATAATAACAAAACCTTAATTAAAGAATAATAATAGCAAAGGAACTAGCAAGACTGTTTAGAAATAATATGTGGAAGTTATATGGGTTGATATAAAGTGTAATATTGGATAGAGTACCATAGTTTGTGGTGAAGTTGACAAAGGAGCTGAACAAAATGTTAGGAATTGAAATGAAGTTGTCTACATCATTCTATCTACAAATAGACAGTTAGATAGAGAGAATGAACTAAGAATTAGAATAGTATTTATGGTTCTTTGTTGATCATAGACAAAAGGATTGGCCTAAATGGTTAGTAATAGCAGAGTTTGTAGTAAACAACAAGATATACTCAGTAACTAAAGTATTTCTGTTTATAACAAATTATGATAGAGAGTTAAGAATAAGAGCAGATATTAAAAGAAAAGAAAAGTACAGAAGAAGATAAAGTAACAAGCAGACAAGAGGAGAAAGGAAGTAGAAGAAAGAAAGAAGGGTGATAAAATAATGTTAAGTACAAAAGAGGTGATAAAGTAATGCTGAGTATAAAAAACTTAGTATTCAAAGAAAGACCAGTAAGAAAGCTAGTAGATTGATATATTGGTCTATATATCATTGATGAGGTAGTCTCTACCAATACAATCAAATTACAGTTGCCAACTTCAATAAAGATCTATCCAGTAGTAAATGTTAGTTGAGTAGTATGATTTAAAGAACAAGTGGAGAGACAAAAAGCAAAAGAAGTAAAATCAGTGGAAGTGAGCAGAGTTAAAGAATGGAAGATGGAAAAAATATTGAATAAAAGAAAAATAAGTGGTATTATAAAGTACTTAGTATGATAAAAGGGTTTATAGTAGAGCATAATTCATGGGAAAAAAAGAAAGACTTGGAAAATATAAAGAAAGTAATAGTAGATGTCACAAACTTTATTCAGCTTGTATCTCCACAACCAGTGGACCAATTTTCACAGACCAAGTTGCACTGAAAAGCCACAAATAAGAGCTATTCACACATATGTGGGATGTACAAAAGCAACAACAAACAATTGAGATATTAGGACATCAGTAGCTGTAAAAGCTTTGTCTGCTAATATCTCATGAACGGCTAAACGGATTCGCACGATTAAACTTGCATTGGGAAGTGCTCATCAATTCGTTTCCAACAATATATGATACATCTCAAAGCAATAAGTATTGGTAGAGATACAAGCATATTAATGTAGTGACATAATTAGTTACCTTCTAAAATTAGCCTGACAGCTGCTATGATAGCTGAAAGCTCCCATCAGGTATGAGTTTTGATCATGTGATGGCAACAGCTTGCGCACAGACCATCACCCTTTTGTATATATACCTCTATGTCTGAGTCTAGACCTCAGACTTAACAACGTCAATTATTCCTGTTGATACTTTTCATCATCTGTCAATCACCATATCCTTATACTGAACCCCTGAAACACTATTCAGCCCCAGTATCACAACTAGTGAGTATCTTATTTGTGATAGTAGAATTCAAAGAAAGAGTAAATACAGAAGTGAGATAATAAGAGAAGTTGTATATAGCAGAAGAAAGAGATTTTAAGAGAGCAGTTACTAGAAAAGTATACAGCAAAAATGTTATATGGCTGGGACAATAGAAAGTTTGAGAAAGAGCTTGAAAAAGAATATTTAAGAAAGTTGGAAAGAAACTGGCAAAAATAGAAGTTAGTTTCTCTAGAGGAGAAATCTTAAAGAGGAAATAATATCAGAATTGAAGACAATGGACTCGATCTATTTTTATTTATTTTTTATTTTATTTTATTTCTTATTTTAGGACTTAGAATTAGAGGTTAGTGTGATGTTATATGTGACTGTCACAAATTGTCACACAGAGGTCATATATCACAGAAAACATTATAAAAGTTTCTAGAATAAAAATAATATCATATAATATATATTGACCTTAAGGAAAATATATGGCCCTTTAAGATAGGCTAATTGTTGTGGCAACCACTAGACACAAAGTCCAACGATCACACAACGAGTAAATCTCTTAAAGCGGATATCTAGTGGGGATTTCACAAGAGAACTCGACAAGGAGCCTCTTCTTAATTAGAGTCC
>Ga0157364_1000804_pt1 | contig 23956 bp, 9 predicted proteins | sample AttsexASBM2_FD_111476 | JGI IMG/M metagenome (GOLD analysis project Ga0157364, IMG submission 111476) | Fungus gardens microbial communities from leaf cutter ant in Ribeirão Preto, State of São Paulo, Brazil - Atta sexdens ASBM2 | ecosystem: Host-associated > Fungi > Mycelium > Unclassified ...
AAATTATTGCAACTCATATTGCTATCGTTTCTGAGCGAATCATTATTTAATTATAAATTTGGCGAAAAACAATTTCGAAAAAAGTAACAAGTTATTGAGGAAACTTATTATTAAAGATTAAAAGAATTTATAATATTTGTTTATACAACTTCTTAAAATGTTTCACATTTTCCGTCCTTATTTTAAAATATTTTTCAGAATTCTTTAGTTCCAAATATGAGGAATACATTTCTTCACAAATCGAAACGTTCAAACCTCCTTTTTCCGCCTTTTTTCCTTCAATGTATTATCATTCAAAACGTATCATTGTTGAATAATTGCCGAAAAATATTTCTCGATGTATCACAAATTGCAGTTTTGTTGAATTTGACAAAAATATAATAGGTAAAAATGTAATAATAATCATGTATAAATTTATTAAGCGTTTTTCTCGAAAAGCAATAAAATCGATCTTATTAAATATGTAGAAGCACAGCTCCTTTCAATCATACGAGCGTTCATTGAATAAAAAAGTTGCATAAATGACTATGCATAATATCTTTTTTTTTTAATCTCGTTCTTTTTTGTCAGAGTTCACACGCGTTATGCTTGAAAATTTATGTAGCTACTTTACAATTTACTGATAGTATCATAAACGTCCATTTGAAATTGACTCATGGTTTGCAATCATAAATACCAGGTATGCAGCGAAGCTCGGATACGATCATCATACAAATCCAAACAATAGATTCTGCTAGTAGAGGATTAAAGCATCGGTCTCGCATGACTGGTCCGATTTCCACTCGGAACTCTTATAGATCTCCACGATTAGATCTCGTGAGTTCAATCCCTTGGTGTGTAGGACACAAATCCTCTTCGTTAATACAACCCGTCCAATTCCAAATTAGAATTCTCCAAGCCAGTGAGAGGGCATAGAACTTGAGAAAAGCCTTGTCCTTCCGAAATGCGAGCAACGTACTCAAGAAGTTTCGTTGAAATTATCGAGTTTACACATTCGTCGATTTTATTCGTCGTGCAAAAAGAACGCCATTTCAAACTTTCAAAGCAGAGAAAGCATCACTTCAAAATCGGAAAAACACGTGCGGAAAGACAATGGCACCATCAATTTACGTTTTAGATCTGGGCACTCGCGTCACAAGCAATCCAGAGCACGCAGGAATATACAATGGATCTATCATCGCCACATCACCAAACAATACCTTCGAAGGTCATCTTCGAAGCCTCATGGCATTCTCGCAGAATTCCGGAGGTACGATAGGGGTTCCGAAGGATCCGTTGGATCACGCGCGCAATTCTATGGTCAACGACGACGCGGGAATTTGCGCGGGAAGAATGGAAAGACGTTTTCAGAACAATGAATACGCTCCTATTGTGATTATCTATGTGTGTGCTAAAGCAAGAGTTAAAGATGAAACGAAGAAAAAGGAAGAATATAATGAATATGTATAAAAAGAAATTAGAAAAACAGGAATTTTCCTCACTTACTCCGGCACTCACTCCGTTAATTAAAGAGGAAGAATTGCATTAAGAAAAAAATCGCAGAAGAAATATATCGCGATTTAAAAGAGACGAGTATGTGTAACAAAGAGAGATACGTAGTTCCTGAATGAAGATAATTATAGAAAGTTAAACGATGAAATTTTTGTGCTGTGAAAAAAGATGAAATTCAAACTTGCAAAAGTTCAATCCACTAATACCACAATAGTTCCACGTATTCAACTTTCAAGCAAAGACACGCTGTTGCAACACTAAAGAAATTCTTCGACATCATTAAAGAACCATCACCATGAAAAGAACGGAGATAGAGAAAAAGAATATACGAAAGGAACACTGCGCCTTTAAATGAAATCAGCGATCAGCTGATTTTCTTCACTGTCACCCACCGTATAGCGAAGAGATCACAAAAGAAGCAACCACCGGCATCGGCGCGGCGTCGACGTCGGCGTCGGTGATGCGTCTCACGTGACAAGTTTTCCCAAAAGTATTTTAGCGCTACACATGCGCGACACGTTTTTGGGACACCGCACCAAAACAATTGGTAAGCGCAAATTGCGAACACTTTCAGGATGTACGAGAGATCCCGCGTTAACTCCCGCCGCATGTACTACCGAGTAAACACCGCGCGAGTAAACACTGGGCTTTCAAGTTTCACAAAGTCGTTCCAGGACACCACAGGGGCGAAAATTCACTCCGCGACGCGCAGAAGATAAAGGATTGCGGATAGTGCGGGGGGTTACGCGTATCTCGCGGCCAAGAGGGATCACGCAGGAGACGCAGAGGAGGGAAGCGCGTGGGTGCGCGCCACAGCGCGCGCGAGGGGGTGGTCGAGAGAGAACTGACCGTATCGTGGCGGATTGCGTGTGCCACACACAGAGCGGCGTCGGCGACGGCCGGTGAGTGAATGCGCCGTGACGTTATAGGCGCCCCTCCTAAGATTCTCGTCCCTCTCTTAAGCCTTCATACATACCCCTCCATCTCACAGCTTCTTCGTCCAAGTTAGTAGCGCGCACCTCTTTCTTCATCAAGCTCACTCCCTCACTCGTACCGTTTTAACTTGTCCTCTCTCTCGCTCTATTTCTCCCTCTTTCGTTCTCTCACTCATATGCGATCACTCTCCTTCCTTTCCCCACTCTTCCATCTCGGTTTCTCCACCGTCATCCCCTCCTACTATACCTCGCGTATAGCCGTATTTGTTTGCTTCTCTCTTTCTCTCTTTCTCTCTCGCTCTCTTCTTCTCTCCACCCTCTCCGTTTATACTGTCCCGCTTCAACCAATGTTGCGGACCACGGCACTCTTTCCTATTTTCAGAAAACATCAACTATCCAACAATGAATGTGCATTCTTCAAAAAACTAATTTTACCGATTTTTCTTTATGATTTGTTCATTAATATTGATTTAGGTGCGCAATTCTTATTGTTCGACCTATCATGGATTTTTTTTTTTTAACATACCGTTTGTGGAATGTGATATCTATGATTTATATGTACGGAAATGTTTTCAATGTTGCAGACATCTTTTTGTAATTTTTTGTGATGTTGCAAGAAAGTTATATGTTTGTTTAGAAGTTTGAAGATACATGCCTTAATTATACTTCAAATGTAAAAAATTGTGATAAAAAACTGTAATAACTTTTCAACTTTTCAATTTTTGATACTTTTGCATTCATTTTGGATATATATGTAAATATTTATAATTAAATAAATTCATTCGTAAATGTCTTTATAATTAAATAGATTTACTTATAATTAGATTTATTTATAATTTTTTGCTTAAAGTTATATGTTGATTCTTGTATTTATTAATAAGAATTGCTTAAAATCTTACAACTTTTCAGAAAAAAAAAGATTATCCTTTTCCGCGATTTTATTGAAAATGATTGATTCAAATGCGATTCTTGATACTTAATGTTGTAAAACAATTGATGAATAATAAAATAAACATATATTGACATGAATATATAAACATAGGGTAGAGCATGGCTATTTCGTTCCATTTTTCACGATATTGTTTATTTTTCTGAACAGTATACATTGAATATTTAAAGGATATACTTGTGCTCAAGAAGCAATCATGATTGTACAAGGTAGTTATAAGTATATTAATGCAAAAAGATATTGTTTCTTATTGTAAATTTTATATTATTTTATAGTATAAAATTTGATTGAAAATAACGGAATAGCTCCTACATATTATGATTGCGATATATAATTTTTATTCAAATATTGTTTAACAGAGTGTAAAAAGAGTTGGCCGTGTATAAAAATAATTTTGTTACTCAAAAAAGGAAAATCATATGTTAATTCTATTATGTTGCCATCTCTCCGATTTTCAAAGAGCATCAGTCTATCGAAGAAATCTTCGTTCTTGGTTGATGGAAAAAATGTGAGATTAATTATTTCAAATTGATTTTTTTCAGGTGTGTTTTCCATCGGTTTCGAAAAGAAATCTCCGATAAGTGAGCCAATCCTAATCTTTCTTTTAGAGAATGCAGTATGAAGAATGCATACGGTAACAATTTTGCCGTCTCTAATTGAATCTGACTTTTTTGTAGTAGTTATGAATTTCCAGCAGGGTAGTGAGGTCTTCGGCAGAAGAATCATCGATCTCCAATGAAATACTAGTCGAAAGATGGCAGCCGTAATATTAATAGATATAAAGAAAAGACAATTTTAATGAAGACTCTCTTAACATTTAAAAAAACTACAATTTCGTATTTTTAATTGAAGTATAATTCAAGATAAAAAACGAAATCAAAGTAAGAAAAAGTACAACGTACTTTTCGTTAGGCAATGATAATAAAGACGATGGTAATGACATTTTTTAAATGTAAATTTGCTAATTTAGAATTTACATTGTAATATCTCCACTCATAGGATACGTAGAGAAAAAGAAATGAAGATACTTTTCTAATATACAATAATTAAAACCCAAGTTATATCGATTAAATTTATTAAGTACTCGATTAGTCCAACTATTTCTGATAATTAGGAATATGAATATTAGCAAGTCCAGAATTTGTAGTTTTTGGCTCGAAATTGAAATGTATACTATTACTATCCCTACTCTTTATTTCATAGCTGTTTTCTCATAGCGCTTTGTTTCAATGAGATTAGTCTGAAATCGTTAAAAATTTTTTACCACTTAAAAAATGCACTTGCAACAGTATCTTATGGGATGCGAATACGGTAAGTTTTTATTTTATAGCCTTGATAATATCATTAATTATATATTTCGTTTTGTTATATATATTTATAATATATATATATATATATATATATATATATTATAAGTATATATAATATAATTATATTTATATATATATATATATATAACAAAATACATAATTAATAATCTAATCTATAATTATCTATATAACTTCCCGCATCTGCATTCCGTACTCTTTAAATTTCTTGGAGTTAAATCTCATTCTAAAAAGTTAAAATACTGTCACTATTGAAAAAGATCGAAAAATTTATACTTTTTTGGATTTTCACTCCAGGTGCATTCCAAACTTGCCTCTGTTAATCAAAGTATCATTTTATCCTTGCTGTTCACCGAATGTTGAATAAGGATATAAGATTAGGAGCTGACAGAATCGAGTTTTTAAACACATCTCTGCAATAATAATTTTTAAGCATTGTGAGCGTGAATCACACTGGTCTTTGACTGGTCTAGCAGGTGCTACTGTCATCACATTTGTTTGCATTTGGCGCATGCACAAGTGGCGGAATATTTATATCTGTTCTTTGTAATTGTAAATCTATTCGCAGTGTACACTCATTATACATACTCAAAAAAAAAAAATGAAATAAATAGATATATATTTGAAATTTGGCGAAATTGAAATAGAAAATTTTAGTGCAATCCAATGCGATAAAGAACTAGCATATCTCTTGATGAATTTAAGACTTGTTCTTTGTTGTTGCCCTCGATTTTAAAACTTTCTATTTCGCTTTCGCCAAACTTCATATATTATATTTCATTTTAATTACAACGAATGTATACTAATTCGAAAAACAAATCTTCCACAAAGAAACGAAATCTTTGGTTCCGCTTATCTCTCTCTGGTTTTAATCATATGCATGCATGCATATCATTCGCATATAAGCACGTTCTTGTTATTTAAATATAATTCTAGATTTTTTAAATCAAAATTTAATGTATATTAGAATTAATTTTGAATACTCAGTTTTATCATTGGAGCTCAATTTTTTAGTTAATTCAGATTAATTCAATAATTAACAATATTGCCTACTTCTATGTTAGAAGTGACACAACTTAAAAAATTAAGTTTTCTAGAAAAAGAGAAAAACTATTTTTCAATTTTATATTATAAAAAATTATTGATTACTCAAATAATATCGGCAAAAAGAATATCTTAAGAGAGCTTTAGGGATTTAGTTGTACATTTCGGCTGATTTTCAGGTTGGCTTCTGCGCTTCTTACTTTTATATCAACTCACGCGCAGCCTAAATGCCGATCGGCGATGCGCGACCCGGTTGCACGAGGGTTGCGGTTGGCATAAAAGAAAGGAGTGCAGAAAGAGCAATCGGCCAAAATGTACAACTAAACCTTAGCATTGTCTTAACACATTGATCAAACATCATATAGCAAATAATATCTCTTTGCAGTGATGTACTTATAATTATATTATACAATAATTACATTATACAATCATGATACAGTTACTCCTTGAGAGTACAAGCACAATCTTTAAATAATCAACATATGTTGTTTAGAAATATAAACATTATCGCCAGAAATGGACGAAAAAACTTCGCTCTCTCATGTATATTCAATTCCAACAGTATTATCTACATCATATTATTAAACATCGAATTATCTACATACAATAAAATTTTATCTATTAGGTATATCAATAATTTTTTGAAAGGATAAGCAATATGCCGGAGATACAGGACAAATATTTTGTCGTTCTTTAATATTAAACAACTTAAAAAGATTTCTAAACAATTTAGAAAATATTTATGTTCAAGAAGATTCCTAGTTACAATATTCTTTATTTATTTAATTATAATAACGAATCCAAAACCCCCATAATGCAAAAAAATACCTTAGAATCTTCTCATTCCGGAAAAAAAATTTCACTTTGGCCGGGCTGCAGTCGTTGTAGTACTGCTGACTATTTTGTCTTTCCGATTTTCACGACAGCGGAATTTTTCATTTCATCAGCGGCTTTTTTCTGTATTCTTATGAATTTATATTATTACAATTTTGTATAAATACTTCGAACTCTTGAATTAATCGAAGATGGCGAGGCTGCTAAAACGTTGTGTGACAACACAATGAGGAAACCAACGAAAGGGTCAAGCATTCAATACTATAAATATATTGGTGAACCAGACGATTCTTTAAGAGCAAATAGCAACACAAGAACGTTAATACTAGCCTTGGAATAAGTTCCGTAAAATATTTGAATGTGATGACAGTAGCGTAATTACAAATTTTCATAAATTTTAGATTAAATAGTCCCATATATATATATATATTTCGTTTTACTTGCAAAATTAAAAGAAAGATTGAGATAATCATTTTTACAGTTTATTAGTTTTAATGAATATTAAATATTTTTTAAATTTTGTTTGATTTCTTTGATTTTTCTTTTCTATTCATATTATTTTTTAATTTTTTTCATTTGAGGAACGTTTTAACTTTCTTTTAAATCACCGAATCTTTATTGTTTACTCACAATTAATGTTATGATAATAACTTTTCATAATTTTAAATAAAGCGCCAATTTGGAGAGTAATATCGGAGTCTCCAGAAATCCCCAGCAACTTCATGCTAAGGTATTCAAAATGAAGTTAAACTTTTTTTGGGTATGTGACCTCACTCTCACATAATTGTTCTTACGATTGTTACTTCCTGATGTTCTCGTGGGATTCTTGGCAACAGAACTATATTCGAAATAAATCATCAGGAGCAGGTACACACATGTGACACAATTTAACACGAAAGGACACATACACGTAATTTACGCGCTTAAATTATTGCCAGCCGTTTGTAGGATGACATTTTGTACGAGACTATCATGCAAAAATGCATTTTTCCAACATCATCGTCGTCCTATCACGAGTTTCCTATCGGTCGTGCACCCTCTCGCACGTGTGTCAACAATTCACTTACGGAATTGTATCCTTTTACAGCTCACGATATGGAGAACGCACGCACTGCGAATTTCGCGTGCGCGTTATTCCGCAGGTAGCAGCCGCGACGCGTGTATAATTGTGTGCGCGCACATTGATACACGCACTGAAAAAGTATGCGAACGGTCAATCCGACTCTTTAAACGGTCGAGTTGTAACTGCCCCGCGTGGAGAACGAGATGAAGAGTCCCACCTCTTCGTTGCCACCTCCAGTCGGATGGGTACCAGCCCACGGACCCTCCTTCGCTCGCTGACTCGGTCTCTCTCTCCCTCTCTCTCCCTCTCTCTCTCTCGTTCTCTATCTATCTATTTTATTTTATGTTTTACTGTGTCTTCTGCACAAATAAACCAGTCGAATGCACGTGCATATTTTTATACAATGTATTCGTCCATATTTTTGTACAATGCATGTATATATTTTTGTACAATGCATTCAACCTGTTCATATTTTTATATAAAACCTTATACTTTTTCTTATATCTGTTTCTATCTTTTATTTCTTTCTTTTTCTTTCATTTTTTTTATTTTTCTCTTCTTTCTTTCTCTCTCTTTCCCTCTATCCTTTCCCTCCCCTCATTCTCTCTCTCTCTCTCTCTCTCTCTCTCTCTCTCTCTCTCTCTCTCACTCATTTCTCTTGCTCAATTCCGTCAAACCTACTCTCTTCCTTTGTTGCAAGAAACTGATTTTCCTCTCGTTTTTACGTTACACATAACAATTAGCTATGCACTGTCAGGTTTCTGTTATGGAATTTTCCACGTAGCATGCACCCTCGTTCATGGTTCAGAGTTCACCTCGCTGATTTTTTTCTTACTTCCTATGGTGAAATCTTCAAGGGAGGCTCGACACACATATAACTGGAAGGACACCCATGATACAATTTCAAATAAATGACGCTCCGTAGGATGTCTCAAGAAGGTGTAGTTGGTACTGAGAGATCGTTTCGGTCTTAGTTATGACTGACTATAATCAGTCCCTCGTTGAGTTGCTGCTCCACAGCTGCTGAAGGTCGCACAAACAGATAATTATCACAAACGACTACGGATTATATATTAATTAAAAATAAATTTTAGGAATAAATTTTCGGATTAACAATAAATTCGACTAATGCCTATTATATTCTGGACGTGATGGACGATGAACGACGATGATGGACGATGACTTCCAATGAGAGTTCTGCTTTGCATCACACGTCGCTCATTGCGTCCAATGTGCAATAAGCATTATAGTAGATATTGGATGCGTTCCAATTTACGCATGAAGCGCATGATGCATTTGTCCTTGTTGTTTATCAAACAATAAAGAAGAATAAAATGATATATTATGCGTTTTATGCGTAATGCATCCATTGTTTAGTAAACAAGAAGTTATAAAGGCAAATTTTAGAGACGTTTGCTTATGCATACATATGAGTTCTTTATTCTTCACGCGTCGAGACTTACATGTAATTAACTCAACAGTTCGACACATATGAAAGCAAAAGTATCGGATGATTCGGGATGATTACAACTTTAGATTTTATTGTAAAGGCTGATTCGATAAAAAAAAAAATAAAAATAGAAGGAAAAAAGGTGTGGCTTTGCTAAATGTTAATTTATTAGGATCAAATTAAATCTGTTCACAGTAATAATCTATATCCTGCAAGTGAGACATATCTTTAACTATTTTTGATCTTTTTGTATTTATTTTTTGTCATACTTTAACGAATCGAAGATAAAAAAATAATACTGTTCCGCTCGAACAACAACTTTTCCTTTTTCTTCATCTTATCTTTAACTTTCAAAAAACATATTTTTCAGAGGACATAGTGTGGTTGGATTATTCTCGACTCATTGTATCGAATAATTTAAAAGTAGTTCATGTGTATACATGTACAATTCATAAAATAATAATAAAAAATAGTAATTTTAAAATTAAATTTTTTAAAAATATGAGATAGGAACATAATGAGTAATCTGAAAACTAATTCATCTCAAATTGCTAACCAAGAATTAACAAAACGCTTGGTTCTCTTGATTAGTCGAATCAATAATCGGCCAATATTCAATTAAACGATAACGAATAATTTTCGTGAATATGGCAATTAATTTTTCTGAATATATCATTGCAATCATTGTCATATAGTATCTATGAAGCATAGAATCGGAACCGTTTTTAAATACGTTTTAGATTCGAGCAACCTTTATAGATATCATTTTATCTATATTTAACAATTTTATTAAATAACAAGGATAAAATATATGATACCTGGGTGACACTCGGATGGGAATCTGAACCTAGTTTAATGAGAAATATAAAAATACAGTAACAAAATGTATACTAAAAATTTACCGATTAATTTGGTTCACATTTACCGTTCGATATTTTATATTAAATAAAAAAATTAATTTATTTGTTACGTCAATTCCTACTCTATAAGTATTTTATTTTGGATAAAGCTTAAATTTTGAGAAAAACATTCATTTAACTGACGCTAAATTAAAATGTGTGGTGATACACTAGAATACTGAACTAAAATATCAATAAAAAAAAACTTTTAAAAAATCGATAATAAAAACTGATTTTTCCACTGGACTTTACCTAAAAAAATGTAGAATTTTACCAATTCTGTTTGCTGTGACATCAACAAGAAAATGTCCATTACGTTCATCTATTTATTTGTTTAGCGTTACGTTAGAGTTTAATTCAAGAATGTTGCTATATTGAATTAGGTCATAAATATGAATATTACGTTATCATACCGTGTATATGTAATACGGTAAGATTGACCCCGGTGTTAACTGCTCAATGAAGTAGAAAAGGGTTTCAGATATGAGCAGATAATCGAGAAAGGATTGTTCCAATATATCCCTGGGGTCCCTCTTTTGCACGATAATCATATAAGTCCAAGAAGTCCATCGGTTCGGAAGAAAAATGTCTTTCAGTATGTTGAAAGACACCGTAGGGAAATGCTGATATTTTCGTTCGCGCATAGACTGTAAATTCTTATTGCAGTCTTCTTTATAGTATTTTCCGAGTTGCAATATTCGATATTATAAATCATAACTTCTATAGATAAGAACAATGCTCGACGTATGAAATTTACATTCTGCAGAATTATATTATATTGCATACGCGTTATACGTGTAAAAGATGCGTCGGAATTGCCGAACAGTTTGTAAATAGCAAACTATTAATAAATAATTCGTGATCAGTTATTATTTCTTTTTTTCACTTGCTGTTTGCATACAAGTTCGCTGTAGGAGCAGTAAGATCAAAAGGAAAGCGACAAACTCAAAGTAAACATTCGGTGTAGACGGTGCATATACATATTGAATTTTCGTAAGTATTCGCGAGCGAATTTTAAATTTTTCGTATGCACTATTCACGAATAGATTAAATAATATTGGAGAAATATTTGTGAATTGTTTGCTAATTTCACAAACTGATAAATATGCATCTTAAAGTGTTCAATGTAGGCGTATGTGTCCTATGCTAAATAGGCGTATGATTCTGTTCAGACAATATAATATTTTCGTTCGTAATTACTAAAAGAGCACGGCTGTGTCTCACGTCATGTCTTAGCGCCGACACACTACCGTGTCTCCAGATACTATTGTAAAACATTTTTCAAATTATTGCGCTTAATTGTATTATAATATCACATTGTGGGAACATTATTACACATTTTTTAATAATAATGAATTATATTAATAATTAAATATTATGATATAAGCAAAACTCAACAACATGGTGCGCAATCTACGTAATTTGAAAGAAATAGAAAATTAAATCGGAAAGGAACGTTAAATGATATTGTGGATAGTCTTAAAAAGTTGTGATAACAATTTAATTATTAATTATTAATTATTAATTTATTACATATATAAATAAAAATTTGGTTCCATCAGCATTTACAGCAATTAAAATAAAATATAAAGAAATCTTTATTATAATTATCAAAAAATTATTCATAATTGATATAAGAAAGATCTACTAGAAATATAAACCATTTGAATGACTTCTTATCATAAGTAATACAATTAACGTTATCGCTAGTTACTTCATTGATTTAGTAGTTGATATAATAGCAAAGATACATTAAACTAAGAATATTGATTAACAAGTAATTGTCGGTATTATTCATTTTAAAGATTATTTTGATTGCGTTCTCATTGTTAGTGCTGCATAAAATCCCACAAATGTGCAAATCCCACGAGTATCTGTATTCTACGTATTCTGCAAGTGATATTCCCTTAAATATTCTTAAAACCGATTATATATATTATCGCTGCTTTTTATTACGTACAATACATGACGTCACTGCATTTTGCACGAGAGAAAGTCGCTAGAACGATGTTTCTTCGTAACGATCTCAATGCACTACGTTTTCCAGCACGGACGTAATACCGGTAAGAACATTAAGAGTTGATGAAAATTAGCGAGAATTATAAATATACGCACACTATAATATCTTCCGGAGTCCGCGCGTAAGCCGCTTATTGCACAAACAATTGCAAAGGCGGGATTCGTATTGTTAACAAATTCTCTTTTACCGGATAGTTCATAATGACGCGAAAGCGCTTTTTAACTGAAATGCAAAACGCAATAAAGAAATTTTATCGATTGGTGTGATTTTTCGCTGCGAGCATGCCACGTACGCTTAAGCAAACAAACATTTTATTATGTTAGTATGAAAAAAAAAAAATGTAAAAGACATCCTAATTTTTAAGAGTTAGGTTAATTTTAGATTAAAGTCAAAATTATTTTTAAATCATATATAGCTTAGAGGTGCGTTATAAGTGCAGGCAGATGTTATAAGTGCTATTTATGTTATTCTATCCTTAATTGTTTTATGTCTAATGAATAATGAAGACAGAATTAACAAAATAAATAAATAGCGTTAATAGTGTCTCCTCGAACCTATCCTATAGAAAGCATTTAAGTGAGAGAGTATCTTCTTCTTCTTAACTGACTGAATTTCCGATTCCTAGAATCGCAATATTACAGGTTCATTGTATGATCACTAAAAGTAGCCAACCAGTTTAGTACATATCATAAATAGCTTCAAACTTGGTCGAAGCTTCGATAGTGTCCAAATCAGAACGGGGGCATATGACCAATTGTTTCCAATCTCTTCCATGCCTATGGAACTTTGACTGCTTCCAATTAATTATTCTTTCCTTGAAAGGCTCTATAGATATCCTGGTATAGGTTATTTATTAGTTATGTTTCTAAATATTAGTTTAGCACTAGATTATGTACTTTAAATAAATGTTATAATTCTTGTTGAAACATTATAATTGATTTCATTTGTTGATAAAAACATGTTTTATTTAATATTATTGATATATAATATTTAATTGCATACTGAAGAAATCACATGTACTTTTCTTTAATCCGGAAATAATCACATATCTAATTGTACAGAAAAACAAGCTAATATCATTTGCTGTAATTTTAATTTAAAAAAAATGATAAAATGATGTCAGCTTGCTATCTAAGTAGATTTTTATATCCTAACAGCAAAAAAATAAAAACTCTACACTCATAGTAGTTTCCTTTACGTCGTGAATCCATTATAACTACTTTCAAAACTTTTTTATTCTTTTTTTTTAGAAAAAAAAGCTACATAATGGCCTCATACAAATAAATTTGAGATCAATCAATAATATGCAATAGATAAATAATAAATAAAAGTGACTTTTAATTGGAATTTAAAAAGTATTGCAATAATCATTTATAAAAAAATCTAGGTGACTATTCCTGAGTTATAAACACATATCTTAATTTGATAGGGAACCTTATATTATAATATTTTGCATTTTTTAATATAATTTTTGTATAGATAGATTCTTTCTCAATAGACTTACTCCGTATAATCAAAAAGTAATATTCTCTTGAAAATTATCAAAGTAAATAGGACATGATAACGTCAAAAAATGATATTAAAGTGAATTGTGAGTAATAATTAAAAAATGATTTTTAACATTATTTTAATATCATGATTTTTTGTTTTGCTTAAATATAAGATGGAATATATGTTAATCACATATATGTTGATTTTATGTTTTCTTAAATCATCCAAGAAACAAATAACTCGTTATTATTTATTATAACATTAACGGTAGAAAAGCTAAGTAATTCTTAGAATTATTTTTTATTAAAACACTTAATTGCTACAAATTAATAAGTAAAACTGTTGGAGTAAAAAAATTCTTTAAATAAATTTTGTGTAAAAAAGTAAATTTTCTGTAAAAGTATATAGGAGAATATACGAAGCATTTGTCACATGTATCATACACATCACTCCTTTTTTTTTTAAAAGTGATACAATTTAAAGTTAAGTTTCCGAGAAAACACGAAAAAATATTTTTTAACTTGACAGAAAATTATTGATTAATCAAATAATATTGATAAAAAGAATATATTCTTAATGATCAAATGTTATTTTTATTTTTTCTGCATTTCATTTTTAAAAAATTTGTCCTCTTTCAGTCGGATGATTTTGAGTATATTTTCTTTTAAATCATTCTTATATGATGATCTTTTAACTAAATTAATTCATTTTTGATGTTTGGTAGAGTAATGTTTACTTAACTTATTCATCAAAAATAACTCGAAAATCACTTTTTTTTTATTATATTAGATGTAGTACAAAGAAATCCATTATTTTTCCATTCAATTTCATGCAATAATAATGGATTTCTTTTTACTATACCTAATATCATTTTTTAAGTTTTAAGGATATGATATACTTTAATATTTATACATGTAAAAGTATACGCGTTTATTACACGTAAAAGAAATATATTTGAAACTTGTTTCATAGTTTCATTAGTTTTCCAGTTTCATCGCTTTTAAATAGCCTACTAATTTTTCAGTCGATCGGCAAAATAAATTAAAAATTAATTAATTGTAACCCAGGAACTGTTTTGATTCAAACCCCTTCAAAAATTTCGCCATTTTTTTCCAGTCATCGTGACTACGCCGAGTGTTCCGTGTCTTTTTCTCGAGAACCCTATCGCGCACCCCCAAGGAACTCGACAGGCGGGACGGAAAAGCCGGTCTCGCATAATTTTTCGCGCTCGGCGCGGCGAGAAACTTCGGCTCGCGTCCGCTCGTGTTGGTTACCTCTCACGCTCGACCCAGCCGGAATTAATTAGTATTCCATAGCGCGATAATAATCGCGGTAATTAAAAGACTCCGAAAATCCAGTTCGCCGGTAAGTTTCGAACGTTGCGCAGGTAGAACAAAATAGGAAGGGGGAAGATTGAGAGAGTTGGGCGGAGGATGCACGCGTGAGACGACGGGGGGTACAAGGTGGTCGTAGAGAAGTACCTACTTCCCGTAGCCATCCGCCCGTCCTTGTGTCCCTGTTTAAGGGTTTCACCGGTGCAGAGCCTGGTACCACTAGCACACCCCTTCCCCATGGTCCCCCGGTTCCCTGGTCGCCCTCGCTTGCTCTCAACACGGTCCGCGCGCGGCAGCACCCCACTCTCGTATCGTTCTCTTCTCACTCGCAAGAAGGAAACGGCCCGCAGTGGTTCTCATCTGCGCATTGCACCCGCCGCGCCGTCACACGTGCGCGGCGGCGCGGGCGCGTACGCGCGTACTCGCGGGGGCGGGTGGCGGCGGGCGCGCGTCACGAGACGCTAGAAAAGCGAAGGTGCCCACGGATGTATTTTTTAATTATTGATTTTAATGACGAGGGGAGCCGCTGCCAACGCCATCTTGGATGCTGGGCGGAGTAAGAAGCGTTCTTTCTCTTTTCCCCTCTGCCCCGTACCATCCACGCGCGCTCTCTCTTTCTCTCTCTTTCTCTCGCTTGCTCCCTTCCATCTATTCTTCCTTCTTTGTCTCTCTTTGCCGCTCTTTTCCTCTCGCTTCTCTGCGACTCTTTTGGGGGGGCTCTCCCTCTCTTTCTTTCTTTCTCCTCAGGCCAGCTCCTTCTTTTTCCTCCATCCTAGCTCGCTTCTTTCTCTTGGTACCCTCTTGTCCCCACCAACCTATCGCCGCTCGCCGCGTGGTTTCCCTCTTTCTTCTCTACTAATGCCGAGAGATAGACAGATGATGATTAAGAAAGCGCCGGTACGTGTGAGGACAACGCCGCGACGCCTGGTACCTCCGCCCGCGTCGCTCCTCGTTCTCCATCGTCTCTTCCTCCTCCTCCTTTTTCTCCTCCTCCTCCTCCTCCTCCCCCTTCTCAACCTCCGACAATTCTTCTTCCTCTTTTCCTCTCTCGATTCTCTCCACTGCACTTTACTCCCCCTTCTCCTCGATAGTCGCGGGTTCTCTCTCTCTCTCTCTCTCTTTTTTTTTTCCCGTTGCTTGATTTCCGTTCGTTCGTTCCCTCTTTCCTCGTCTGTTCACCTTCCCTCTTTACATCCCCCCGAAACTTTTTTCCCTCTCCGCAGGCCTCCCTCTCTTGCGGTTACACGTTTGTCGCGTGCATCATAGTCCGCAGAGAATGCCTTCGAGTGGTTTGCCCGCTATTTGTTACTGATCGTTTCGCGGAAGGACGTTACTAGTGCAACCATTATCAAATATAGCCGTTCGACGATGGTGAACGCGTATTATCAGTGGTTCCAGAAAAAAAATAGACCTAGCGATTTAGCATGCCTTTCTTCGAAAATCACTTGCTCGCAGACCTTGCCTTTATCTATGTAACAATGATTCTTGTTAATTCCTTCCTTGAGGTTAGCTTAATCGCTAATTGGTTGCACTTCATCAAATATAAAATGCTATAAAAACATTGAAGGAAATTAGGTTTGTTGACACGTTTAAGTTTTTCTACATCAGAACTGTAAGAAATCATGGCTTTCATTATAGAAAAACGTTTGAATTTCACCTTTAAATGTTTCGAATTAATGTAAAATATAGATACACATATAACAAATTCTTAAATTAACGCTAAGAATTAAAAATGTAATACAAATAAAACAAAAAATTCTTTGGTCGAAATAGATCTTGGTGCTTAGTAATATTTATACATAAATTTTCAAATATATTTTTTAATTCTATAAACAGCACATCAATTTGTTTACCGATTTGAAACGCAATCATAAACTGAATTTGGAAGTAATACAAGTTGCATTCTTTATTAATTTAATAATAATATTAATAAGTATCTTAAAATACAGCAAAGCACTTTATTGCGAAAACTGCATATTAATTCAACTATGTATATAAATCTGAAACTTCCGATTTCCGAGATAGGCAGATACCAGGCATGCCGCATGATCAAATTCTTATTCTCGAAAAATATTGCATACGGAAATTATATATGTAACATGTACTTACAGTATTTTCATATGTGATATTTTTCTAAAGTACGACCCCTATATATTCTATAATGGTAAAATAAAGGTATAAAGCTCTTAAATTTTTCTTAAAATATCTATTTATAAATCTTTTACTAAAAAAAAATCTCACAAAATGTAAAATTCTAATTTTAATAAAACTTTGCGTACATATATAGATTACATAAATAAATAAATTTAGAAAATATCAATTGAAACCTGACTTTGAAATCACCTCTTGTAAATGAAGCGAATTCTAATTTTTTTCGTTATATCGCAAAAATTATTCAAGATGTCAAAAAGTTTTAATTACTTTTATTTATTCACGTCAACAATATTTTATAAAAATAATTATTTTCAAGATTTATGTTTAAAAAAATATTTTTTTATAGATGTGGATAAATAGAAGCAATTTTATTATAAAACTTTTATATAAAATTTTTTTGATATCTTGAATAGTTTTTGAGAATAAAAAAAGTTAAAAATTATTTTACTTATAAAAGATGATTTTATCTCATTAAAGTCATTTTCCTGTTACAACTAATAGTTTCTAAATTCACTTATTTACATAACTTTTATGTATACTAAATTTCATTATAATCAGAATTTAACTCCTCGCGAGATCCTTTTGTGAGAATTATTTATATATATAAGTATTATTTATATATATATATATATGTATATATTTACATATATAGCTTTATTTTAGAACATAATTACCGTCTTTTATTCAAGCACTTATATAGCCTGGGAATCAGCTTTAATTTTTCCGCATCATAGAAGTCAATTCTTTGAACCATGTCATGATTTCTTCTTTTACCTCATCGTTGTCAAACTTTTTCCGGTCAAGTATTTCCTAAGATTATTTCTGAATTCAACAGAAAATTATAAACAAATTATGACATTATGACCTGTCAAAATGGCACGAAGCGGTAATACCATATTAGTGCAATATTGAATAAATTTTCATCACATAATTAAGTCTTCTCGGATAATTATATCCTTATATCATATATTTAGGAATTTTTGGAAAATTGAATTTGTGATGATCCATCTTTTGTACCATTCATCTGTTGTATAGCCCGAATCTCGTTGTTATATAGTCGGCTTCAGAGATGATCACTTGTTTTTTCATCTTAAGAAATATCTAGCGAAGAAAGAGTTTAATATTGAGGTAAAAAAAGAGGTCATGACGTGATTCAAAGGACTGGCGGCAGATTTTTATAACACGAAATATAAAACTAATTTCTAGACTCAATAAATGTTTGAATAATGATACAAAAAAGGTAACAATACAAAAAAGTAATGATGTATGTAATTTTCCGTAAAAAATTTAAAAATATATATTTTTAAAAAATTTAATGTCTTTGTATCTTTGCTTTCCAGATACTTAATTTTTAATAATCAGATTTATCGTAATGTCGAATTATTGAACAACACAGTTTTTTTTAACGAAGTTTATCGCTTTCACATTAAATATGCAGTAGCAGCGATATGTTTTGCCGCTACAGCAAAATTCTTCCTCTTCGTGTTGTAATAAGTAACTGTAATAAGTACATGTATTCGAAGCATATATGCGTATATAATAAATGAAAACTGAGACTCGGACACGTGTGATACGTGCAGACTTTTCTAATCATTAAGGTCACTTCAAGCTTGTTATCGCAGTGCCACATGCTTCATTATTATTCAGAAAAAATCAAGAATTTACGATCATGTCAATAACACTTCGAAATTATGGGATATGTATATGAAAATAAAGAGGTTTAGTTAATAGATTGTCGGTGCAGTAAATTTTATGTCTTGTAAACTACGATAGAATTTTTATTATTATAATGATAGAAACATATAATTAATGTATTCTTATGGACATTGAATTGTACATTTTATATTTTATACCGTTATTTATACTACTATTTATGTATAATTAATAATTTTATATTAAATTGTATTAATTTTTTTACAAACGTTTTCAAAATTTTAGTAACACTAGTCACCACTGGCTATCAGGATACTATTGAAAAATCAGTCATGAACAAGCATCACGATAATCAATATGTATGTTAAATTGGACGCATTCGATTACACAAAAATAGAAATATTTACAACAATTCCGTAATATTGTATTAAATTTTTTAATTAAATATATGTCGTGACACGATTACGTCAGTGAATATATAAAAAGAATAGATTTGTTTAAGTAGGATATATTTAATTACGAAATTGTAGCTGCACGTAAATAGAAACTTTTGTTTCACATATAAAACTATGTTTTTTATTAAATTAAAAATTCAATGCGAGATAACATCTTATAATTATGTTTTTTTTTATATTATAAACGCTACTTGCATAATTAAATTAATTCATCGAGACGGATGATAATCGAGGATGGGATAGTCGATTGTTGAAAAAGATCTTAGAACAGCATACAATAAATTATTATTGCATAATTAAATCTTTCTCGAACAGCCATCATATATTCGCAAATAATGAAAGAATCGTCACGTCTATCGATATGTAGTACGGAACGGAATGTACGGCAAAATTTCTTTGATCTTTAAAGACGTAAAAAAAAAATATCAATGGAACTTCCTTTCTATTATTATCCTATTAGTTTAAGGAAAAGAGGAACAGTATATTCTTAAGTAAAGCTCTACACAATGGAAGAATATTAGGAACAGGAATGAATATTAGAGAAATAAAAAAATTAGAAATAGAGATTAAACATAAAGCACAATGAGTACAAATAAAATATATAATATACAATGTCCTATACCTTATTTGTATCCATTGTATGTTACATCTAATCTATTGGGTTATCCGGAAAGTTCGTGCCGACTAATCTATATAATTTAATAAATGTATACTAAAATTTAAATCTTCTGCGTTTCAATTTTCCTTCAACATCGGCACGAACTTTCCGGACAATATATTCCTAAAATTTAATATAGATTTTTGGTCTTAATACTACTTTCATTATATATGCATAGAGCTTAATTATAATGTAAGTGTAAGATGCTGCATATAGAAACGATTAAAATCGAAATTATATACAATTATATAAAATTAATAAATATGGTTTCTTTATGTAAAATTAATAAATATGATTTCTTTATGTTTTTTACATAACATTAATAATCTGAACACAGATGTGTTCAGATCAACTCATGCGTAAATAAAATTAATTAAATGCCTCATGGCTTTTGATCTGTATAATGAATCGCTATACACACATCTTTTTCTTTTTATATCTACATCAAGATAGTTTTGATTCTTGATGCTTTAGCCAGTATCTATTATATATCGATGACTACTATCTACTTGAATTTCTCTTTTCTATCTGAATCTTCATCTGTTAAAGATTATTATCGAGCAATGATGCCAGCGAAAATTCGCTCTCGTCTGCGATTACAAGAAAAATCATATGGTATGTTATGGTCGTTTAGATAACACTTAAATCCGCTTTTTATCGGCATGTTCATACATCGGTGTGAGGAGAGAACTCGACGGTGTTTACGCGCGTACGAAATCGATCCTCGATTCTCAATCTTTATAGAGAGCGACCGCGCGTGTACGTACGCCAAGAAAAGAACGACTAACTAAAACCCTATGCATGATCAATATCATCATGAGGGTGAAGAAGATTCGTATATTAGGTATGCTGTATGAGAATGAGAAGAGAAAGAAAAAAAGGGGAGGCGAGAGAAAGAAAGAGAGAGAGAGAGAGAGAGAGAGAGAGAGAGAGAGAGAGAGATAAAGAGAGAGAACGATGAGACGATCGGAGGCCGCCCAGCGCCCCATTGTGAATTAATTACCCAGAATCGTCGCGGGGGGCAGCGCCATGGCGCATCGCGTCAACGCCGAGTCACGTTTTCGTTAATTCTCACTCTGGCCTCCGCGTCGGCTGTCGTTCCACCGCGCTTAAATACTTATCGATAATCCGATCGGTACGAGCAGAGCCGAGTCGCATCGCAGACTCGAGACTTCGATCGTTCCTCGTCTTTCGAACAAAGTCGACGCGAGTCCGCGGTTGAGCGGCGTGACAGGCCAAATGTATGTTCTCCAACGAGACTATCTCTTCACGCGTGCGATCATATCAACGGGATAGTCGACGTGAGAATTAAAGTACCATTTTTATTTAGCGAAGGGATCGACGTGGTGGCAAATTGGATTTCTCGCACTTCTCGTAGGGATCTAATTTGATAATTTTATATCGATAAGATTTAAGAGTCGCGCAAAGAGAGAGAAAAAGAGAAAGAGAGAGAGAGAGAGAGAGAGAGAGAGAGAAAGAGAGAAAGAAAGAGAGATCATTATTTATTGAATGTGCTCTATACAAGATGACATCTTCTCAAACGCTGAGATATAATATATTTATTACATTCAGGAACGATTAAATAAAGTAATAATATTATTGAGAAAAACAAAAGAAAAATAGAACAAAAATAAATAAAAAAATAATAAAAAATAATAAAAAAATAATAAAAAATAATTAAAAAATTAAAAATTAAGTTAAAAAAAATTTAGGAAAAATAAATGCTACATGCAAACAATTTAAAGACTTGACAAATGTGTGCGCGCGCGCGCGCGTGTGTGTGTGTATGTGTGTGTGTGTGTGTGTGTGTGTGTATTTTAAAAGTGTGCCAGTGAGAGAGAGAGAGAGAGAGAGAGAGAGAGAGCCGCTTTCAGATGAAAGAAATGTTTACAACATTAAGCTACAAATTCAATTTAAATAAATTGACATACATTTTATATCTTCATTTGATATCACATATTATTTCGAGCGATTTCAACGGATGTTTATTTCAGAGTAATTCAATAATTATGATAATTATATATTGAATCGTGCGATCATTAAATGCCAACATATACTGAATAGATTAATTGCAGAAAGATTTAATATTGTATGCAAAGACATGTGCAAATTGACTTTTGCGAGAGTATAGTCTTGTCCTTGGAAAAGGAAGCAGACTTCGACGTACAATATATGTAGGCCAGTCTCTTTCAAAGCGACAATGCCACGATGCACGCTTCAAAGACTGCGTATCCTAAGAACACTGTGAAAGCAGACAATGCGCGACGGTCCAGTAAATCCCGATCGATGCTCAATGTCCGAAGCATGAGAAAAGAGATTGGACCGGAAAGAGTGGATCGCTCGGAGTGTAATTTTGTTGACCTTCCTGCCGTTAATCCGTACGAGTGTTCGCGCCGCAATTGTTGCATTCGGATGAAATGTTGTTTTATTCATACATAAAGTTTATGCAAATCATTTTCAAATTAAAATAATATTTATTTTTAATATAGAATAAAATATACGTAGATATGAGATAAAGGATTTCATCATATATATATATACACACACATATATATATATATATATATATATATATATATATATATACATTGTCTTATTTTTAAATGACAACTTAAATAAACAATTTATAATTATTTTTTATTGTAATACAGCAAATAAGATAAGAAATATATGCTTCTTATTACAAAAACAAATAAAGATTCCAGTATTTCTAAACTTAACGCCAAAATTTGAATTCTTTGAGGAGAATATAAAATTGAATTTTTCTTTTTTTTTTTTTTAAAATAATGACACAATTTCGTCACTAATGCTGGAGTGCTCACAATTACTGCTCTATCAAAATTTGATATGATTAAACAAATTACAATTAAATTATTTTAACAATTCACGAAGAAAAAAATCCGTAACATCAGAATCATTTGTGACATTCCGTTTCCGATTGTCTTAACACAATTTTACACTTAACTGTCGGGCAAGATACTTTAAGTATAGATCCGGCGACTCAAATGTCTCGTTAATCTAAAACGTCGGCCGCGAACGTTAAACAATGAGAACGAACCATCGAACAAATCATCTTGTCGCGACATGAGAGACACGCGCACTATTTATCTCTCACGAAGAGCGATCGAGAATCGATGACCGCCAGTAGCCCACTGTTGATTTAAGCAGTATTTACAAGCTCCGCAGTTTTATGGTCCTTACTTTTACGGATGCGCGACAGAATTCACGTTGAGGGGACAAGGATAAAGTGAGGGTGAATCGGGTGGTGGTCACGTGATGCGGTATAGTAACTCGGCGAGCGTGTCGGTGCCCGGAGGACGCGCCGAAGACTCAGAGACGAAGGAAGGTGGAGAAGGACACGGATGTTGGGGTGTGAGAAAAAGTAGAAGAAGAAGCGAAACGAGATCGGATCGCGGCATCCGTTGAGGTTTACACGGAGAACATCCCGAGGCGCGTTATGCTCGCGCGAAGTTCCGGCACGACGCGGGGCCGCCATAAATTTTGCGACCGTTCTTGACGGCACGCTGCGAAGGATTTTTGCGAGGACAAACTTCCCATCTGCGACACCTTCCTAAAAAATTGAAATCTTCTTCTACGCGTAATTAAAGATGTTAAACAAATCATTCGAAAGCTTTGATATTATTAGTTATCGTATTTTTATTAATTTTATACTTGTTAATTTTATATTTAAATCTTATACTTTATATTTAAACTTGATATATAAATTTAGATTAAGCAAAATATATGTTCAAAAAAATTAAAGAAAATCTCAATGAGAGAAACGAAACTATGGATATATGTATAGGAAATTTCAAAACTCGCGTTAATTTCAATGATAATATAGCGGATAAGACTATCTTTTACGTTTTAAAAGTATGTCTTAAAAATTGTATTAGCAATGTAATCTGGTTAAATTATATCAGCAGGATTAATGGTTCTCGAGCTTCCTGATTTTCAACCCTCGTTTCAGTATCTATTCTAACGCAGCGTGTGTCTTGGCGGGTGTCCAGTTTACGGACTCTCGCAGTAAAGTCTGCAGCTAGCATAGCGCAATCTCTTAATCATGTTTCTCGGGGGAAAAAGACAGCGCGAATGTCTTGATTACACGGTTACTTAGGCGCGAGTAATACTTCATTATCGAACATCGCCAACACTGAAGAATTTATGCATCCAATTTTATTCACGAAAGTTTTTATCA
>Ga0157364_1000805_pt1 | contig 23949 bp, 12 predicted proteins | sample AttsexASBM2_FD_111476 | JGI IMG/M metagenome (GOLD analysis project Ga0157364, IMG submission 111476) | Fungus gardens microbial communities from leaf cutter ant in Ribeirão Preto, State of São Paulo, Brazil - Atta sexdens ASBM2 | ecosystem: Host-associated > Fungi > Mycelium > Unclassified ...
AAACTGAAAAGGAGCTTGCAGAACAGCTTGGCGTTACGCAGCAAGCCATTTCCGTACGATTATATACGAATAAAGATTGAATTTTACAAAAAAAAGCTCAGAACTTTTTTGTACACCTAATAAAAATGTTGCGACCATTTTAAAAGATCGAGGTGCGTTGATACTTTTTATCCCTTGGAGTTAAAAGTAACAACGTTAGGGCAAGTTGTAATCTATATATATATATATTATATATATATATTAATATATATTAATATGAATTAAATAGTAAGCGAAATGAAAGTAGAAAAATCAATGAAATTAATTCTAATTACTTATTATAGTTTTTAATTACATATTAAATGATTAACAACTATATACACATCTTTCACTGGCTTAATATATTATTATTTTTTATTATACAATAAGAACATATTGTTATTATACAACATGAATAAACATAAATTATCTTCTTTAATTAACACAACATAATATTATTATAATAATCAACAAACATAAATTATTTCCTTTAATTAATACAATATAGTATTATTATATTAAACAAAATAGGATTTTTTTTTTTATAAGGAGCACAACATAACAATTTGTCTTAATGTACATCCCGCCGTTGCCGCCGCGGACTCCGCATCCAAATGCGTTGTGAGCCACCGCCATCACCGTCGCCGCCGCTGCTACCACAGTCGCCGCTGCCGCAACTGCGGATCCCATGTCCACCCCAAAATGCGTCGCGGCACTATAACGCAAACAAGATGTTTAAGATGTTTAAGAAAAAAGAAAAAAATATATGTATATATAAAATATTCTTACCTTCTCCACACCTTCCATCTCACTCTCTTCCGCTGAATTGTTATTCCTTCTCCTTCTCTTGTCTGATTATCAGGGCGCTAAGAATAGATAAAATTAAGTTTAAAATTTATTATTTCAAATAATTCTCCTTCAAATGATATCTCCTCCGCAGATTCCAGAGGGGGAAAAGAAAAGGGATCCTCTAGATTCTCCAGGATGTTCTCCTCTTCGACCTCTTCTTCTTCCTCCACTTCCTCTTCCTCTTCTTCTTCTTCCATCGCCTCATTAAAATTGTCGATGAAGTTGAATGCAATTCTATTTATGCACTTGTGTGAGGTCATCCATTTCATCGGCAATCTCGATGATGCGATGGAATAAGTCTAATTGGTTAATGTGTAACTGAGTTACATCGATAATAACTGTATCACTCTAAATCTGGACCGAGGAGGAGGCAGTCTCCTCAACTTTTTGATTTTTATTGCTCATATTTATTTAGGTAAAATAATAGCTGCAATGTAAAAAAATTATCACTTCACTTGATCACAGAAATGTGCAAAAGTATTCTACCATTTAGCGTTAATGGTAGAATATTTTTGCACGTTGGGGAAAAAAATCACTCATTTTGTAATACGTCTCGCGCGCGGACAAAGCAGGACAAAGATTAACGTTGAGAATCAACGTTTGCCGCAGCGAGCCTGCCTAGGATTTATCTTTAGATCGGCAGGTATATAAAACAATTCAGATCACAAGTGCCGTCACGAGAAAAGTTATCGTTGCATTTCTTTATAATAGTAGCCTAATATATAGTAGCCGCGATTATTTGCGGCCATCGAATTGTTGAAAGATCACGCTGCATGTTTATTTTCACATCTGTAATTCTTTTTTTCTTACGCGGAAAGGTCCATACATACATACATACATACATACATATATATATATATATATATATATATATATATATATACATACATACATATATACGTACGTACATACATATATACATACATACGTACATACATGTGTATATATACGTACATTCGTGATACGATAAAAAAAAAAAGCGTTGACTATTGTTTATCTAAACAGAGTACGAGTGGCGCGTCGAGATATAAGATGAATGGACGGATAGATGGATGAATGGATGGGAAGTAAAGAAAGTATAGTACATATATAGTGTTGTGAACGAAAAAATTTTTTATTCACATATTATTATATCATTTCTTTTTTTTTGTACGTATTAAAAACTAAAGCCAATAGCTCGCAATCGACGAGCTGATGTCCATTAAAGATGTCGCTATCACGTGTCTTCGGACGCGATGTTGGAGAATCGCATATATTGTATTTGACATCGACGAATCGATATGGTCTACGATATGGTTACATCCGACAAACTCAAACATATGTCGTAGCATCGTTTCGATCATCATAATGCGTAGGGATGAAGAATCGAGACGTACGAGCACCATTCAGCATGCAAACACTGACGGTTAGCAGTCTAACGCTTATAAAATTGTTCTTGTATTTATTTCGCAGCATCTTGTAAATATTCCATCGCTGTTTGTAGAGGCCACGTTTCGAAAGACAGCGACAGTTCATGTCCGATGATCTCTCAGGACGCTCCCTATGTAACTCGATGGACCAGCGTTGATTCCAATTTCCAAATATTTGTAGCGTAACTGTCAGATCGTCTGCTCAAACGCACCACGCGATGCTCCATGCTGTGTACGTAATGTTAAAAAACGTTTCTTTTGTGTATAGAACGTTGAAAGTTACATGTTACTGCAATCCTTCTTCGTTTCATACGATGCGTTGCTGTCTTTAGCGAAGTATTTTTCAATCATTCGTACAAGCGGGTATTGCAAAACTGATTGCATCCGCGTAAATTGCGACGTATATGGTAACATTTCTAAAATCGAAGAAGGGGTAACCCTCCCTTCTTTCCAATTATGAACATGTCGTGACATTTTTATCACGTTTTTTCTATATATTTTCTTTGTTTGCAAGTTCAATCAATGTTTATACTTTATGATTTATATTTCGATGGCATTGATGATGATGATGAGCACGTTGGTGACTTTGATGCTTTTTCTCTAGGACATTCCCAATATCTCGCTTTTTCCTTCGATGGCGGTGGACTTGATGGACTTGGCGACAAGGTACTCCTTTTGCTCGATCGATTTTTGCTATATATATTCTTTTACTCGATTCATGTCTTAACGCTCGTAACTGAAGCTTACGATTGAATGAAAAAAGTCTTATACACTACGTATATAAGTCTTATACACTACATTGCATATATGTACTATCAGAAAATGTCGCGACGCGTTTAACAGAAGCGATTAACAGATCTTGTCAAAAATTTCCATGACACGGGACTCGTAAAAATGTAATGTGTGAGAACAGTCTCCTGTTTCAGCATTGCCACTTCCTTCACGGTAAATTTCTTATTAATGATGAATTCTTGCAGATCCGAACGTTGGCACGAGCATGTTGTTGAGAAAACTGCAGTCGATTGCGATCAAATGCGACGTATCGTAGATTTTATATCGTGTCGGAGGTACATTTAGGTGATAAGGTAATTTTGCGCACAAACGTTGGTCAATGGATTATATGAACTACACGATCATATATGATGAAACAATAGGCTGTTGTATTTGCGGGCACGTTCTCCTTACATTCAAAGTCTAATCGCACGTCCACAATGCCACTCTTGATTCGTTCTGTCGAGAGACAGAATCGTCCGCTCTTCAAAGCGCGTAGCGCTTTCGACAGCTTATTTATCTCGCTCAATAACACGTGTGGTATTCGCCACTGTACTTTGAATAATTCGAGCGTTGGCTCTGACGCCGGATCTCTGTCTCCTATCAGATAATTGTTGTCGTTACGCGCTCGTATTAAAATTAACTCATGAGCATTGATCACCACGCGTTTGTAATCTTCGCAAAATCCCAGCAGTACATAGAGCGGAACAGAAATTAAAGTATCCGGCCGCAGCAGTCTGCGCATCCGCCGGCATTTCGCAGAATCACGTTTCTGTCGGATGACACTGTTACATAGTTTTGGAGCGTGCTAGTTATGCCCACGTTATCTTCACACCGTTGAGTTCATATCGAATCTCATCGAATATGAATTATTTCCCGCGCGACGCAATTATTTCCCAATATCATGTGAGCACTCTGGATCACTTTGTTCTTCGTCAGTTTTCCTTCGACGTATGAAAGTTTTCGTACGGCAGTGTGTACAGATCCTTGCTGTATTCTTATTTCGTCGCTGTACTCGAACATTGTGTTGGTGAACGGTTGTACATGTGAGTTTCAATCTTGATGATGCGATCGTCGAAGATCGACTCGTTTTTAATGTTTAGAATATCAATTATCTCAAATGTTGCGCATCGCAAATCAAAGATTTTAAAAATGTAACGTTTGACGCGCTAAAGTTCTTTTTCTGTCTGATATAGCTGGATGAGCAGGTGTCATCGAATTGTGACGTCACTAGCTTTGTAAAGAATGCGTTATCTCTCTGCGTACGCTCCATTCCGTTCAGCACGAACATCTCACGCTCACGTTCACTGTCGCTGTCGTACGCTATCTAACAATGATCTCTTCTCCTCGAGCAATCGTCCGTTCTGGTCGACGATGCATATCGTTAGATCCATAATGCTCCGTGCGATAATCGGCAGGTAAATGATCTGCGCCGACCTCTCCGATATCTTATATTTTGGAGGCACGCTCGGCGAAAATTCGTGTATCGTGTGCGCGTTTTTGCCGTTGCTATATGCGTCCGCAGTCACGTTACCGCGGATAATGTTTACATTCATTATGATCGACATGTTCGATTCGTATCACCTTCGCGATCACAGCTTCGACGAGATGCTGTGATATCTTAGTATTAGTCGAATGCTTTTTCCGTCATGTCGTTGACGCTTACGCTGAGAGGGAAGAACACCGTCCTCGCGGCGAATTATTTTCCCGCCATAAATATTTGAGTGACGGAGATTACAAACTCGATCTGACAATTTTTGAGACTTATCATACAATACCGAACGTGAACGAATCGAACAACAAATTTTATTTCACCAAAAACGATGCGGAAATTACAATTTCCGAGAGTTCATATGAAGTGCGAGATATAAATGAATTTTTTAAACGCGCGATTTTACGGAAACGTCCACACCACGTGAAACTGTTGACGTAGTGCATGGTCGTGGACAATAATAACAATAACAACAACAACAACAATGACCTTGATGACTATAATGATGAGGGTGGAGAATATTATTACGCAAACTACGACACGATGAGATGCGAGATTAAATGTGGATACAAAATAAACTTTGGCAAGCCCAACAGCATTAGATCGTTACTAATAGATAGGTCATAGGATTAATTTTCTGTACTTTGAGTACTACGATTCTAAACACCTCCGTGATCCAATTTGAGGCGTGATTCAATTTGGATCCAATTTGGGGTCCAATTTGGGGCTTGTAACTTTTCTCAAAGATGTCTTAAATTTGCTCACACGTACCGAGTCACCCACTTTGAATCGCGGGAGTGCGATGGTCTTTACGCTACTGTACACCGTGTTTTGTCAGCAATCGTGAGAGTTACATCGATGGGCCGATAATTCGATGCTTTCACGCGTTGTATTTAGACACGAGATGCGGTAGCAAGTCAATCCATTTATAATTTCCATTATGCGTAAATTGTTTCCATATATAACATACGATTGAACCGTTCAACAACAAATGCCTTCATTATGGAATATATTGAATAATGATTTATGTTGTGTTTTTTCAGGAGTTTTTGCACGTTTGCTTTGTAAAAGTTTTTTCCCATATTGATTGCGAAATTTTCGTCTTCCAACATCTTCCAACGTCTCGAATTATCTTTGCGATTGCAGTCTCCTTTCTACTCTTGGTTTTCAGCGGTACGGCCCATGCATACTTACTCAACACATCGATAAGTGAGAATGTAGTGATAATTTTTGTTGAATCGTGTGTAAGGGCGCATCTCGACATCAGCCTGCCACAAGTATCCTATGAGGGCAAGTCAATAAGTTCTTAGAAAATGTCAGAGAGCACTCGCAGTGTTATGTCACATTATTTTTTGACAAATAGCATCTTTCAATTGATTACTGTCAAATTTTGAGCGGAATTCATTGCGTGGTTTCATTTCTGTAGACGATTAAAGCGAACAATCTTTGTACTTTTTGGAAAAAAACGAGTTTCGTGCAGTAATCAAACATCTACATATGAAAGGTACAATACATATTAAAGCTGAAAGAAATCAAAGCCGAGTTAGATAATGTTCACAGCACATTTGCACCAGCGTTTACAACTGTATACAATTGAATTTAAACGTGGTCGTACATCCACATGTGATGCACCTCGTTCAGGATCCAATTGAAGCTGCTACGCCAGAAATCAATAAAATCCACAATATTGTTTTGACTGATCGACGAATAAAAGTGCGCGAGCTTGTTGAGGCCATAGACATATCACATGGCACATGATTTCAATTTTGCACGAACAATTGAAAAAGCTATTGGCAAGATGAGTGCCGCGTTTGCTCACTGTGGATCATAAGCGCGATGATTTCAAAACAATGTTTGGAGATGTTTCAACGTAATCCAGATGAATTTCTGCGTCGATCTATTACTTCACACCCGATGAAGTAGATGAAGGAAACAGTCAAAACAATGGACTTCACCGGGTGAACCAACTTCGAAGAAGGCGAAGACCATAAATTCGGCCAGAAAGGTGATGGCCACAGTTTTTTGGGATGCATGCGGTGTAATTTATATCGATTACCTTCCGTGCAAACGATCAATGACGATTACTACGCAGGCTTATTGGACTGTTTCAACAATATTTTAAAGAAAAAACGTTCCCATTTGGCGAAGAAGAAAGTGCTCTTCACATATGGCCGGCATCGATAGCCAAATTCCGCTACGAATTGCTTTCCCATCCAGCATATTCATCAGATTTGATCCTCTGCGACTATTTCCTGTTTCCAAACCTAAAGAAATGATTCGGAGGAAAGAGATTCATCATCAGAGAGCCGCTTAACAGAGGCTTTTTTTGAAGGGTTGAACAAATCATATTATTCGGACGGCTTGAAAAAGTTGGAGAATCGTTGGCTCAAGAGTATCGAGCTGAAAGGAGACTATGTTGAGAAATAAAAATGAATTAATAAAAAAAATATGTTTTACTATGTTTTTCTAAAAACTTATTGACTTGCCCTCATATGACATGTCTGCGTGGAAAATTTTTTCTTGCAGTTCTTCCATCAGTCACTACTTTTCGTGGTTTTTCTTTTCAGACATATTACGTTATGATTATTGTTGTATAATGCGTAAAATATCACAAAGTTCTTAAACGCAAACGTTGTTCATCGGCATTTTTTTGAAAATTATGTTAACTAAAATAACTGTGTATCTCGTTTCAATTTATAATAAAGCTAGCTTTACGAAACTCCTCGATAATAAATAATATTTCGTGGGCGTTATGATCTGTCTGACGCGAGATCTCAAGCAGTCGGAGATGATCCACTAGCTCCTTAGGATTGTCCCAATGAACTTAATTGATTTTGTTGTCGTTTAGATCAGATGCGTAGTATTACATCTTTTTCGACTTTTTTACCTAATTTGTTGTTTCCTGACGCGTGGCATGCCCGTTTCAATTTGTATTTTACTTGACCTTTTACCAAGGATGCTATTATATTTTCTTATATTCTTATATTTGTTCTTTTTGCTATTATTCGCTTTATGACTGTGCTTGTGAGTATTTGTTACCAACATTATACTTTTATATGCTAGTTTATCATTTTCTGTGAAAATAGTATCGTTGGGAATTCTTTTGAAAATTAATTCATACAAACCAAGTGTATCTTTGTACTTTACTTCATTTACGATCACAAAATCATTAGTGTCTACATTGAAATATTTGTCACCGAGCATCGCTGTTCTCACTGAGATATACCATAAACGTGATCGATTGCCTTTTCTCTGTCATCACCGAAAAGCATGTTTATATATTTTTATCCAAGTACCCCCAATTGATTATACAACTCGAATTTGGCGCGAAATAATTGTTTAACTTAATGTTTCAAGCGGTTCATTGGGCGTTTCATAAACGTCTTCGACTGACGAAACGTACGAACGTTCGTTAATATGATAATTCGTGTGATTGCATAATTGGAATTCGATGTAATGTTCGAAGTCTTTTGTACATTGCTTTTTAAACGATGTTAATTGAAGCCATGAATTATCCATCCAGAAAGAGTCATCACCATCATTATTATCTTCATCATCATGAACACCTTCATTATCTTCAGGTTTTCTTTTCTTAATATTTTTATCCTTTGTAACGTTGACTTCTTTCTTAATTGGTTGAGATTCATCATTAGCGGTATTCTCGACAATCTGTTTTAGAGGTTTGATAATAGAAGTGTATCTCCAATGCTATATCTTTCTCTATGTTTGCCAGTTTTTAAAGCGCGGTATTTTTTATGAATCAATTCACTCGTTTTCGCAATTTATTTTGCTACTCTCGCGATTGAGTTCTTTGTTGTTATCCAGTTGCACTCGAAAGGAAATGTTGTGTAGTAGATGTATTGACAACGACTAACCACGTTAAGGTATATAAAGTCATTAAATCCTTTTCTGTATCGTTTTCTCGCACTGTCTCTATGACTACGAATCCATACTTTTGCCAACAGCAATGACACAGTTTGCAGAAATTTTCATAAGACATGTCAGTGTTACATGATCATTGTATCATTGATAAGTTTCAGATTGATATCGTCCTGTTTGAATAGAATTAACAGATTTGCATTATCGCGTAGAGCTTCGGTATTTTTGCGTATGTCTGATACAGATAAAAGCAGCGTCGATATCCGTGTGTCAACTCATCGCAAAATACTCTCTGATCACGTCTTGCTTGACGCATTCCACGTCATCAAAAACAAAAATGGAATTCGGAAGCGCGTCGTTCGATGATAATACATCGTTATTATTGGAGAATGTAAAATAATCAACTTCTTCAATCGGTGCTAATAAATTCTTCAAATATCGTTATTTTGGCTATTGCAATGACTTCGAGTACACGTACATATTCTTCGAAGCGTATGCCATGTGGACTTTCCAGCAAATTTATCAACACGTTTGTTTTGCCGCAGTTCGATGGATCGCAGATGATTCCGCGTATAGAAATGGGCAGCATGTTTCCATGCTTGTATATTTCTTTTTAAGTCTGTATTTTATTGTCGACATTAGTCATTTTGATCGTCTATGATTGTCGCACGAACTTCATATCTTCTCCCTTCACGACACTGATAATATTAAAAAAAAAACAACATCTAGAGCGGATGTATTTATAGTAGCGCGTAAAGTGAAATAACTTGGTATTCAAAATGCTTTTTATCGTGTCAGACAACTGTGATGTACATAGTTTAATGCCAAAGAGTTGGAATATAGTATATACTGAAAATTATTTTCCTACGAGAATTTAAGAATTATATAGATCAATTGTAGAATCGATTACTCGAGTATATAAAGATTCAGAAGTTCAGCAATATTGTCGATGCTTGAAACATTATAATTTGCCCTGTCATCGGACGATGGTTCAGCGTCGCTAATAAGAAATTGTAGCAAGTGTCAACAACAACAACAAAAGGTTACGGTTTTTTAAATCACACGATAAACGTATTTCCGATCGAGTTGCATATGGAGGATATCAATTTTGTGGTCCAAGTATGCATTTAGAAAAACAATTGGCTAGAGGCAATCGAGGTATTAATCCGTTGGACGCGGCGTGTCGCGAAACACGACATAGCTTATTCGCGGAGCAAAGATCTCACGAAATGACACGTAGCTGATAAATCACTCGCTGAGGAAGCGCGGAAACGGATTACCGCGAAAGATTCGATTCTTGGAGAGAGAGAGAGCTGCTGCCATAGCTGGTCTATGAAAACCAAAACAAAAATGGTATGGACATGAAAACAAAGAAGAAAAAGCCAACGAAAAAACGAATATTACCGGTGGTAAAACGTATCTTACCTATTTTATTGCTATTGGGAGTCTTCGGCTCGTTGGTCAGCGGCGCGGCAGAAATCGCAAAAGCTAAAAAAAACGAACTAATAAATCCGCGTAAGATCAGTTGGAAGAACTGAAACGTCATGGAGTTTATCTCCATACAAGCGTGGACGAGGAATCACAACGGAAAAAATAAAAAAAGATTAAAAAAAAACGTTAAATAGTTGCCAAAAGCATTGCCGAAGAGTGTAACTACCAATGTACAACTGCAAAACGTATGCGTATTCCATATTTTAGAAGTATTTTTATGCGTATTACCTTATCAACAGAGGGAGTGTGTCGAAACGAGAACAATATCGTAAATTTGGATAGATTGAATTCTGATAGACCAGGTATTTAATTGGGTGGCGTACGAGAAGCTGGGAGATTGTGCTGTTTACTTTGATAGTTTCGGCAATCTTCGACCGAAAGAATTGGCGCGTATTTGGACATAACGCAAATCGAGTATAATCGCATTCATTATCAATTATGATCAAAGCAACTGTGGATTATTGAGTCTACAGTTTTTACAGACGATCAATTGACGATAAATTTTAAGAATTGACATTGCACTCTTTCAATTCAGTATTTAAACATCACATTTGCACTCATCGATAATAGTAGTATCCTCGCGGCCTGCTATTTTCCGACCACAGATTTGAGCGATGCCGATTACGAGCTCGGTTTAACGGATTTTGAAACCTACCATACGATATCTAATGTAAATTCACTGAATAATAAGTTTTACTTTGACGAAGATGACAAAGAAATTGTCATTCCCGAAGGATCGTATGAAATATTTACGTGACATAAACAAGTATCTAAGACTTGCAATTCTACAATTTTATCCTAATGATGTTGCGAGAGAGAAAACGCTTCACAAAGACGATGAACGATATTCATGCCAATAACAATAATGAAGAGTGAGATCAAATAGTACACTTATCGAGTAAATTTCATCAAACCTCACAATATTGGATCGCTATTGGGATTTTCATCGAATCGCGTGTTGAAGCCGCAACAGTGGCACGAATCAAACGTATCAATAAACATCATCAACATAAATATCATTCGTATTGAATGCAACGTGACCACGGGCGCATACAGCAACGATAAGTCAATTCACACGATACATGAATTTTCACCGTGTCACCAAGATATAAGATATCAGAAAGATCATTTACCTTTCGTACGGAACATTACGGATCTAACGATTCACGTTGTGGAGATTCATCAAAACGAAAGATTTGCTTGATTTTCGTGAAGAAGAAATCACTATTAAATTGCATGTACGGAGACGACAGCGATAAAGAAATATAGCAATGATAACGTGAGATGCTTGTTCTGAACGAGCAGGGGACATAATTTTTGGCAGAGGGACGATAATGATCAAAAATATTCGAGTTCAGTAGAAAGAAACTCACTGCGTCGAAAGTAGATTGATTAAATTTTTACAATTGGGCTTTGTTATATAAAATATCTGAGATGATTGATATCTTGAATATCGGAGGCGAATCAATCTTTGATGATCACATCGTTAAATTCGAGTTTCACACGTACATCCGTACGCCAACACGACATTTGGACATAGCGACGAGATAAGGATACCCATACAACAACAGAATTTATATACGTTACCATGTGAAAGCATTCTCTACGTCGAAATAAATTGATTTCAAAGGAAAAAAATGTACAAAAGCAAAATCGTGGATGTAACTGTGTAGTGTTCATATTTGATGAAATTCGATATGAACTTAACGGTATGGAGATTGATCGCAGCAGAAACGTTGGAATAACTAGTCTTGAAGGATTATGTAATGTCTAATAAAATCGCATATAGTTTACATAATGCTGGATTTATCGACTCTAGTGATATCGCGAAGAGCCTAATAACAGACGATACTTTAATTTTTATGTACCGCTCAGCATATTGTTGGGCTTTTGCGAGGATTACAAATGTGGTAATTAATGCTCGTCACGAATTAATTTTGATACGAGCGCACAACGGTAACAATTATAATACATAGTGGGAGAGCCGACAGAGCCGACAAAGCCTACGCTTGAATTATTCAAAGTACAGTGGCGAATGCCTCACGTTGCGTTGAACGAAATTAATAAACTATCCATGCCAGAGAGCGAACGATATCTGAATATGAGTTTCCGTTCGTTAGATTTGTATGAGTACTTCCTATTGCCGTACAACGAAGCATTCCTGGGCTATCAAGACTGTGATTCAGCTGGAAAAACCACGATACGTTATATTTGGTCTACAGACTGATAAAAAAAATATGACAGCACGTAAAACTTACTTCGACACCTGTAAATTAACAATGTGAAACTTTATCTAAACTCTGAATTTTATTCGTACGATGATCTGAATCTAGATTTTGACAAAGCAGAGCCGCTATTTTATAGGATGATATATATTTATATTTCCGTACATCTTACTATCAAATTCCTCGTGAAAGAAATGAATCATTCCAATTACACTTCTTTTTGAAAGGTTTTACTCTAATAACTATTGATTGCTCGTGATAAAACGAGTTCGTCAAGAGTGACAATGTGGATGTACGATTAGAATTTGAATTCAAAGAGAATATACCCGCGAATACAATCGCCTATTGCCTTATCATACACGATCGCGTGATCGAATATAGTCCAATGTCAAATGTAATACGCAAGATTATTATCATCAAAAATACCTTTCCCCTCTTTTTAATATATGAGATAAAATTCAAGATCCTTTGTGATCAAGCACAGTCTCAAAAAGTTGTTTATTATGACTATACCAACATTTGTGGATCTGCAAGGATTTATCGTTGAAAAGAAATTTGTCGTGAAGGAAGTAGCGGTGTTGAGAAAAGGAGCTATTCTCTCTCATTATATTTTTACATGTTCCATGCCATGGAACTTCTTGAGTCAAGAAACGTATTGCGCTTCTTGACTGAGTGCTTATCATCATAGATTGCAATGGGAAGACGGGATGATCTCGTATAGCATAACGAAATGCCTGATTACAATGGCTGTAATTGATGCGGAAGAGAATGACGACAATAAGGCTCTTGTATACGTTAAAGGATGTGAAAAGGTGAATGGCTGGATGGTATACTCGATAGCGATTGAGATTCTGCTGATCACGAAGATATAGATTCTTTACATAATCTAGATGTTACTAATGCTGTACGATGGAAAATATGTTAAGAATTATGCGTTACAGAATGTATTTAAAAAACACAACTGGTGATCGCAACGGCAGAAAAATATATATCAAGTTTAAAAAATAAAATATGAAATTTTTTAAAATGCATTTCAATTTCTTTCTCCTATTCCTACAATTAAGAATGTATCAATACTGATGTTGAGTTATATTCAGTAGTATGTATATAGTTTAATAAGTGTTAGTTATTCAATAACAGTTTTAATAATGACTCGATAATTACGCTTGGCTATTTGTATTACTAAACATATTATCAGATGCTAAATTAAAATTATTGCCGAGTCATATTATTAAAAAAATCGTGAATACCATATCTATTTAATAAAATCGTGCAAAAGAAGAAAAAAAAAGAGAGCCCAACGAGAGTAAAGAAAGAGCGCAAATAATAAGTATAGGACTGCAACGATGGAAGAGAGATAACTGCATTCTACATGAATAGGAGAGAGAGAGGACGATAGTTTAAAGAGAAAACGTAACGGGTGAAAGAGAGAAGGAATAAACCTCTCTTCCTCTCTAACACAAACTCCGATGACACTCTTCCTCCTCCCTCAAATCCAGCATCTGTGACTTCGCCACCCGACACTAGAGCCATCTGTTGGTTGCTGTATCCGTGGGTTAGAATCGGCGCTTATGTACTAATTTTACTAGCGAATTGTTCAAAAACATTTTCAAATTATTAAAAATAGAAAAAATCCAAACAACTACGTACCACTCCGAAAGTATGCGTTGGAACGATCGCATAGGATATTAGTGCAATATCTTCGATACTACATTAACGAAGAACAGAATAATGAGACGAATGGCCTACACAATGTTTTCATACAATACTACGCCTCTGGATACACACCATTCGAATTAATGTATGAATATAAAGCTCTCTGCTGAATTATAACAAAATCGTTGAAATTAACATATTTGTATGATGACTACGCATAGGAATTACACAAAAGAATATGAGCTACGAATTACATTGCTAGAGAAAACGCGAAACACGCAAAAAATCAAGCGAAAAAACAATATGACAAAATAGCTCGAGGAAAAATATTTCAAATAGGCGACAAAGTTCTATTTTGCGAGACCTTAAGAAGAAGATGTTCCAAAAAAATTGGAATCTCAGTGGATCGGACTCTATATGATCCTAGAAAAGCATAATAACGTAAATTATACTATTCAAGTGGAAAGGAAACTAACATGCGAATCATCTAAAACTTTTCAAATTTAACTTTGAAAATTAAGAAACAGAAGCGTATAAGAATTAAGTTAATCGGAGACAGCAACCTTTCTTATACTGATTGTGGGATATAAATAGATAAAGATCCGCAGCCGAGAAGCATATGGATTTACTAATGGACGCGAAGATCCATTGTCACGGGTAAGCTTGGCTATATCTAACTAATAATTGCGCCAGCAATAGTCGCATGTGCTGGACACATATTCGCGTTCGCACAAGATGCAATTTAATAACATTATGTATATCTGATTTTTCGAACTAGAGATCTATCGAACGAGAGAAAAAACGGATACCGCAGCACGCGATAAGGAAGGCACTTGGTGCATCTTGCTGATAGAAGATGGATTCATAAGAAATTAAGTAAGAAATTAAGTAACCTGAATCCTTGTTTTGTTGATTAATTTAAATGAGAATATAGCACAGACAATGCTTTGATCCGCACAAGTACATAAGTAAAGATTCAAAGAAAAAAGTAATGTGAACTCTTGTCTTATAGAACACTCATCATGGAGTTGGTTGATGAGTGAAATACAGTGTCAAAAGAAAACACGAAGAGATTGTATGACACCGTTTCAACATCAACCAGGTGTATACTATGAGGAAATCGGATTAATGAACCTGGTGTAATCAGATTGAAAATTGGCGATAAAATTAGATATTGCTGTTCTGGAGAGTAGTTTCCAACAGAGAGTAGTTTCAAACATATTTAAATAAAACGGAGCTACTTCACAGTATGTTCAAGAGAAACGGAAAATTAATTTGCTCGAATATTTTGAGTATAACGGAAAAAGATAACGACAATAAAAAATTAACTGTACTGTTAAATTTAACATTTGTCATTTAAAAGCTTTTTTTTAAAAAATCCAAAAAATAATCCAAAAATGGATTATTAGACACAATAGGAACAATAAGCAAAACATTATTTGAGACAATGGACGCAGGGGATTTCCGAGTAATTATTGATCAAATAAATTTATTGCAAAGTAATAAAAAACCCTGCAACATGCTATTAAGCACCAATTAAAGATAGTAAACGTGATTATAGGATATTCATCCATTTGGATGAATTAGAAAATATTATTAGTTATAACGAAGATAGATTAACTAACGTCACTCGACGAATAAAACAGAATAATGGAATACATTCGGAGATATAGACGAACAATTATTAATACAACAATTATGTGATTATTTTAATAGAAGATATTATGGATTATTTAACTCTTGTTAGGAATCATATCATATTAATACGTCTATTACCTCTTGAAATTATTGTTGTAGAATTAAAAGAAGTAGCTATCCAACTAATACAAGGGTTACATTTTCCATTTAAAATACAATATACAAGTAGAAAACTGACAGATCATACAAAATCACATGATATACATGATATACTACGATTTATATGTTTATACATTTCTAAAATTCTTCGTAACAGTATTCTATGTATAAATTAATAAAAGCTGTGCCGTTACTGGTTCATGATAGCGAAAATATTTTTATGATGTTAGAAATTAGTCGTAGAAATTATATGATAGCGATTGACAAAGAAAGTCATCATTATCTCTTGTTAAACGATAACGACCTACGATAACGAATTGTGTACAAGAAGGAATGTGATGTACATGCGAGCGAGAATATCCGATTACGTTAATGTGAGGACGCCATGCGATTTATATATTATATGCACATTATATCTACACATAAGAATAGTTGCGAGAAGCAACGTATTAAATCAAATAATACTTTTTAAAGAATTAAAAAATAGGCATGGTTATTTAACACCAAAGGCAGAAGTCTTTATAAAAATGTTCTATTACTGAAAATAAAATTATTTTAGAAGGAATTGGCAAAATTTTGATGATTTAATGAGAAATTTATGCTTACTACATTTCATGTAATGCTAAATGCGAGAAAAAATAGGAATTAAGTTCATATAGCTATTTATCGAATTTAATATAATGTTAGATTTTAAAGAACATGGAAATAAAAATATACAAAAGAAATATAGCTAAAACATGTGATAAAGGACCGTACAGAATTAGCTAGATTAAGTTACACTGTAGATGAAATAATCAAACAATTAGATAATAAACGATAATGTAATAAACGATAAACACATTTGATTATAAACATGTAATCAACATGTACATGTTTATCCAATCGGATCAGGCATATTAGTAATAACATATTAGTAATAGATTTAGCAAGAGGTAATATAATAGTAATATAATAGTAAGTATATTATGGATAATCAAAAATAGAGAAATCCAACAAGCAGAAATGCAAAAATGAGTAAATGAAATTATGTTATATTAAAATAATATTTAAGAAATGATTGTAAATATAATTGTAAATGGAGAATAAACATGTAATGAATAGAATAATAAAAAATCCCTTCGTTTTTTTTTATAAAGGGGGAGAGATGTCATGATGCTGACGCGTCATATTATATTAAAACAAAATATAAAAAAGTTTAATCGTACATCATGTTCGACCGTAACATTATCGCGTCTATCTTCGAAAGAGGATACCACGAAAAGTTGACAGACACGCCTCATCAGCAAGGACAATGACAAATACGACTAAAAAAGTTCCGATTCTGGGCTCATTTGGTTCATTAGTTGATTCGCGTATATCGCTCTCAATCCGGATTCACGTAAGTTACGCGTCGGAAAATATTTGAATAATTATAGACAGAAGTGTTGTAAAAACTTCTTTAATAAACGTTGATTTGTTTATTAAAAAGAAAAGTGTGTGTGAATTAATAATCCTCGTGGATCCCGAACCCGTTGTGCCATGCTCTTGGCATTATGAATAGACTGCCTGTTGATTAGAAAGTAGCGCGAGAATCTCCTTGATTTAAAATTCTTTTAATTTGAAAAAAAGATAAATATATAGTTTACGGGAATTCCCCCCAATAACCTTATTGACTTATATTGTCTGTGTAGTGAATGACCTTGAGAAAATTTTAACCGTCGGACGTCATTCGTTAAAAAATTATAACAAAAATTATAACAAAAGAAGTTAAAAAAAAAGAAAAATGTATATGATATTTTTTTTCCATCATATAAAACAGAAATTTTCTACTATAAAACAATATATTTTATAATCTTTCACGCGAAGCGATTCTCACTCTACCTTCCTCCTGCTTGGGAGCGCACGACTTTCACCTGAAACGACTCCCACCTCATTGTCCCCCTGCTTAGGGGTGCATGACTTTTACCTGAAATGACGGAGGTGAGGTTGGAGTCGCTTCAGAAGAAAGTTGTGCGCCTCCAAGCAGAGAGGGAGATGGGGATAGGAATCAAAATTTTCATTTTATTGTACATAGCAGAAATATGACGTTATTTTTTAAATTTCTTTTGTTCATAACTTTTTAACAAATGACGTCCAATTTAAAAATGCCTTTCTCAAGGCCACTCAGAGCTATGACCTTGACAACATATGTCAAGGTCAAAGTCATTGAAGAGAGTTCTGAACTATATATTTACCAAAAAAAAGACTAATTTACTGGATATCCAGATAGCGTTTGTACGGCACAGTAACCGTACGTTACAGAGCCGTGAAACAAATCACCGTGTACTCCTGTTACACGCATGTGAGACATGTGTTGAAACTCGTGACGTCACATGAAACAAATTATGTAAACACGTTGACCGCACATTGTCAGCACGATGTTATATTATTGCAGCAGCATGTTGACTGCACGATGAATTATAAATAAATTTTGTCTTTTTGAAAGCACACTAAGTGCATGATCCTGTTACGGCGTAAAATGTTTATTAATTCAATCATCTTGAAGCCAATTATGGGAATTCGAGACATTATCATCATCATCATTATCATCATCATCATTGGCTATATTTAGCAGATTTCAACAGTTGAGTGTTGAACGCTTGTTATTGGTATATTCTTCTAGATCATTCAATTAGATTTTTAGATGTTGAGTCTGCTGACGACATCTAAAAGTTTAATTGATGATTTAATTAGATGATTTAGAAGAATGCAGCCAAAAAAGGATGAAATTTTTTGCTGAGAATTTCTTATCATACTGCGTTTTTTATTCAGTTCGACATGGTTTTTTTAAATACGGATAACTGAATTTCACTGCGTCCTTCTAGTGACGATATTGTGCACTGCTTGAAAATTAGACATATTGAATATTTCTGTACGAAACTAGTCACACATAAAAACACCGTGCAATTCCAAAGTTATAGCATATAGTTTTACTGCTGACATTGCGATCGCATATGGGAGAAATCTATATGCGAACATGAAACGGGCACAAGAATTTGGCACAAAATGTGACGCGTAACAGCATCATGCATTTTCAAAGTTATAGCACGCAGTTTTGTTTTAATGTTAGCTGTAATATAATTTGAAGTAATAATTAAAATCTGACATTGGCTTGCACGATACTTGTACAAATAATGCTAAAAAAAACTTTACTGAAAACTAAAAGGAACGTGAAAGAACGTATCAGTGAAAGAAATAAAACTAGGATTTTATTATGATTTTGGTTTTTATATAGAAATCCTACATCAATTAATGGAAATCATAACTTACAACAAAGCAGCATACTTTATCAGACTTATTGAAACTATCTATTGGTATGGATGGATTTCTAATTTCTAACTCTAACAGTCAACTTTGGTTATATTAGGGAAAATTTTCAAATAAAAATGTGGTTTATAAGATTCCGTGCAATTCCTGTGATGCTTCGGTCACACAGAAAATTTGGCACTAGAATATCCAAGCATATCGAAATCACATAAAAAGTAGTAATAGAAACCAATCAGTGATCACAAAATATCGACTTGATTTTAACCATTTCAATTGGGAGAATGTCCAAATTCTTGACAAGGAAAGATTTCTCAATAAGCGATTAAAGTCAGAAATGTCTCATATTTATATGCAAAAGAATGAACTTAATTTAAAAACAGACATTGAGTGTTTACATCACTCGTATGTTTTCTTATTAGACACGTTTAAAGAAAATTGACATTCGAACTTTGTTATAATTGACGCTCTTAGTTATATTTATGTTCAGTGCTTGTTGTTATCTCCGTGTTATATTGTAACATTCACTTTTAAATAATACGTCATGTTGTACATACGCGAAATCATATTCAGAAGAATGATATATATTTAATGTGCAATTTTTTAACTATTGATATGATTGTGAATTGTTATTTCTGAACTTCTTTTTTTCGTTTTCTCATTGAGATGAGTCATCTGTTTTTAATATATGATAATTTTTCTTGCTTCATAATGTTAAACTTTGTTAAATTAAACAATTTGTGCAGTGTAATATATGTTGCATTTCTACCAATCTGCAAGTAATTTGTTCTCAATGTATTTTTAGTTCGTAATTGATGAAAACTTCAAAGTGAGCTGAAGCATTCGAAATAAATTGAAGATAACAGCAACACCTAGAATTATCTGCTTCTCCTAATTCTTTCGTTCTTACAACAGCATATGACTCTCATTAGCCTTACTTGAACTCCTATTTATATTTTATTATTTAAGATTGAGAGTCCTTATTTATATTTATATTTACATATTTATATTTACATATTTATTATATATTTTTATTATATTTATTATTTTATATATTTTTTATTATATTTATTATTTTTTATTATATATTTATTATATATTGTTTGGTGGCATTTGGTAACGTAATTAGATATTTTCGCTTTTGCGGCTTATTGTGTTAAGATGCAGCAATTCTCGTTACTCCCACCGCTGTTACCAATTGTGCTATTGTGTTACGAATTCTCATGTTAAGAATAACTAATAGTCGCGGATTATACTTTGGCGTTATGTTGTGCGTTGCATCGCTGCCGAGCGCGGAATGGGAGGGAGGCGAAGAGAGAGAGAGAGAGAGAGAGAGAGAGAGAGAGAGAGAGACAATCCGGCGCGACGCGTGAGCAGGACATAGGATTGAAAGAGTAGCGGAGTGTTAGAGTAGGGAAGGTATGATCAGAGTGGGAGCGAGTCTGAAGTCGAGCGACAAACCATGAGACCATTAGTGTGTATTGCATGCTATATGAATCCCTAATGATAATTGATCTATTATAAAAATTGATCTATTATAAATGATTTAGAATTTTAAATCAATAGTTACTGTTTTCTTGAGATGGAATTCGGTATTGTTCCTTATCAATACCAGACATCGTGAATTATTTGATTGAACAATTTAGAAAATAAAATTCCTTCAAATTCCATCATTATCGTTAGGTTTCATTGAGAATTAGTAACAACAACAAATTAAATTGCTTAGTTTTCATTTAGCAAGAAAATTGATAATGGATCCGAGCAAATCAAGCGTCATATCTCCCTTCGGGAGAGGATAGAGGAATGGATTGAATGAAAGTTGAATATAACGCCATATTGAAGTTTGAATTACTGAATTGGCTGATAGGCTGGTTATATTAAAATTGACGCGAATCCCTTGATTGGTCATTCTACCGAAAATATTTTGTTAAATTACCGACGCGATTGAATAATTGCATTTAAAAGAAGCAGAATTGGAAATAAATTATAGAAGAAACAGATAGTGACAGTAGTGAAGGGAAGAAATGAGCAGCTTCTACGAGCGCGGTCAATTCTGAGAAAGGACAGACTAAGCAGCTCCTACAAGTGCGGGTAGCTTAGGAGAAGGGGAAGGGTTGAGCAGCTCCTACAAGCGCGGTCAACTCGAGGGATATAGGAAAGAGGAAACTTGAAAGAAATTAACACATGCATACTTCCTTCCTTGTATGTATTGCGAATATTGAGAGGTATTTCAGTGACTGCCGAAAGGATAATGACTGAGCTGCTGCTGTGGACTAAACCGAACTAATCGAATTAATCGATGGGTTCGGTTTTCACTTCGGTTTTATATAGGTGCCAGTCGAGTGGCGCTGTGAATCGGGAGGAAAGGGAAGCTCGAATTTCCCGGAATTGATAATATATGCCGAATTCGGAAAATAATTTTTCATATGAAAATATTAATCGCATCGGGCTGAAATTCGGCATTGGTGCCACGAATTCAATTTAGATCAAATTAGTTTTGCGTTAATTGATGGAATTTTAAAGTAATTAGCAAATTAAATTTTGGGCCTTTCTCCGTCCGCGCTGCTCTTTCCCCGATTCACGATTGGTCGGCGCTCGCTAATGCGACAAATTGGCGTTTATCTTATCTGTTTTAAGCTAATTAAGATGGTCACGATAATCAAAAGATAGTAAATCAAAAACGTAAGCTAGATTTTGAAATTAAGAATATTCTCGGCCAGAGTAGCTGAAATTCTATTAAGGATTCGGAGCGAAGAACGACATGTGCGTCATGGATCGTGATTGGTAGCGTATTCTTATTCTTATTCTGAGAGATTACAGGCGTTGAGCTGTTTCGATTGGATTAGTTTTTCTGCCTGGAATTTCATCTTATGATCCTGGAATCTAATCTTATTACGTTATTGAGGAATTTCAGGGAATAATGTCTTTTACCATAAATGCTAACAACCTATTAGCTATCTCTTACTATAAATGAGTACGAAATTAAGAAAAACTTCATCAACTCTATCAAAGTCTAACTAGACTAATTTTAGCTCGAATCGATATCGAAACGATCTCGATTTTTAAATTAAATTTAAATGTTGGTCTATTATACAAGTTTCCAATATCATTTGGAAGTATAAAAATACTACTAGTGTCACTGCTACTGCAGTAGTATTACTACTGATACGCAATAATGTCAATGCTGAGCTAGTGTTACTGTAGTAGTGTACAACATATGACGTAATTATTTCCAATAATTGTAATATTTAGTAAAAAAATTTATTAGAGTAAAAAATACACACACACACACACACATATATATATATGTGTGTGTGTGTGTGTGTGTGTGTGTGTGTGTGTGTATTTTTTACTCTAATAAATTATATATATATATATCATCATTAGCAATTAATATTATTTCAGCTAATAAAAATAATATTTTATAGTATTATTAAAAACAAGTTTTTATCATAGATATCATCATTGTACAGTACTACTATATTTAACATTAATTATATTCTTTTATGTGTTCCATCTCTTTCACAACTTGAACAGATATTATATATGTTACAACTATACATCCATTAGCATTATAGGTGTTCATGATTCGTCAAAGGAGCAGTTCCCGTATGATCACAGAAATGAAGCATGATAAGTGGAGATTCGGATGAGTGATCGCGCATGCATTATAAAATTAGTTCTCGAATTCATAAAATAAATTTTTTTTATTACAATTTTGTCGTGTATCCTCTGAAATATGATGCTAATCAATAATACTTATTTTCATAATAAAATTTCAATGAAACTTTAATGAATTTTTTCCATCATTATTGCGATATTAGTGACACTACTTGTCGAATTTATTTATTGCATTAGTAGCACTAATAGTATATTTTTATGCTGACTAGATCAATTCAAGATTTTATTTTCAATTCGAAAATTAATCGAAATTGGAGTCAAAAATCCATCGAAATCAATAGAAATTTCGAAAACTTTCGACTTTTATTTTCGACATCGAATCAACGTCTTTTCGAGAAATTATTTCTGACTGGAGTACCTAAACCACAGTGTAAGAATATAAGGTGTATTCACTCCTATAAATGATCTCTTTGTGAGTGAATAGTAAATTACTAGATGATATACATGTCGAGCACCACGTGTTTTCACGTGACTGATTTGAATAAAAAAGATTTCATACAACAATTGAAGATTTTATGATCGGAAAAAATAAATTAATTACAAATAGAAATTTATAGGTAAATAGAAATTTATTAAATTAAAATTAATTGTACATGTTTTTAAGTATTATATAATCATGCTTGTTTTTTTCACATATTTTTTTAAATAAATTATTATTTATTTGGCATGAATATTGACGCATTCGCATCGTTACATAATAATAAATACAATAACTTGTTACATCTAATTTATGATCATTACATGGAAATGTGAAAGTGTAATTATTTATCACATCATCAATAGTTTGTTCATAAATGTTAAAGACATCTAAGTTTTTCTAAAATAATATTCAATTTTTTTGAAAAAGGGCATATAGCATGATTAGGATGTATTAGTCTTTTTCGAGATTTTAGATTTATTAATTCTGCTTCTGGTGCAGAATTTGCAAGCTGTATGAACGCTGTTTTACATGTAGAACAATCAATTTGCTTTATCTTTTTTTTTGCATTAAAACCCGAGACATAATAAATTATGCAATCAATTACAGGTGTTAATTCATAATTTTCTTCAATAATATCATCGCATTCCCATGTGATGTTTCAATAAATCTGTCTAATTTTGTTTAATATGTTCTTCTCGATACTACATAGAACAATTCCCAAATTTGGGAGGTTTTACTATTTTATATTATATTGACAACAGACGATATATTAGGTGTACAAAAAAGTTCTGAGCTTTTTTTTTGTAAAATTCAATCTTTATTCGTATGTAATCGTACGGAAATGGCTTGCTGCGTCAAGCTGTTCTGCAAGCTCCTTTTCAGTTTGCGTAGAGTTTATATCCAGCAGTGCTTGCAATTCGTCCGTTTCAATCTTTTCAGGGCGTTCAGCACGCGACTCATCTTTAAGACTGAAATCTC
>Ga0157364_1000806_pt1 | contig 23943 bp, 17 predicted proteins | sample AttsexASBM2_FD_111476 | JGI IMG/M metagenome (GOLD analysis project Ga0157364, IMG submission 111476) | Fungus gardens microbial communities from leaf cutter ant in Ribeirão Preto, State of São Paulo, Brazil - Atta sexdens ASBM2 | ecosystem: Host-associated > Fungi > Mycelium > Unclassified ...
GTTTCGGGTTAACTGTTGCGAATATCCAAAAGCATGCCATTTTGAAATAGAAGCTGAATATCCAGTGTGTCAATGATCGCGACAAATTGAAACCGAATATTTGCTTGAATTCGAATATTTACATGCAAGCTCTTCCCGGTTTTGTCTTTTGATATCCAATTGTCAAAGTGATCTTTTAGGATCAAATTCAATTTTCAAAGCATTCGTTCGATCTCTTTTTTTCTGATGTGAAAACACTTTGTGAAAGAATCGAGCATATTTTAATATACACAATATTTTGTTCTTTGAAAACGATTATTAAATCATGAGAAACTATATTCAGATTTCAAGATTACGTAAATAATATTAAACAATATTAAATGAAAATCGACCGAGAAATGTTTAATACAAATAAGCGAAGAAAGCTACATTTTCAAATATACATCAAAATGGATTTTGATGTATAGTTTTTATGTAAATTTTACAATTTCCAATTCAAGCAAACTGCGCTTTAACTGTAAATTTTGAAGATGTTCATTAGCATCAGTAATATTAAATTGCTTGTCACTTTAACTTGTGATATTACGCATTCCAGAGTTTCGGTTCATGTTTCTGTTTTAAAACCGATAAATAATCGTTTCTTGAACTGGTAATTGTAAAATTCATATTTAAAATTTTGTATTCATAAAATACTATTAGACCCTCTAGACAAAGACCCTCTTTAACCGAATATGACTTTTTTTGCTCATTTGTACTGAAAATATTAAATTGATTCTCATGATCCACACATTTATAAAATCATTGAAAATTGATTTTAACTGAATTTGTCATTAAGAAATATGATTTGTCAAAAGAAATATAACTCGTTATTATTTTTTTAAGAAATATATGTCACCATTAAGCCGTGCAAGTTTTAATTGCGAGAATTGTACCAAAATCTTTTCTTTTATTTTTTTGACTGCTCTTCTGAAGTAAAACTGAGGAAAACTTATTAAATTGTACGTTATGAATTAAAGTTTTAAAGTTTCGCAGTGTCTACTGCGTTTTCTTAAGATTTTTCAAAGTTGGATAGCTATTTAATGTACTTCTATTGCGCTACTAAGAATATATAAAGATTTCATTCTATCAGCACATGTTTTCAAATTTTTTTTAACAAAGAATCGTTTACCGATAAAGAAAAGTGAGACCTTAAATTGATTATTTTTATGAAAATCTCTTGTATTCTTTTTTTAAAAAATGGAATACTATTATCTTAAACTTTAGAATGAAAATTTATGAATCTTAATAAATATAATCTCTTGTTTTTTGAAGTCAGCATTTCAACACAACTGAGAATAATAACATTAAGATAATATTATGCTACTCGAAAAAAACTATAAAATTTTAATTATGCAACTGCAGCTATGTGAAAGATTGTGTCAAATTTTAACAAAGAAATAGTAAGTAAAATGATCTATTTCAAATGCAGTGTGCAAAAAAGAAGAAATACTCCTACATTAATTTATATTTATTGATTAAAGAATTTAACATCTTAAATATTCCCACAAGCAAATGGTTCCCATAAGTAAAGAATTCCTCACGATCTGTTGGTCTGAAAATTTCCTATTTTCCACCAAGAAACTCAGTATAGAGAAAACAAACCGAGCGCCATCCCTATCTATTGATCGATTGGCGACTTCGCTCAACATGGCACCAGGATGATATTCGCGCTCAGTCCGAGTCTCGTCGTCTCCAAAAAAGATCAGAATTCCTCGCAAAGATCTTTACATTTCTCGAGCATTCGTGCAAAAAGATTATCAAGAATGTAAGTTGGCCATATAGTTAATTAGATTTCTTCTTATCGAGTAATATGTGTTGAATGTTGATGCAGGTTATGGGAAACTCTCACTCGAACTTTATGATGCTGCGTTGATACTAATCCGGCTTAATGCTCCCATTTTTTAAGTTGTTAATTAAGAAGGATCTCAAGGTTTGTATTTACGCGCGCGCGTGAATCTGTTAATTAACTTATTATTTAATTTAATTAATAACCAAGCATGAAGTTTATTTTGTAACAAAGTAATCAGCGAACGTTACAATTTATTTATTTAAACATTTATAAAATAGAATATTTGAAAGCAATTTATTTTTTAATATATTATTGTTGAACTTCTTGCCATTTATAAATTTATAATAATTGAGATAGTTAATAATTCATAATTGTAGTTACGATGATTGGTAAATATTGCCGTTAAAACTTCTTCTCAGACAATTCCTGCAAGCTTGCGAAGAGAGCTGTTTCTGCAAAATTCAGGAACGACGGCGTTGCCAAAACACGATACAACTGGAAACACTCATCGCTATGCGATTCTGTTGCAAGGAGATCTATTTATTCGATCAGGTGCTGTATATACGGAATACCAATTCCGTTAATTGCGTCCGTAGACTATGTCGCGCTCTATATACATACTCGATATACTATTTCATTCGCGCAGACAGTATGTTGATGAATGACAAACACGTTTCAGTCGAAAGAGAATTCAACGTGAGATTAAATGCTTTCAAGTATTACTTCATGCAGCCGAAATAGTTAACCGTGAAAATAAGAGGAATATTCTCTGAATTAAGAGGAGTTACTCTTGAGAAGTATTACTTCATGCAGCCGAAATAGTTAACCGTGAAAATAAGAGGAATACTTTCTGAATTAAGAGGAGTTACTCTTGAGAAGAGGCGCAAGAAGAACAAACTTTTAATCGCAAAATAAACGATTAATGATTTGAACAAGTTATTCTCTTTGGACTGATCTTCTTGCGGCAAAGAACATGCGCTACAGCGATAATTCATTATTTTAAGCTGCTTATTTAGACTTTGCTATCTTGGAAGGGTTAAACTGATGATGGTATGACGGCTGTACAATATGAATAATAGAATGTATACAGAAACATAAAAATGGAAATGAAGATGCATATCATAAAAATAAATTGAAAAATGTAGAGATAAAGAAAGCATGAACCGAGAAATTAGATATTCAAAAAGAATCTTTTTAGTACGTACGTTTTATTTATGATGTTATTACTACAATATTAATGACACTACAAAATAAATCAATGTTATTCTATTTCAAAACTATTATTCTATTAAAAGAAAATATTTTTAAATAATATAAATTCTATAATGTACGTATTATTCGAATAATGCAATTTTAATGTGTAGCGGACGAAAACTATTTTAATATTGTATGTATTTTATTATACACAACTTTATTCTCTCATTCATCTCAAAATATAAAACACAAATTTTTTAAAATTAATTGACATCTATTTAATAAAACATTTGATATTTCAGATATAAATTCAGTTTTATAACTTTCTCCTTAATACGTATGAATCACATGTATTGTGATAAAATATGATATTTTACTCAAACTGTGATAACTAAAACAAAAATATAAATAAAATATAATAAAATATTAGAGACAATATTGTAATTAATTGAGATATTAATCTTGCAGATTATATAATTTATTTTAGAATAAGCCAAAAATAATGCTTACCGCTTTTTGTAAATTTGTATAAGCATCTTTCATTTTCTCATTTTTAAGGACTATTAAATATTCTTTAAGCTTATCTAAAGTTTCATCAAAGGGTGTCTTAAACAGCGCTTCAGGGTTCCATGGTACATAATATTCATCATATTTCTTGTGATAATAAAGCCAAGGAACGATGAATTCGTCGAAGTGACACGATGGACGTTGTACATCAACACTCTTGATGAGACTATAAGTACTCATTATGGTGCTAAGATAAGGCATTAACTTAGTTGCTTTAGTATTACAAAAATTTAATAGAGTAATTAAACTTCGATATACCATATCTTGCGATATCGGATCTACCTGTAAAAAGGTAATAATAATTAGATATGTCAATTGATTATTATCTTATCTGTTATCTAATTACTTTAATATTTCTAATTATTAAAACAAACAACGAATAAATTTTATGATACAAGAAAGATACTTTCACACTTTTTCAGTCTTATTTTTAAATATAACTAACCTCTGCATGAATGAGATGAAGAATTTCATAAATTTCAACCAAGTATATATAATTACTTTCAGTTACGATGTTTTGCAAAATGACGGCCGAGCCATCATTTGATGTTAAAAGTTCGCACATAAATTGCATCTCGTTCGCTATACAATACGGTAATTCTTTTGCGTATAACAACATGTTACATAAATGATTTACTTTGATCGTTAATGACTTTTTGCACTGAAAAACAAATTTATCTTAAAATATACAACGATTTCACTTAAATTTTTACACGTACAATCAATATACCTTTAGTGATGATTTCTTTTGACAATGAATAATAAACGTAAACAGTTTTATACTAGCAGTGGATAAATCTGATCTTTCTTTTGAAAATCCATAAACGTATAACCATTTTAATAGCCGAAAATTTGTCATGTACGTTTTAAGTACTGTAATTGAAATATTCTATTAAAATATTCTATAAACATATTTCAATAGAAACGTGTGCACATATATAATTTTATCTATTGTAAGTAATTATTCATTTTCACGAATATTCATATTTTACCTTCAAATGAATTGCGCGTCATAGCGACTTCTAACAAGATGTACGCTTGCATTAAAACTAAAGTCATGAATTTTATATTAGAATAGTTCGTATTTTTGTTAAGTATAATATCGGTTATATTATCGGCGCTACGTATTATGAAAGGTAATGGTATCATGGATGGTCGGATAATATTAGCTAACTCCAGAGCTGTTTCTATATGTGTGACTACAAATGCAAATGTTGACAAAATCACAATATTAATCTCAATATTAAATAAAATTATAATATTAATTTTACGTAATATAATAAGTATAAATAATATATATATATTTTTAAAAAATTAATAATATAACAGAGAGAGACTAATGATATTTATAATAATGATATTTCTCTTAGAAGATTTACTGAATTATTTTGACAAACCAGTATCTGGTTGATACGATGAAAAAATATCAGGTAATGTTTGCCACACTGTATTCGCGAGATTGTCTATGCGCTGTTTGTCGTTTTTGATGATTTGTATTAAATGGCAAAGTCCTTTCAGAGCAATATTGACAAAACTGTTAGAAAAATTGCTATGTATCACATCCTATTTGTAAGCAAGTAAAAATTATTATTTGTTCTCGTATTAAAACTTTTTTAATCAAACTGCCAAATGTTATAACTTATTAAAATATTTAAAATTATCTTAAAAATATTCAAAAAGAAATGTTAATTTCATATTTTCTCTTTTTCTTTCTTTTTTTTGACATATAGAAATAGATATTCTACTTACCAATAGATATTCAGCAACTTTGTCATAATTAAATGATAACGGCTTGATATCTCCATCAGACTCTATCAGCCACAAATTTAAAACTCGATACAGCAAGTTTTGTGAAATGTTCGGACATGTAAGACAGTAATGTAAAAGATCGACATGATGAGTATAAAATTCACTGATTTCTGAACGTTGCAAGATGCTCATCATCTGAACAACTGCGTTTTCGTAATGATATACTAAATTAGGACGTGGATGAGATAGAGACGTTACCTGCGAAATCGAACGCAATCAGTGCATATCGTAAACAAGTACGAGATAAATATGTACTTACAGCAAATAGCAACCATAAAGGTTTTAAAATCAAAACTGAGATCGGTGTAGATTTTGGAAGTAGCATGATTCTAATAATTAAAGATTTTAAAGATATCACGTCGCTTCTAAAGAATGATATAAAAATTGTAGTATTTGAATGAAACAAGTGATAATACAGAAAAGTATAGTTTTTTTCATACTCTCTTGTGCCAAGATAATGATAATATAGCAGAATTATCAGGACTGATCCGTTTTTTTTGCACGCTACTGCATCGTTCCATTTTGTTGAATCTTTTGGTAATTCAACGAGACCTTGATTCAATATATTCGCAAACTTCGTCGTTTTTATGGGGAATGCCATTTTACCGAGAATACTCAGGATACGTGACAGTAATATACAGGTGCTTCTTCGTAAATTCTCTCTGCAATGTGAAACGTTGCTTCGCAGTTTGTATATGATGTTGTTGAGTGATTTAGATATATCTTTGAAGTTAGAGATTTAAACTTCAGCAATAATATGTAACACACAAAATTTGTTCTGCAATATTGCAAACCTTATATAAAAACTATTTACATATATTAAAGATTTTTAGAGCGCTACAAATAGCACAGAAATGCGAATCGATCTCTTTATGTATATTTTTAGATACAAAATTCTGTAAAAAATAGTATAAAAGGAATAAAGTAAAAAAAATTACAATTGAAAGCATAAAAATTATCTTTAAAGAAATGATGAAAGAATTCTTAGCAAGTTTAATGTGTCCGAAACTTAAATTAAAAATGATAGATTGTCGTTAATATATAAAAGTTTGAAAAGTATTTAGGAAAAGATGTCTGAAGTATTTAGATCTTTCGAATATATATATATATATATCTATGAGTTTGTTTTTATTTCTGTGTGTGTGGCATAAGTTTATTAAAAAAATAATTATATACACGGAAAGAATTTTGTTTTAAAATTTACTTCGAAAATATGATAGTTGTGGTACAATACAATATTGTAAAGATTTTTATCATGCATTTCAGTAAAATTAATCAAACTTATTTTATACTTTATTGTAGTTTTATTAATGAATGAGAGAGATTTATACTAAAATTTTTGGAAATATTATATTGTCCCACGACTATCATATTTTCAGGATAAACTCTTAAAAAAATTCTCTCCATGTATATTTAATTATAAAATATTGAATATAACATAAATGCGTTTTGTCAATTGCCACTTATAATTCTATTGATTTATACAGTATTAGAAACGTATATGCAACTTACGGAAACTGCACAGTTAAATATAACAAGCGTTTCAGATATCCATTGGCAGTCAAATGATTGGACAAATTGTCCTTATTGCAATTTTTTAGCTGATACAAATTGTTTAGACAAAAGACGAGACTTCTATAAAATCCGATCAAGTCTAGAGAAGACAAGTCTTTATCCTATCAAAAAAAAGCAATAGTGTTTATGACTTATTCCATTTATTTATATTTATTTATGCGGCGTATTATTTTTAGTAGATTAATATTTTATTATATTTCCTAACGAACGTACTTTAACGTATGGTATAATTATGTCCATCACCGTATGGTACACGGAAATTTCCAAATCGTTTTTCTTTTCGTAAATCTTAAGTTCGGTCTGATTATTTTCTCTCGAATCTTGCATGAGGCAGAATCTGCGGACACAGAAACATTTTATTAATAATAAAAATAGGTTTGATATATTGATGTTGAAGAAAAATAAATTGATGAATATTCCACCGAGCACTGCTGGCGCAGGTACTGCATAATGAATCAATGGCGAATGAAATCGTGTCATTATCATCATCACATTTGACAATTTTTGTCATTGACTCTAATATATCGTGACAAACGTCGATGATCATTTCCGCATCGATATTTTTATCGAAGACTGCTTGTTTCTGCAGGATGACATTAAACATTGTAATAGTCATAAATTTCAGCTTGTTTTTTTTCAATTCTTTGATATCCAGATTTTTCACGAAAAATACAATTTGCTGCAGAATGCAATCCGTGTCGAAACTCACATCTAATTTTAGTGATCTAGAAATCATTAAAGCCTTCAATTTTACTACGTATGAATAACAATTATAATTGCTCCAGCAAATCTTTTAATAATTTATTAAAATCATTAATATCAATGAAAATAACTTGTAAATATAATCAATTATGTAATAATATATAAATAATAATATATAAAATTAATTATACATTATATTAATTAATATAAATATATTATTTATACTGCATTGCGTTTTTACAGTAAATAATCAGAAAAGTATACCTAACAAGTATATCAGACATGCCCCCTACAAGTTTCTCGAACAGCGTTGAGTCTTTGAGTGATTTATTTACGCAGTAACTAAGTCTTAGCATTGTCTGCATAGTAATTATAGCCGCTTGATTTTCATAGAACTCTTTGTGAGCGCTTACAATCTCGAAGATTTCGAGAACAACTCTGCGAATAAAATCGGTACCTTTCAATCATGAAGAATCGCACCGGATGTAGGAAAATTTGAATTCGATAAACATATAAATATCTTTTTCGTAAGAATGGAATTACATACTTGATGAAATTTTCATCCGATGTTTGCACGACCTCACATATTGTAGATACCACGTCGAATTTAACAAGCTTTCCCACAACAATACCTCTTTCAGATTCCTCTGTCTGTATCAAAAAATTCAGTAGCTTCTCCGAAATCCAGTTCTAATTTAAATAGACAAGAATCGAAGAGAAAATGAAATTATGATTGTAGAAGATATATATTAATAAACGAAGCCATCGAACGTAGATTAGGCCGATCTCGTTTTCACTCCTTTCCGCTCTATTTCCGATCGATCGTCCTCGATTCGTGCGTTACGCGCTTATGTTACAGGTGATGAATACGCCTATAATTTCGCTGAGTTCATATCAAATGCATGCTTTCCGAGTTGTAATGATTGCTCTTCACGCTCGTTCGCGAATTAATGAAACGCAATTTGATGCAGGATCCATTTTCGCGTATTTGCAACGATTAAACTCAGCGAAATTATATCTCTATTACGAGGAAAGTTATACTTAATCAGTTAAATCTTATTAAGAAGAAGAGTAAGAATAAAAATCGAAGAATGTTGCCTATAATTTCCTATTGAAATTAAAGATAATTTTCCAAGAAAGATATATATCTTATTATCTCTATAAAATATATAGTATTTTTTCTTTGATATTAGACTTAATTGATACAAAAATTTGATATCTCTTTGTAGACACATAGAAATTGCGATACATAGAAATAATTAAAAATAAAAAACGAAAAATTAAAACGTATTATATTACGCAAAAATACCTGCACCATGCACTCATATACCTATTGTTGAACAGTAAGGTGTACAAGTACAAGATACAGGTCAGTAACACCGGCATGAAGTTGACCTCTACAGGAAGTCCATTATCCTGACAATGCTAAGGGCGTCGAGTCCGCCGACGATCGATATTGCCAACCTCCGCACCATGATGTTACACTGCAGTTTCAGCATCTGATTTTCTAGACTAAGCTGCAGTGTAACACCTATGATGATAATCCCGAGCCGGAAGTAAGACAGTACATGGCAACATCACTCTGCACACCGGCAGGACTGTGGTAGTCCAGCCCACGCGGGACGATTTTCCGGTGCGCAGGGACGAAACCCTGGATGTCAATTATTTCCCAACGTAGTGTAACCAACGCGTGTCCATCGAGAAAGATATATTATTATTAAAGTAGATGTATAATAATTAGACATCGAATTCTCTGCAATTGTATATTTTTTTAGAAAATAGATTAGGAAGTAAAATCGCAGCAGAAATTTGTCTTATTGAAAAGGCATTCCAAAAATGCATATTTATTTGTGCATATGTATACTTGCATATTTTGTTAGCATAAAAAATCCGATGTTTAATAATAATAGCAAATATAAGGAATTTCTTTATACCTGCGCGTTTCCTGACATTAATCGTTTCTTCACGTACGGCAGAATAAGATTTATATCCTTCATACTCCAATCGAACAACAAATCCATGGCGCTGAACGAATTATTTTCTTGCGCATCAAAGAAACTGTGCGCGACTAAGGAATTGCGTCGCAATGCGGTATAACGAATAGAAGAACGTTGCAAGTTCGGACACTTAAATGTTCCTGTTAAAAAAAAACTTTAGCGGCTAACTTCTCAATATTAGAAAAATAAATGGCGGCAGGCGGCAGATTTGAATGATTGAATATGATTTTAATCAGAGTTACCTTGAGAATATATCCCAATATAAAATTAAATACAAGAGAGAGTTTAATAGAATTGAGAACGTGTCTTTTTTATTCGTATTTGAAGTTTTGAATACATTCTCTTAACCCGCAGAGATAACTGATCGGTATAATCATTGTAGAAGCACGGATCTTATCTCGATACAATGTAGACACAATGCAGATGCATACATTCGAACATGCACATGTCAAACATATATACATATATTTTTGTGAATGCGATGACGCAATGAATTGTTGAAAAAAAATAAAAATGAAATATAATTTCATCAAAGAAGTTAGGAGTGAAAAGAAAAAATATATGTCATGAAACAACTAATTTGAAGTTATTTTTTTTTACACTATAAAAGTAAAATGTTAATTTTAACTTAAAGGCGTATACTTTGATGTTAAAATTAACACAAAAATATTGGTTTTAACATTATTACATGTCTTAGAAAGTCCATTCTCTGAAAATGAAGAATTATTTGAACATTACATGTTAACATCTTAGGTTTTTCATGCTGAAAAACAAAAAGATTTAAATTTAAAGAATAAATCTGAATATTGAAAAAAAATTTAATTGATTAAATGTTTTTTTAGATCTTTATAATTATTTATAATTATAATAAATTCGGCAAATAAGGAATTAGTGCTGTAATACGTGCGCAATTAATTTCAATATTATTGAATGGTATGTATCCTAATTTAATTATTGATTTGTAGTATACACATGTTTCGGCTAACTTTTTAGCCATCTTCAGTACGTACAGATAATTCTATGTGGAAACGTAAGCGTTAAGATATATAAAATTAAACTACGGTATTTGCATGATTTTCCTTACTTTTAAAATCCGCATTAAGGAAATATATAACATTGAAATTGATATATCGTATTATTACAGCACTAATTCCCTATTTGTCGAATTTATTATAATTATATATATTTTTTATATATCAGGGAATTTAGATTATCATTCGATTATCATTTATAATTATTGTTATTAAATGAAAATTAAGGAAAAACACGTTATAAGATACATAGTCAAGTTTTGAATTAGCCATTACACCAACATCTGCGAAAAGCGTGTCACTTTGAAGTAAAAGCTGAACATCCAGCGTGTCGACGACCAATTGACGTCAACTCGCGCATTGAATATTCTCACACGTGTCGACTTTTCGCCTTTCTCTCTTGACATCCGATTGTCAAAACGATCAACAAAACTTTCAGGGTCAAGTTTGATTTCTGAAGTGTTCGCTCACTTTGCGCGAACTCTTCTTGCTAGCGCGGAATTTCATGCTTCACGAAAGAATCTAGCGAACTCGCGTCGCTCCATTTCGCCCCGTAGGAGATACGCGACCGCAGATTTTCTTGTCTTTTTCAATACATATTTCACGCACCAGATGATATCTGTCGCCGCATGATTAATTTTCTCCCGTGATTTAGGCAAAAGTTATAGAACTTTCATAACTCCCGTTATTGTGAAATTAAGATGTTCCACAAATAACTCTTGGAGATTAGCGATACGCCAATATAAAATATAAAATCGCCTCGCTTTCGCGGCCTTCGTAAGTGAAATCATCTTGCACGACAATCGGAATCTAATACATATTTAATGAGCTTGGATTACATGTGCAAGGCTCGAGATAATTACAATATTAATTAGTAAACGCCAATTCGAGCGAAGAGATGCCACGTGACGTGATTTATATAGTATTGTCGTTACTTTTCTTGTTTCAAAAACGTTTTCTAAGTGAGCCAAAGAAATTGCTCAGGGCGGAAGTAAATCACAAGCGCACGATAATGCACAATTAATTAATAAAGAAAAAAAGCGCGTAAAAAATAACACGTGCGCCGTCAAAATTTCGAATCATTTATGAAACACACTAGGGTCTTGTCGCAGATCGATATTCGATCTCGAATGGATGAAATTGCATTCAGACGCAAGTCGAAAAATAAAATTTATTCCAAAGCAATTCTCCAAGCGAGTTTTCTGTATTCGCGTTCGTCGTGATTGTTCTCTCGATTGCGACTCCAAAATAAAACTTTCTGCAACCAAAATGAAAATTTCGCGAAAATGATTTTTAGCTGTTTTTATATAATATTGTATATGCTAAGAAACTTAGGAATTATATTCCGAAATATGCTTTTAATCTGAAAGCATTGAAATATTTAAGAATAAATTTTTATTGTACAATTTGCATATACAGCTTACAAACAGCTAAGCAAACATTTAAAAAAAAAGATCTTACTGTAAAAATAAAAAATATTTTTTTATATTACTAAAATTGAAGCAGAACGAGTGTTTTACTTTTTTTAATATACCACCATCGATTAATAAGATTAATATTCAAAAACGATAAGGCGAGTTTTCCGCGTTTGTCAATTATCTTCTTGATTATAAAATTTCTGCAAGCAAAAAATAGAAATAAATAAGAATAAAAAGAATATTGTGGAAAATATAGATTTTCATTGTTTTTTAGTACTTATGTGCTGAGAAATGTAAGAATTTATATTACAAAACATATTTTCAATCACCTGCAATTTTACTTACCTTAATATGCCGTCGTCGATTAATAAGACAATACATAAAAGGTAAAAATAACGTAAAGAGATTACTTATGCAACAATAACAAACATCATTTACTACAACGTTGCAATTAATGCTTTTAATAGATCTCCGTTTCTCTCCTCCCCGATTTAATCTTATTCTATAATAATAATCAATTTCTTTCTTATTCTCAGTAGTGCCGCGCTACGATGATCATGACGTCGATTGTAACAATCACGATAACAATAATCAGGACAATAACTGTGAGTCGTTGATTGCAAAATGGCAATCGGATCTTCTAATTTACTTTAAAATACATACGAGAGCTCCACGAGATATTTTTTTTATCATTCTCTCGTTCGTTTCGGATTCTTTTATTCGGATTCAATTACGATGAATCATCCGTGGATTGTCCTCGAGCCATTTTACAATCGCCCCGCTCGTGTGCAATAACTATTAATAATTATACAATAAATGCATATGTGAAAACAGAAACTGTAACTATGGAGGATATACAATATCGAGGCAATCGTATATCCATGTCGAACCGTTTTCGAAGTTGCGTCTCCACGCTTCGTATAATCGCGAGTCAGAATAATTCGAAGTAAATTCGATTTAAGAGATCCTTTCTGGGTCCCGAAAAAATAAAGTTTTTTAGGAATTTTGTAAAGAAGACTATTTATACGTTTTGAATTTTTACATGTAAAAGGTTTTATGAATATCTGTGAATTTTTGCATCCATATTTACTCTTCCTTCTTTGACTAAGAAGTTTAAAACGTTTGAATCAAATAGTTTCCTTTACAAGATTCCTAAAAACACCTTATTTTTTCGGCTAATAGAAAGGAATTCCTCTTAAGAGATGAAAAGTGTCTCTGACGCAAACGACAGCGAAATTAGAGTTACGGATGGAATTTCTTCGGTCGAGCGACGCCGTTGCAATCATTATCTCTTGTTAATTGAAAACACAATGGCGAACTTGTAGATACATTTCCGGAATGGCCGATGAATAGGAGTATATTCCACGAGTCTTTTGGTGATGTAATTTTATGACGAGGAACAGATGTCTGGTGTGCCTTCGACAATCCGATATTGAACGTTCGCAATAACGAGACGTAACTTCGAATCTGGTGACATAAAATACAGACCAGCGATTCTCTCGATGATGGATTATTCGCCTCCGCACAACTAACACTAGACGCATTTATATTCTATGCCTCAGGTAAAATTCTCTAAGAACGCGCCGATAGTCCATATGACTATCGAATGCCGAAATATTTCCGTAACATGCGTAGAAATACGACAATTATCGTTATCGGTATTTTAATTAATTTAATGAAATTTTAAAAAGCAGTGTAGGTAAGAAATATAAAGTACACTTTGAATAAGATTCTAAGCTATAATAATAAATAACATACGTATAACGACATAGTAAGAAATATAAATTGACAGGTCGCGTAAAAATAAGAAGAAAATAAATTAATTAAAATTAAAAAAGGATTTTTGCAACACAAATCGATATAAAACTGAAAAATATAAAGAAACAATTTTGCATGTTTGTGTAAATTAATATGGATAAATTTAAGGAGAAAAACGCTTCATGTATCCTCATTTAATAAAATCTTTTTTGATAATTATTATTATCAATCAATAAAAATAATTATTGATCAATAATAATAATTATTTGGAACACAAATTTTCGATTTTCGATTTTCGATTTTCAACGCCTTGTTTACCAGATTTGCTCTATTTATCTGCTGTTTGAAAATCCAAATTTTAAAATATGCGATAACGCATCGTACAATACACAATAATTCTTTATACAACTCTCGTCGTAATATACTATATAATATATAATAATAATGATCACACAACTAACAGGTTTTATGTTATTCATCTTCAAGACATCGGCCCGAGAAAGAGTATCGACGTCTTTATAAACGTCTCACTACGATAAACTATACGAGATTCAAATGCAAAACGTTCTAGAACGTGCAACCACTCACACGATGACAGTTACGAGCGACTCGTTAAATTAAAACATGTTCCGCGACTCCTATTATAGATTCTGCACTTATATTATTCATATAATTATTTATTTATTCATTTAGATAATTTCTCTTTCTGTACTTATTTTTTTTTTTTGCTTTCTCTCTCTGAAAATCTCTAAGCTATGTATTATAAGGACTAATTATACGATAGGATTTAATTTAGCTATGTGTACTCAACAAGCCAGTCTAGCTTTTCGACGCGTCATCTGCCTTGTTTGACGGCGGTCAAGAGCATAAAGAAACGCTTGAACACTCGGGATGATATCCGCCATCCATTTTTGGTGCCAGGAAACACCTCTCGATTGTACGGCAAAATCGCACCGGGCATGATCTCAAGCGCGCGTCTCCAAGCACTTACAGCTAAATGATCCTCTCGATCGACGTTTCGACATTCGACGCGACCGTTTCCCGTATTTCGTCGATTTATGTTGAAGGATGTGTGCAGGTGTGTACTTCCTCTTGTCTTATTTCTAATGTTCTTTAGGCGATATTCTACATCGATTGCTATAATATACGAGCCACTTCGAAGCGATATCCACGAAAGAACTGCGTAACACTTTACTGTTACAAGAATTAAAATCCATCTATTGATGATATAGCGAATATGGTTTTCAATCAATCGACATCAACTAAAAGTAATATTTTATACCTCTAAGAAACGTTCTGAAGATGTCCAGAGAATGTTTTTCAAACATTCTAAGGACGTTTCAGATATCTCTTGGATAAAATGTGCTACATGTAACATCATTGTCATTTCGCAACAATGTAACTATTATGTGACATCATGTGTTAGAAGTACAAATTCTTGCATAACGCATAAGACAAAAGAACCAATCAGATTCTTTTATTTCACAGAAAGGAAACGAAGGACTTTGATTGATTAATTTTCTTATACGTTATGCATTATACAAAACTATGCTCCTGCTCTTATATTAGATTTATTCTTTTTAGCTGAACTTTTTGATTCGTCTTTTTTCTTTTCCTCTTCATGTTGAAAGAAAAAAAGAGGAAAGATGATCCATGCAAAAAAAATTCTAAAAAGATTCTAAAAAGAATAGATCTATTATATTTATATTGTTAAGTATAAAATTATAACATTCACTTTAAATTTGTGTCGACTGGGAACGCGTCTCATGTCGTTTTGATTTGTAAATTAAGCTGCGCGTTTCGTAAAATTCTACTTACGAATTTTACAAAATTGGTGTATCTTATTTTATGCAAACTTGGACAAATGAGAAAAACTTTTTACAACGGTCGATATAAATATGGGTATCAATGTAAAGTTTCCTCCGACGTAGCTCGTACACCGCGTCCTGTGCTTGTTATTAATATTAAAAAATACAATATGCAACAATAATAATTATGGCGGAAGCGGTCGCGGCGCGAGCGAGAGCGATAATTAAGGCGAGAAACGCCGAAATGTCGATCTCAAGCTGGACTAGAGTCTTATCATAAAAAGAAAGGAAAAGAAGGAAAAATATTTAACATATCAAGAAAACGCGCGCTACAATCGGTTCTATTATCTCTGCCTGTCTTAACGTATATGCAAGATACGATATGAAATATACAAGCGGACTCGATTTTGTATCGGGGATACAAGAGGAACGGCGTAAGCCGAAGAGAAAAAGACCAAATCTGGACGATTCCGTGGCTTTCTCTCTTCACGAGCCTCGATTGTAGACTTGCGGATTATTATCGATTTATCCGTCCTACGGCTTCCTACGCCGAACGAGATGAACAGTCGCCGTTATTGAAACTCTCGTCACGGCGATAACGTATTATCTCGCTATATATAATTGTAATAATGTATGTATATAAGATATTTTTTGTATCGACTTTGCACGAGCGCGAGCATCGGACAGACGGAATCGTTTACGGATTCGATCAATGGCCGATCGATCCGTGTCGACGGGATTTCATTCGATTTGATACTCTCTACAAGCTGGTTACAAAAATTCTTTCTTCCGCCGTGTCTCGAATTCTTATTGATGTGTACGTTTGAGTCATCGCGCTCTGTCGTGCTCTTCTTCGTTCTACTTCTCTCTCTCTCTCTGTCTCACGTCGCACACGAGTCTACGAGCTTGAACGGCAAGATCGATTGGCGACGCTGGCGTGTAACTAATAGAGAGAGTCGCGCAATTCTATACGCGGCTCTTGTAACAAAGATACTCTTACGGTTTATCGAGACGTTATTTTATCTACGTATATCACACTAGAATCCACGATGTCTGCAGGCGCTTCTTCGTACTTCAGGACACATGCTGAGAGTTCCGCCCGCAGAACCCTGAAAAAAAAATATATATATATATATACATAATTCATATTCGCTAATCATATTCATTATCGTCGAGTCACGATTCTTGTCTTGTCTTGATTAGATATCCTCAAGTAAGAGTCTAGACACTCAGAGTGCATTCTACTTCCTACACAGTTGGAAATTGTGCTAAATTTAACATAAATGCATATCCCAAACGGTCCACTCAAATTTTTGAGTTAATTTTACATAAGATGAATATGTTAGAATAGTAACACAAATATTATGTAAAAGAATAAATATAAAGAAAAATAACATCGACATAGTTTGTAAACAAACCGTGAAAGCATATTTTTTGTCAGAAAATTAACATTTATGATATGTTAAATTAACACGGATTTTATTCATTTGTCTTAGAATTTACGTTTTAAAACACATTATTTTTATGTTACTTGTCCACTTACTTATAAATTGTATCATTTTGACACTAAAAATTTTGAATATCAATTTCACAAAAAATCTTTAAATAACATAATCACATTATGTTAAATTAACATTTGAATATGTTAAAAAATTCAACACAAACAGTTAACAAGAACGGTTTCCAACACAAATACATAAATTTTTTTACTGATGTGCAAAAAACACATTAAGAGAAAATCAAAATGATCTTTTGACATCATGAAAGTCGAAATGATTTTTTTATTACAAAAATTTGATTGTTTATTGATAAAATTATGCTTGAATTTCCTATGATTATTTTGATAGCTCAACAAATTTTCAGATTTAAATTAACTAAATTTTTAGATATTTTGATAAAGTCTTCCTTTTGTGCAGTTCTTATATATTTCGCTTAATGTTTTGATTTAATTGCTTAGCTAACACGTCGCTCTTACCTGTCATTGTTTGGCGGAATGATACCTAGCTAGCTTCATTTGCAGCGGATTAGATATCTTCATATGAAAGGCGATGTCGTCCAGGGAAGCATCGCGGACGTCCAATCCACCAATCGCTACAAGCTGATCACCTTTGTAGATCTTACCGGTTTCGATAGCCTGACCGCCCGCTGTCTGTAGAAATAGAAAGTAATAGAATGCGAGCAGTGTAAATTATGAAACATAGATGCAAGTTATAAATCAAGATATAGAATTGGAGAACCGGACTTACTAGCTCCTTCACGTAGACCCCCTTGTTACTCCAGAACGCGGCGAAACAGAGACCAGCTCCTTTACCGCTCTTTTTCTGTATCTCGACCTCGTATTCCTCGGCTGGTTTCTCATGACGGAATACTGTCATCGTGATCTGTAAACGACCAACGAAATCGAGTTACGCTCGCTCAATCAATCAAACGAGAATATATAATTTATATTACTTATATAAATTATATTGTTTATACACACTTGGCAAATTTGTATTAAATTTAACACAAGATGAATAGATTAGATAGTAACAAAAAATATTATGTAAAAAATATTATGTAAAATATTATATAAAAAAATACAACACTGAATAAAAATAACATTGACACAATTTGTAAGCATATTTCTTCAGTAAAATTAACATCTATAACATATTAAATTAATATATATTTTATTCGTTCTTCTTAAATTTTTCGTTTTAAAATACATTATTTTTATGTTATTTTATCTTATTTTTTCACTTACTCATAAATTGTGTCATTTTGACACTAAAGAAATGTTAAATATGAATTTAATATAAAATATTAGAATAATATAATAATATTGTGTTAAATTTACACTTGGATATGTTAAAAATCCAACAGAAAATTTTAACAAGAACTTGGATGAACCAATTTCAACATAAATACAAAATGTCTTTTGCTGTGTATAAATTATGTCTCAAAAGAATTGTCCTATATCTTCTCTTCGTTCATTCATTAAAATGGGTGTGATTATTTAACAAAGTATAATGTTACGTACAGTCCCAGGAGCTTGCTTCAGGACTGTCTCACGAGCTTTGTCGTACTCTATTTCCATGAAGCTCTCATTGCCTATGCTGAGAATCTGATCACCTAGTTGTAACCGGCCGTCCTTCCCAGCTGCTCCTTCAGGAGATACGTCCAGAACGAACACCCCGTTCTAGAAGAATTATTATCTCTCAAGAGTATAAATATTAATATCGATAATTGTTTAATAATAACTAAATTGTTATTAATATTTTTGAAATTAATATATAACTAATTTATGATATTTGTTACTTATTGCATTCTACATTTTAACAGAACGTCTCACGATAAAAAAAATAAAAGAAATTTTGAAAAGTATTGCGATGCGACATCACGCGAATAAATATATATATTGAAAATTATTAAATACTTACACAAGGAGTGTTAGAACCGCCAGCGATGTAGAAACCTATACCTTGGTTCTTCTCTTTCTGAAACTCTATTGTTGCTTCTTTGCTAACTTCGATTTTGCAAGTCTTGGGATCCTGCCGAACCTTCTTCTCTTCGGGTTCTACCGGTTCCTTGCCGGTCACTAACATTACAAGAGGGGAATCAAACATTAAATACAAAATCGTATATAGTTTCAAGAACGAAATGTATGTGTTACGAGATTTTCCGCAAATAAAATATATGGCAAAAACATATATGGAAAAAATTTTTTTTGTTGAAATATCTAACGATTTAGCTAGATACAGATCTGAAAATATTTTGTTGAACCGTCAAAATAACGTAAAATATTTTGATAATACGTTGATAATAATGCTAAAAGTTTTAACACTTCAGCAACCAATTTAAGCGTCCTATATAATTATTTTTATAGTTCAACAAAATTAAATATTTTCAGATCTGTTTCTAGCTAAATTTTTAGGCACTTTATCAAAATCGTTTTTTTTTTTTCCGTATAAAGACACTAATTACATTATTAAACTCACCCGAAACTGTTCCACTCTTTTGCGGGGTTTTCTGTGCAACCGAAATTAACGAATCATCCTTGAGTTCTTTACTCTTCTGTTTCTCCTTCTGTTCTTTATTCTCATTAGGATTGCAAACTATTAGCTTAACGATACCTTCCGCTTTCTTCAATAATTCCGTCGCCTAAAAAAATTAGAATAAAGTAGAATATAAACTGTCTAACTGTTTAATATAAAATGCCTAAAATAAATTCTTATTTAAAGAAAAGAACGTGAAAAATACGAACTTCATCGTATGTACGGCCTAATAAACTGTCCAAATTAACGGCCAGGATCATGTCTCCCACTTGCAATCCAGCCTGAAATATCGGATTGTAAAGTACACGAGTTTCGCTTAAAATAGGTCTCTCAAGGTCGTAAGTACGAGCGAAAATTACCTGTTCCGCCGCACTGCCTTCTTGAATGTCGGACACGAAAATGCCTTGCCCTACGGCTAGATGTTTCCCTTCGATGATCATTATGCCGAGGCCGTATTGACTCTACGAATTGATCGACAATTAGTTTTAGAAAGTAAGATTGTGTAAAATATTGATTGGCTGACTAATTTTGTATAATTATAGTCACTTGCCTTCTTCACTCGCACGTCACGAACTCCTTTGTACTTCTTGAAATCTATATAAACCTGTAACACGTGAAATGTTTCATGACAATATGATACAGCTATCAAATATTCTAAAGAATAGAATTATATTAATTTTATTTTGTAAAAAAATGTTCAAATAAATTCACCGCATCTTGGATGCTATCTTTTTCTTATCACATGATCTACTAGACATTCTGTATAATTTAAAAATAATTTTTACATTGATGCTCAATAGATTTGAATATTTAAATTTCTGAATTTTCAGATGATAAATAAATTGTCCTATATATTAATAAGTAATTCAGCTGTTTTATATTTCAAAATATTCACAAAATATTCATTAAAATTTGCCATTATTCGTTTATATGTTCATTAAACATAATTATATAGCACTTTTTTCCTCGCAGTCGCTGTTAATTGCAACAAGTCAAGTATATTATTATGATGGAACAATCAATTGCTTTTCATTGATATATTTTATGAACTGCAACCGGTATGATAAAGGTAAAAAAAAAGGTGGACGCCGCGAATTGACTTACGTCATCCAAGGTTGGTGGAAATTGGACTATCGGCTTTACGGCGATGTCGTCGACAGCCTTCGATCGTCTGCAACCGGGACACCGAAATCCGTTTATAGTTTTAATGAATTTTGTTATACATGTCGTCTCTACGTCATGTTACATCGCGGAAAAAGCTCTAAGTATCTCACCGATAGACGATGATTTTGAAGAGAGTACCGGCCATGCCTTTGATAAGAGCGGAAGCGTTCAGATGACATCGTCCTTGCAATACGTAGCCGTTTACCTAAGTGAAACAAAAGATATTTGATCTATTTTTAGTATTTACTATATTACGTAATAGAATAAAACGCATAGTAAAACGCGACTTGTAAAACGCCAGCAACAAATAAGTGTAACATTCTTTTGATCGTTTGTAGGCGCTATAAAGATAAAAAATAATTTTAATAAAAATAAAATAGAGGCTTGAGTGTGCATTCGGACATGATTTAATTTTTTTCTGATACTTTCATTGACTCACGGATAATTTTCAAATTATTACATAATTTTTTAAATTACATAAAATTACTTAAAATTCTAAATACTTTAATTATTAAATACTTTAATTATTTTAAAATTCTATATAAAAATTCTATAAAAAATTCTATTTAAAATTCTATAAAAAAATATTATAAAATTTGAAGGCTTATTTTTTTTTTCTTAATGAAAATTTTTCTCTGAATTTTTTATACAATTTTTCATGTAAATTTCATAGTTCTTCAGAATTTCTGAATAATTTCGTAAAAAATTTTTCTTGAAAATAATGAAATAACTCTTGAAAAAATTTCTCAGATTTTTTGCATTCAAATTGAAACACTTTTCAAAAGAATCGAAAAAGTCTTTCATTTTTTTAGAGTCTACATTTTCTTTATACATACATTCTAAAATATATTCTAACATTTCTCATTCTACAGTTCCTGATAAATCTTATAAAATCTAAAAAAAAGTTTGACATCTTTTCAGAAATTATAAAATGAGAAATATTTTGGAATTTAACATTTATAAAATATTTTAAGAAAAGACATAAACTTTCTCAGTATTAAAAAAAATTATTTCGATTCGTACATAAAAACTTTGACAAAACTTTTCTAACTAGAGTTTATCTTTATTATATTATCTGCAATAGAACTATGTTGCGTTCCAGCTTAGTAAATATACGTTCCAGACAGAAGCATCAGTGTTGTGTTATTTTCTCGAGAAAACCCACAACGCGTAACGTCGCGTCGAGTGAGTTAAACGGATTATAGACGGCGCGTGAAACGAAGGTTAAACAACTCGACGAGGTAGCAGTCGAGGGGAACCGTGGTCGTAAATGGCACATCGTAAAAACGGGAAAAAGCAGAGGGGGAGTGAAATACCCACCTCTAATATCTCGTCACCGATAAGAAGCCCGCCATTTTTGTGAGCTGCACCCTTTGGGTTGAGACCGCAGATGAACACCGCCATTCGGTTTCTGTCCTTATGTCCCGCCAGAGAAATTCCCAAACCCCGCCGATCCTTTTCGAGGGTGACCATCAATACCCTGTGCCCAAGATTCTGGTATCTCTTCTGAACCTTCTCTGCAAAATTAAAAAGACGTTCTCATGTCTGGTGAGGAACGATTGGCCGCGACATTAACCAACGAGTATCATCCGAAACGCACACATTGGATTTTACGTATTTTAGAACGATTTTAGAACGACATAATCTAGTTATCTTTCATATCGATCATACGGATTGATTGATTGATCGGATACATAATAAAATTTATTATTAATGGAATTTCACTGTTATCAGCCACCGAACGTGGCGGAGTGATCACACAGAATGAATATCGACCTCTTCAATGACGTAAATAGTATATAAATATCAATTGTTTCTGAGTCGCAGTGTATATTTAGTACAGAATAATACGTCTTATGTTATAGTATAAACTCACTGGTCGTGTAGCCGAACTCGTCCTCTTCCTCCGGATCCGCTTCGATCTCCGCCTTCGTGCGCTTCACGTTTCCAGCGCTTCTCCGCGAGATCTAGACAAGCGATTTTTACTGCGTGCTATTATTGGCTGCTTTCCTTTTAGGAGACACAAACGTTATTTTATCCTTCTTGATATTTCATGAATAACAAAGATAAAATGGCATTTGTTTCGATTGTTTCTTTTAAAAGGAAAGTAGCGCAAGTAAAAATTAAGAATATCAGCTTTGGCTCGGGTTACCTCGATGCCGCTCTTCGTGTAGACATTTCCTTCCAACATGCGTGTGTCCTCCTCGTCCTCCGAGCTCTCATCTGAAGAGTACTTGGGCTTTTGGGGAGGCTTCGTGATAGCAGTCGTCACATGATCCTCTCGTTCTTCACTGACCTCACGAAGGATACCCTGATTCACGGGTGGCGACGGGGCTGTTTTCCGAATTGACTTCTTCATAGAGGATCTGAGAAATACAACGTGCACTCAGGAAAAATCACAGCACTCTGACACCGACTTTTCATGTAACGCGAAACACTTGTGCACGAGAAATAACCGATAAAGAAAAAAAATGCGCATTTTTTATGAGCATTTGTATTTATAAACTTCTAAGAGGAATCTTATTATAATAATAATAGGATTCCTATTGTAATGATAAATTTATATAAGAATTTATTATTTATAATAATAAATATAGATGCATATAATTATGATGGTTTATTAAATAGATGACTGAAAGTGAGAGAATTGAAAATAAAGTTTATAATTTCTCTATAATTATACCTTCTCGCGCTGGAAGTCGAGCCATTCGAACTTTTCGAACTTTGCCTCTGGGAATCCCCGCGCAAAATGCCGTCCTCGAATCCTGGCTACGCAACAAATAAATTGACATTTTGACAGAAATGGGGGATTAAAATCTCTTTCAACGTCAATAAAATATTATCTTCTCTAAAAACACACACACACACACACACACACACACACACACCACACACACACATACACACACACACACCCACACACCCACGCACACACACACGCCCGCCCCCACACACACACACAAACACACACACACACACACAACCTATATATAAAAAAATAGCAAACAAAATAGCTAAAAACCCCTAAAAATTGCTTTAAATAAAAATAAAAATCCTCATATGTGAAAATTTTAGTGTA